>Ga0256846_1000839_pt1 | contig 10930 bp, 8 predicted proteins | sample TevniametaG_FD_189098 | JGI IMG/M metagenome (GOLD analysis project Ga0256846, IMG submission 189098) | Tube worm associated microbial communities from hydrothermal vent at the East Pacific Rise, Pacific Ocean - Tevnia | ecosystem: Host-associated > Annelida > Integument > Unclassified ...
ATCATACTCCAAAAACGAAATTAACAACCTTTCTAAAGAAGATATTCAAACTCAGCTAATTAATTCTGGAACTTGGACATCATTCCGCGCCCGTCCGTTTGGGAAAGTTGCTAATCCGGATGATGCTCCGTATGCTATTTTTGTTAATGCAATGGATACAAACCCACTTGCAGCAGATGTTAAATATCTTATTTCTAATAGCTCGGAAGAATTAAATCTGGGATTGCAAATTATTTCGAAATTAACAGATGGCAAAATCTATTTTTGCCAAAAACCCAATTCGGATTTCAACATTGAAAAATTCGATAAGCTAAGTATTGAAGAGTTTGACGGCCCTCATCCTGCAGGTTTAACGGGAACCCATATTCATTTCCTAGCTCCCGTGGGTAGAAACAGATTAGTCTGGTATTTAAATGTTGAAGATGTAATTGTCATTGCAAAATTATTTTTAACCGGAAAAATCTTTACTGAAAGAATAATTGCGCTTGGCGGGCCACTGGTAAAGGAGCCCAAATTAATTAAAACTCAAATTGGTGCTTCTGTTAGTGAATTGATTGCCGAAGAAACAAAAGAAGAAAAATTCAGAGCAATTTCAGGATCTGTTTTTTCAGGCAGAAAAGCTGAAGCGGCTGAAGATTATTTAGGAAGATATCACAGACAGATTTCTGTTATTTCGGATAATCCTAAAAAGAAATTCTTTGGTTGGCTTGCTCCGGCTTTTAATAAATTTTCAGTTAAACCTACGGTCTTTTCAAAACTTTCACCGGGAAAAATTGAATATGATACCGATCAAAATGGCGGAATCAGGGCAATTGTTCCAATTGGAAGTTATGAAAAAGTTATGCCGCTGGATATTTTACCAACATTTTTGCTTCGTTCGCTTTCGGTAAACGATGTGGAAGAAGCTGAAAAACTTGGCTGCCTCGAATTAGTTGAAGAGGATTTGGCTTTGTGTACTTTTGTATGTCCGTCTAAAAATGAATACGGACCGATTTTAAGAAATACATTAACCTTAATTGAAAAGGAAGGATAGTGAAGTTTTTAAGAAATTTTCTCGACAAACAGGAAGAGAATCTGAAAGGAACAAAGTTTTTTTATTTATTCGAAGCAATAGATTCTTTTCTTTTCACAACCGGAACAAAAACCAAAAGAGCTTCGCATATTCGCGATTTTTTGGATTTAAAACGTACAATGGTAATAGTTGTACTTGCCTTAATTCCGGCTGTTTTTATGGCACTTTATAATACAGGTTATCAAGCAAATTTGGCAATCCAAAAACTTGCCGATTTTCAACCCCACACATGGCAGCAAAGCTTATTGGCAACATTAGGAATTGCTTTTGATGCGGGTAACTTTTTTGCTAATATTATTCACGGAGCCTTGTACTTTTTCCCTGTGTATATTGTTACACTTATGGTTGGCGGTTTTTGGGAGGTGTTGTTTGCCACAATTAGAAAGCATCCTATTGCCGAAGGCTTTTTGGTAACAAGCTTATTATTTCCGCTCATTGTTCCTCCGAACATACCTTACTGGCAGGTTGCTTTTGGAGTAAGTTTTGGAGTTGTAATTGGGAAGGAAGTTTTTGGTGGTGTTGGAATGAATGTTTTTAATCCTGCTTTGGTTGGACGTGCATTTTTATTTTTTGCTTATCCGGCACAAATTTCAGGCGACAAAGTTTGGGTTGCAATAGATGGTGTTAGTCAGGCTACGCCATTAGCACAATTGGCCGATCCGCTTATGAAATTATCTTCAAGTTGGTATGATGCATTTATTGGTTTAATTCCAGGTTCAATGGGCGAAACATCAACATTGGCTTGTTTAATTGGAGCTGTAATTTTAATTGTTACCGGAATTGGTTCGTGGAGAATAATGCTGAGCATTATAATTGGCATGGTTACTTTTTCACTTTTCCTAAACTTTGCCGGTAGTAATACTAATCCGATGTTTGCAATTTCCCCTGTTTGGCATCTTGTTGTTGGCGGCTTTGCTTTCGGTACGGTGTTTATGGCTACAGATCCGGTTTCATCCGCATTTACCAATGGTGGGAAGTGGATTTACGGTTTGCTTATCGGAGCCTTGGTGGTTTTAATTCGCGTATTAAACCCCGCTTTTCCGGAAGGTATGATGCTTGCAATTTTATTCGGTAATGCTTTTGCGCCTATTTTTGATAAAATTTTTGTTAATAGAAATATAAAGAGGAGACAACTAAGAAATGCAAACTGATACGGTTAAAAAAACTTTGATTGTTGCATTGGGTGTCTGCCTTGTTTGTTCGGTATTGGTTTCCAGTGCATTTGTCTCGCTTAAAGGAAAGCAGGACGAAAATAGAAAATTAGATAAATTGAAGAATATTTTAATTGCCGGTGGATTATATTCCGAAGGTACTGATATTGTTGAAACTTACGAGAAATCTATTCAACCTGTTGTAGTTAACCTGAAAACCGGCGTAGAAATGAAAAGCGAAGAATGTGTCGGTTTGTTAGATCCAACTACCTTTGATATTAAAAAAGTTGCAGCCGATCCTGAATTAGGTTTAGATTTAACTCCGGAACAAGACTTAGCTAAAATAAAAAGAATTCCTAAAAAAATGATTCTTTACAAAGTTGTAAAAAACAATGAAATTGAAAAATATATTTTCCCTATTTATGGGAAAGGTCTTTGGTCAACTTTATGGGGATTTATTGCAATCGATAAGGATTTGCATACAATAAAGGGAATAACTTTTTATGAGCATGGTGAAACTCCCGGACTTGGTGGCGAGGTTGATAATCCGAAATGGAAAGCAAGTTGGGACGGAAAACAAGCCTTCGATAAAAACGGGAATGTTAAAATTGAAGTTATTAAAAGTATAGTTAATCCCTCGGAAAAGGGAGCTGAATATAAAGTTGACGGATTATCCGGTGCTACATTAACAACAAGAGGTGTTTCGAACTTGGTTAGATTTTGGTTAGGGAAAGATGGATATGGTCCTTTTTTCAGAAACTTGAAAGGAGGTGCATAAATGAGTAGTCTTAAAAAAACTTTGTTGGATCCGGTTTTTAATAACAATCCTATTGCATTACAAATATTAGGTATTTGTTCTGCCTTGGCTGTTACTTCGAAGCTGGAAACAGCAATCGTAATGGCACTTGCAGTTACATTTGTAACCGCCTTTTCGAATGCAGCGGTAAGCTTAATAAGAAAACATATCCCCTCAAGCATTAGAATATTAGTTGAAATGACAATAATTGCATCGTTAGTAATAATTGCAGATCAGTTAATAAAGGCATTCGCTTTTGAAGTTAGTAAACAACTTTCTGTTTATGTTGGTTTAATTATTACTAATTGTATTGTGATGGGACGTGCAGAAGGTTTTGCACTTCAAAATCCGCCTGCTATTAGCTTTGTTGATGGTTTAGGCAACGGTCTCGGTTATACATTTATTTTATTAACCGTTGGATTTTTTAGAGAATTAATTGGTTCGGGTAAATTACTTGGATATACAATTTTTTCCTTAAACACCGACGGTGGTTGGTACACTCCTAACGGTTTATTTTTATTATCTCCAAGTGCATTTATTTTAATCGGAATGATTATTTGGATAATTAGAACTATGAAACCGGAACAAGTGGAGGAGGATTAAAATGTTAGAGCATTATTTAAGTTTATTTATTAAATCCGTATTTATTGAAAATATGGCACTTGCATTCTTTCTTGGAATGTGTACTTTCGTTGCGGTTTCAAAAAGAGTGGAAACTGCTATTGGGCTTGGCGTTGCCGTAGCATTCGTTCAAGCAATTACAGTTCCTATTAATAATCTGATATTTAACTTGGTTCTTCGCGAAGGAGCTTTAAGTTGGGTTGGATTAGAAAATGTGGATTTAAATTTTTTGGGATTAATAACATATATTGGTGTTATTGCTGCAACAGTTCAAATTCTTGAAATGGTTTTAGATAAATATGTACCCTCTCTTTATAATGCACTAGGTATTTTCTTGCCACTTATTACGGTTAACTGTGCTATTCTTGGTGGAACATTGTTTATGGTGGAAAGAGATTATGCTTTTGGCGAAAGCGTTGTTTTCGGTTTAGGTTCGGGAGTAGGCTTTGCCCTTGCAATTATTGCTCTTTCCGGCATTAGAGAAAAATTAAAATATAGTAATATTCCAAGTGGTTTACGCGGACTTGGAATTACGTTTATTACTGTTGGTTTAATGGCTATTGCCTTTATGTTATTTTCCGGAATTCAATTATAGAGGTTTTCTTAATGGAAGGAATGAATTTAATTTTATTAGGCGTGGTAATGTTCACGCTAATTGTGATTCTTCTTGTTATTGTTATTTTGATTGCAAAATCAAAATTAGTACCTAGCGGGAAAGTCAAAATAGATATTAACGAAGACGAAGATAAAACTTTAGAAGTGCCAATTGGCGGCAAATTACTTAACGTTTTAGCTTCTAATCAGGTTTATTTACCGTCTGCATGTGGCGGTGGCGGCACTTGCGGAGAATGTAAATGCAAAGTACTTGAAGGCGGTGGCGATGTATTACCAACCGAAAAATCGAAACTTAACAGAAAACAAATCCGAGAAGGCTATAGGTTATCTTGCCAAGTTCCCGTTAAAGGAAATTTGAAATTAGAAATACCGGCCGAAGTTTTTGATATTAAAAAATGGGAATGTACGGTTCGTTCTAATAATAATGTTGCAACCTTTATTAAAGAATTGGTGTTAGAATTGCCAAAGGATGAAAAAGTTGATTTTCGTGCCGGAGGTTATATTCAAATTGAAGCTCCGCCTCATACGGTTCACTACAAAGATTTTATTATCGATAAAGAATATCATGAGGATTGGGATAAATTCAATTTATGGCAATATGTTTCAAAAGTTGATGAACCGGTTTTGCGAGCATATTCAATGGCGAATTTTCCCTTGGAAGAAGGAATTATTATGCTCAATGTTAGAATTGCTTCCCCTCCGCCAAGAAACCCGAATGTGCCTCCGGGTAAAATGTCTTCTTTTATATTTAACTTAAAACCAGGTGATAAGGTTACTATCTCAGGTCCTTATGGCGAGTTCTTTGCCAAAGATACTGATAATGAAATGGTCTTTATTGGCGGTGGTGCCGGAATGGCTCCGATGCGTTCGCATATCTTTGACCAATTGAAAAGAATTCACTCAAAACGTAAAATGTCATTTTGGTATGGCGCCCGAAGTCTCCGAGAAGCATTTTACGTTGAAGAGTTTGATAAATTGCAAGAGGAAAATCCTAATTTCAAATGGCACTTAGCGCTTTCTGAACCTAGACCGGAGGATAATTGGACAGGTTATGTAGGATTTATTCATAATGTTTTACTTGAAAACTATTTACAGAATCATCCCGCTCCGGAAGATTGTGAATACTATATTTGCGGACCTCCGATGATGAATCAGGCTGTTGTTAACATGTTGCTTAATCTTGGAGTTGAGCCTGAAAATATTCTTATGGATGATTTTGGTGGATAACATTAAAATAAATAATTTAAAGCTGTGATTTTTTCACAGCTTTTTTTTTGAGGTCAAAATGTATAATTTGAAAAAATACGGTGAATGGGCAATAATTACAGGAGCATCTTCTGGTATTGGAAAAGAATTTGCTTTCAAAATTGCCAATGAAAAAATAAATCTTGTTTTAGTTGCAAGAAGATTTGAATTGCTGAAAAATATTAAAAATGAAATTGAATCTAAAAATAACGTGCAAGTAAAAATAATTGCTTTGGATTTATCAATGACCGAAAATTTGGAGCAACTTTTCTCAGAGCTTTCGGAGATAGAAATAGGAATTTTGGTTAATAATGCGGGGTTTGGTTTTTCAGGTGATTTTGTAAATCAAGATTTTAGCAGTATTAAAAATATGGTTAATTTAAACTGTGTTGCTCCGGCACTTTTAACTAATTATTTTGCGAATAAAATGATTAAAAAAAATAGAGGTGCAATTATTTTTCTAAGTTCGATTTTAGCTTTTTATTCAACTCCGTTTTCAGCAGTTTATTCCGCTTCAAAGGCTTTTAACTTGTACATTGGGCAGGCCCTTGCTGTTGAGTTAAGGAAAAATAATATTGATGTTGTTGCAGTGAGTCCCGGATCAACAAAAACTGATTTTTTTAAAGTAGCTAAAATGAAAGGCGGCCCGTTTTTAAGAAACACGGAAAAAGTTGTGCATACTGCATTAAAAAATTTGAATAAAAAAAGTTCTGTGGTGGATGGTTTGATTAACAAAGTTTTAGTTTTAATAACAAAATTTTTGCCTCGAACATTTACCACCCGGTTAGCGGGGGAAATAATTAAAAGGTTAAATCTAAAATGAAAAAATATCGGAATTTAATTACCATTGCCGCTTTATTTATTGGGTTTGGAATTTCTTGGTTTGTTATTGGCAAAATGGTTTTGAATAAAAAAAATAACAGAGTGAGTAAAATATTTATTTCTGAAGTTCAAATTGAAATCGGCTCAAAAAATTTTCAGTTGCTTAAGAATTTTTATGAGTCGGATTTGTTGGTGGAGTTAAAAGTACTAAATAAAGATGAATTTATAATTCCGGCTTTTAATTTAAAGTTTTCCAACAAAATTAATTTTAAAAATAATTTTAGGCTCAAAATAAAAGTTGAAAATTTTATTGGATATTTTTCAACTTTAAGAAATACAAAACCGGTAATTTGATTTCATTCTCAGTTTTTGATCCGGATAGTAATCAATTAATATTTACTTCTACAAGTATTGAGTGATGCTAATTTTTTCAAAATCTTCAAAAGTTAAAGTGGTAAGTTCTTGATTGCTTAGATTGGTTTTACCCGCCAATCTTTCTTCCTGATTAGTAATAGCTTTAAATAAAATTTCTCTAACAATATACGAGTTTTTGAAATCTTTACTACGTTTTTTATAGATAGATTCGAACATATCTAATGAAAGTTGCAAAGCACCCTCGTCCAATTGATAACCGTTTTTAATAGCTTCAATATTCATATTTTCTAAAAGTTGGCGAGGTGTATAATCTTCGAATTCAAAAATATTTGGGAATAAGATTTTAAAATCGGAATTATTTGCAATAACACTTTGTAATATATTTTTAACGCCGGCTAAAATAACTATTGTTGAAGAATCTAATGCCGAAGAATCCAAATTTTTTATTTTCCGAAAAATTGCATAAGCGGCTTCATTTTCAAATTCATTTTTTCCGGCAAAAATATTTTCGGCACTATCAATATATAAAACACCACCTTTTGCTTTTGAAAATATTTTTTCAACTTGTTCGGTTGCAAAGCCGCTATATCCGCCAATTAAATCCGTTCTATCGATTTTAACAAAATGACCTTTTGATAAAACTCCTTTTGCGCAGTAAATTTGTCCGAATAATTTGGCTACTTTATGTTTACCTGTTCCTGGATTTCCCATGAAAATCGAATGTAAATTTATTGGACGGGTTTTTAATCCGCGTTTTTTTCTTTCAGCCAAAAGATTCAGGCTTTTTAAAATTCCGTCAAATTTTTGAATTACATTTTCTTTACCAACAAATTCATTTAATTGGTTTAATAAATAATTTTCATTAAGGTCTAAATTTTCGGGGCTTACAACTGTAATATTTTTTAATATTTCAAAGTCATCGGAAATTAATTCTTTAATTAATTTTTCGGTTCGTTTTTCGTGTGGGGTATCAGCAATCCGAAGCAATTGTTTTTGGATTGCATCGGTTAAAATATTTCGAACTATGCGGGCATTACCGAAATTTTCATCTCTGGATTTATAAATTTGTTCAAAATATAATTTCAATTTTTTTTCGCTTTCCGGAGTTAAGATCAAGCTTTTTGATTTCAGAAATCTATTGGTTATTTCCAATAGCTCGGTGGGGGAATAGTCTTCAAATTCGAATTTACGATTGAAACGGGATTGCATTCCCGGGTTTGATGCTAAAAATTGTTTCATTTCATTTGTGTAGCCTGCTGCTATTACAATAAATTTTCCACGGTCATCTTCCATTCTTTTCAACAAAGTATCAATGGCTTCTTTACCGAAATCGGAACTTGAATTTCCTGAAATTAAAGTATAAGCTTCATCAATAAATAAAGTGCCGCCAAGTGCTTTGTCAATTATGGCGGTAGTCTTTTCAGCGGTTTGTCCAACATATCCTGCAACAAGATTTCTTCTGTCGGTTTCAACCAAATGCCCTTTTTCCAAAATGCCGAGGGCTGCAAAAATTTTACTGATTATTCGGGCAACGGTAGTTTTGCCTGTACCCGGATTACCGAGAAACAGAATATGTGAGCCGAATTGTTTTTTTACATCTTGCCCCGATTCAATATAATATCGAGCTAGTTTAATCATGTTTTCCACTTCTTTTTTAACGGCAGATAAACCGGTTAAACGTGTTAAATCATTTAATGATTCGGCTAACAATTCTTCATTTATGGGCAGAGAAACTTCCTTTGATTTATCTTCTTCAAAAATTTTTTTCACATCTTCAATTGAAATTGTTGTTAAAGCGTGTCGAGTTTTTTCCGTATCCGCCAGATGCAAATATCGTTTGCTTAAATTAATTTTCATTCCGTCAAAAATTTTTCTAACTAACCGCGCATTACCAAATGTTTGATCTCTTTTTCTGTAAAGGTTAATAAATTCTTTTTTGATATATTCTTCAGCAGCTTTTTCTAATTCAAATTCTTCGCTTTTTAAATTCAAATTTAAAATCTGAAGTAATTCATCAGGTGTGTAATCTTCAAAATTGAAAGTATGTGTAAATCGGGATAGCAATCCGGGGTTAGAGTTTAAAAATGTGTTCATCTCATCAGGATAGCCGGCAACAATAACAGTAAATTGCCCTTTTTTATCTTCCATTCTTTTAAGCAAGATGTCGATTGCTTCTTGCCCGAAATCTTGTCCGGAACCACCTTTTTTTACTAAAGTGTAAGCTTCATCAATAAAAAGTACGCCGCCCAAAGCTTCTTCAATTAGGGCTTCGGTTTTTTGAGCGGTTTCACCTATGTATTGTCCAACAAGGGCAGCACGATCAACTTCAACCACATGACCTTTTTCAAGAATACCCATTGCTCGTAGAATTCCACCCATAATTCGTGCGATGGTTGTTTTTCCGGTTCCGGGGTTTCCTAAAAATATGGCATTTATTGAAACATCATCTTTCGACTTTAATCCGGCTGCTTTTCTTTCTTTTATAAATTCCAAATAATCTATAAAATCTTTTATTGCGTTTTTTATACTGTTTAAGCCGATAAATTTATTTAGTTCTTCTAGTAATTCATCTAAACTTTTAGTTTCGGTTTGGCTAATTACTTTTGATTTATCATCTGAAAACACTTCTTTGGATGAAATGTTTTCCGGCTCGGTTTTTTCGCCTACTAAAAATTCTCTTTCGCAAACCAAAGTGTTTTCGATGTAGATACTTACTTTTCCCAAACCGGAATCCCACTCACCCGGATTTGAGGTACCCATTGTTTGAACGAAAATTACAGAGTCCCAGTCTTTATCAACCTTCAATGAAAATTTGTTTTTCCCGATTTCAATGTTATTAAGTTTCCAAAGGGCAAAGCCAGAGTAATTGGAATTTTTAATTCTAAAAAACTGATTGTTAAAAATTATTTCAGCACCAATATATTGAATTAGATTTTTATCGAAACATTTGTAATAATTTCTTACGTGTTTATTTTTGTCTTCTGATACATCAAACATTTTCAATGAAAAAGCTTCAATAAAATTATTTTCGTAAAATTGTGGGGGGGTGATTTTTATAGGTTTAGTAGTAGTGTCAGATTCATTGTTATTTTTGATGTTACTATCCGGTTGTTTATTTGATGCAAGGTTTGTTTTTTTGTTGTTCTCTTTTTCGTTATCCTCAGGTATTTTTAGAGCTTTTTTAATTCCTGCAACAATCGAAATAAATTTCACATTATTTTTAAGTAATTTTTCAAGTTTTTTGGCTTTTTCCAAAGCCGGTTTAAATTGGAATAAGCGATACATTGCTTCCAGCTCAAGAAGATTTGCAGAATAGTTAATGGATTTAACTTTTTCTAATTTTAAGATATATTTTGCTAAGTATAAAGCAAACCAGTATTCTTTATCTTCAATAGCTTTATTTCCCAGATTAATATATTCGAGATGATTTTTTTGAGTAATTTTAATTTTGTTTTTTTCCAGATTCAAAATTAAATCATAGTAATTTTTGCATGCTTCCAGATTTGGATTTTTGCCTTCGTCAAGAGTAATTCCCAATTCAAAAGCCAGTTTGGCTTCTCTGAATTTGCCTAAACCGGCTAATGCTTTAGCTTTGTTTAAGTATGTCCACGATAAATTTTCTTTTTGCTTTTGAATTGATAAGTCAAAATCAGCCAAAGCGCCTTCAAAAATACTCATTCTCATTAAAATATAGCCGCGATAAAGTCTGGCCTTTACAGAATAGTTTTTCAATTCAACCGAAAGATTTGCATATTCCATAGCCTTTGTAAAATTGCCGTTTTCAAGTAAGGCCCAAGCATAACTAATAGCCGCTTCGGAATCATCGGGGTTTCTATTTATTAAGATTTCTGCATTTTGAAGGGCTAATCTGAATCTTCCATTTATTAGATGTTCAAAAACTTCTGCTTGCAATTTAGAATATTCAAAAGACATAATTTATCCTAACGGTTATGTTGTTAGCGAATTTAGCTTATTTGTAAATTTATTAAATTAATTTAAATTAAAATTGTTAAAAATCGAACAAAAAAAATTTTTCTTCGTCTAAGTCTGAAATTTAAAGGAGACAATTATGTGTTTTTTAAAAAACAAACAAAGCAAAGTAATTATTCTGCTAATAGCCACAATGTTTTTTATAACAAGTTGCGGGTTATATGGTGTTAGAGGAAGCGGAAGAGTTACTGATGAATTTAGGGAGTTGGATGATTTTTCCAAATTGGATATAAGCGGGGCATA
>Ga0256846_1000840_pt1 | contig 10929 bp, 7 predicted proteins | sample TevniametaG_FD_189098 | JGI IMG/M metagenome (GOLD analysis project Ga0256846, IMG submission 189098) | Tube worm associated microbial communities from hydrothermal vent at the East Pacific Rise, Pacific Ocean - Tevnia | ecosystem: Host-associated > Annelida > Integument > Unclassified ...
AAAACTGCTGTTGAATACCGATATATCCTGGATACCGATTCCAAGGGAGGGATTTTTATTGATTACCTGCATGACAGGGAAATTGATGACGGAACAAAAAAGACTGCTGATTTCAGTTTCAGCTCCACTCCCAGGCGGACCAATTCAAACAGATACTGGATAAGATCGAAATTTGATCAGCAGCTGCCCCTTGACAGTTCATTAAAACTTGACCTTGACATAGTAAGTGATGCAGACTTTCTCCATGAATTTAAAAATGGGTTTACCGGATTTCAGGAGACAAGTAATTATTTTGCAGATACTTTTGGCAGAAGCATTGATGGCTATGATGATACAACAAGGGAGAACAGACTGAACCTGAATAAAATCTGGCAGAACAAAACCTTGAACCTGGATCTTCAATGGTTTGACAATGTAACAGCACGCAGGCAGAAAAGTGATGATTACACTCTCCAGACTCTTCCCGGAATCAGCTATGGCTCGTCAAAACAGAAGATTAAATCATTGTTTCTCTATTATGATCTTGACTCAAATTTTAAATATTTTTATAGAAAGGATACAAATTTAAGCCTTATCAATGGTGAAAGACTTGATCTGCATCCAACCTTTTCACTCCCATTCAGGTTTGGGAAATACCTCAATATTGAACCTGCCCTTGGCCTGCGGGAGACTGTCTGGTACACAGACAACTTCAGAGCCGCCAGCAAAACCAGCCTGGAGGATGGATTTAACCACAGGGAAATCTTTGATTTCCATTTCAATATTGCCTCAAAGGTTGAAAAAGTTTTTGATATCAGCTCTAAATTTGCAGATAAAGTAAAGCATGAAATCTTTCCTGAACTCAAATATACTTTTATTCCCAATGTTGACCAGAACGACCTGCCCTTTTTTAACGCTGTTGACAGAATAAACAGAGAGAACAGCATTACATGGGTTCTGACACAAAGGTTTACAGCAAGAAACCATTCACAGAATAATAAGAACTATTACCATGAGTTTGCATGGCTTAAACTCTATCAGACATATGATATTAATAAAAAAAGAGATCATATGGATGAGCCGTTTTCCGATATAACCCTTCAAGGCGAGATCTCTTTTAATAAATATCTATATTTTGATACAAGGCTTAACTATTCTCCCTATGCCCATAATTTATCATCCAATGAAACCGGCATCACCCTTGCTGATTCAAGGGGAGACTCCTTTCATGCAGAGTACCGTTTTAAAAGAGATATTTCAAAATCAGCATTTGGAATCATCAGGATTACTATTTTTGACTGGTTGAACGCTTACTATTCACATGAACAGGACATATTTAATAATACAAGGATTGAATCAAAATTAGGATTAGAGTTCAAGAGATCCTGCTGGTCATTTGTGACCTCTTATACAGACACTCCTGATGACAAATCAGTCTCAATCCTGATCAAACTATATGGTATCGGAGCATTTGGAACAAAATGAATAATGAACCGCAATGGTTTGCCCTGCTGACAAGGAGTAACTTTGAAAATGTTGTATGTGAGAGAATCTATCAAAAGAATTTTGAGATATTCCTCCCCACAATAAAAGCTAAAAGCAGGCAGAGAAATAAAAAAGTCATGATAAGCAGACCTTTGTTCCCGGGATATCTGTTTGTCAAAGCATATTCAGATCCCCAGACCTGTGTAAATATTCTCAAAACCCCTGGAGCTGTACGCCTTCTTGGTAATCAGGACAATCCTGTCCCGGTCCCTGCAACCCAGATTGAATCTTTGAAAATATTAACAAAATCCGGAACTGATATTATTACAGGGGATTCTGCAAAACTGAAAAAAGGAACTCCGGTAATGATCACTGCCGGTGCCATGATCGGTGTTAAAGGAATATTTGTTAAATACAAGGGTAAAAACAGAGTAATTATTGACATTGACTCATTAAAACAATTCGCTGGTATTGAGGTTATGGAAAAGGATATTGAAAGAGTTCCTGATATTATGTTATAACTTACTTGACTTATTATTAAATTTTGATTAAAACCATCAATATTAAATACACCCAAAATAAAACAAAGAGGAATTATGAACAAACTTGAATTAATTTCTGCCCTGAAAGAGAAAACAAAACTTTCTAAAACAGAAGCAGGTGAAGTTGTTAATATTTTTTTTGATTCATTGAGAGATTCTTTTATTAAAGGTGAAAGAGTTGAGATAAGAGGTCTATGCAGTTTCTTTATTAAAGAGTATAAGGGGTATACCGGGCGGAACCCTAAAACCGGAGAAAAGGTCAAAATTGCTAAAAAAAAGCTGCCTTTTTTCAAATGCGGCAAAGAGTTAAGGGACAGGGTAGATTACTAGAGTATGACTGCTGATAAAGATACACCTGCACCGGGCAGCCCTTCTGACAGACTGCCTGAACTTAAAAATATAATCATAAAAAACACCATACCCAATGCAATGCTATTCACTGGCAGCAGTGATACTTTTCTTAAAAAATGTGCTGTTACCTTTGGAAAAGCTGTTAACTGTCTGGATCCTGCCAGGGAGAAACCATTTTCCCAAATACCTTGTAATCAATGCAGATCATGCAGGAAAATCATGGCAGGCATGCACCCTGATATAATCACCCTGTCCCCTGACAATGGCAGCATAAAAATAGCAGCCATAAGAGAGCTCTACCAGTTAATAATATCAAACCCCCATGAAGCAAGAATGCGGTCTGTGCTTGTTGAAAATGCTGAAATGATGAATGAACAGGCACAAAATGCTTTTTTAAAAATGCTTGAAGAACCGCCTGCTAACACATTTTTTATTTTAATTACAGGTAATACAAACAGGCTCCTTGCAACCATTATTTCAAGGTGCCACACCATCAGGATTCTCAGCAATGCTGCCTCTGCCCCGGAGCCAGACTTCATAACAGAAAGCCGGGAGGACAGTGACAGGAAAGGTGTTGAAAACCTGTCACAAAGACGGCAGTGGCTTTTAAAAGAGATTATATGTATAATATCAGACAGCCGGGACAAATGGTTTACAAGACTTAAACCATTGCTGCTTGCTGAAAAACTCAGCCGGGAAACAGATCTGTTAAAAGATTCCCTTGCAATTGTACGGGATTTTTTAAGGGACCTTGCAATAATCAGGTATAAAAGTGAAAACATCATCAACAATGATTATAAAAAGGACTTGACAGGCCTGTCAGGAATTATAACTCCTGAGAAGAGCACCATGTTTTTAACAGAGCTTTTTAAAACTGAAGAGAGAAACCAATCAAATCCGTCTTCCATACGACTGAACCTTGAATCATTTTTTTTAAAACTTTCATTGAATAAGATATAGCTCATGACAAAGGTAACAGGAATAAAGTTTAAAAACGGCGGAAAAATATATGACTTTGAAAGCTGTGCCCTGGTCTTGAACATTGGTGATAAAGTAATTGTTGAGACAGAACAGGGACAAGGCTTCGGGTCTGTTGAGATACCGCCGAGGCAGCTTTCAAAAACAGACAACATAAAAGATCTGAAACAGATCCTGCGTGTTGCTACTGCAAAGGATAAAGAAAAAAGAGAAAAAAATATCCAGCTTGAAAAACGAGCCTTTGTTTTTTGTGAAAAATGCGTGGTAAAGCTTGGCCTTGTCATGAACCTTTTCAGTGTTGAAAGTACATTTGACAGGAATAAACTTATTTTTTTCTACACTGCCGATGGCAGGGTGGACTTCAGAGAACTTGTTAAGTTATTGGTCAAAGAATATAATATCCGTATTGAAATGCGCCAGGTTGGCATAAGAAACCTTGCCAAACATTGCGGAGGTGTTGGAAAATGCGGCAGAGAACTGTGCTGCTCTTCATTTATAAATAATTTTGCCCCTGTATCAATAAAAATGGCAAAAACCCAGGGCTTATCCCTGAACCCTGCCAAAATTTCCGGGGTTTGCGGACGGTTAATGTGCTGTCTTACATTTGAAGATGCTGTTTATAACAGAATTAAAAGCACTCTGCCAAAAATCGGGGCAAGAGTGGAAACCAGTGCCGGCACCGGCAAAGTGATACGCCAGAATGTACTTAAAGAGAGACTTACCATCCGTCTTGAAGATAAAAGTGAAATCGAAAAATCCAACTCAGATATTATTAGAAAATAAACAAAATGATAAAAAATAAAAAATACTTTACAACCCCGATTTATTATGTCAATGCCCGGCCCCACCTTGGGCATGCTTACACTTCCATTGTAACCGACATTGCAGCAAGATTCAGCAGAATGTGCAGCCTTGACACATACTTTCTCACAGGAACCGACGAGCATGGGGATAAAATTGTCCAGGCTGCTGAAAAACAGGGGGCAACACCCAGGGAGTATGTGGATGAAATAAGCGGCCTTTTCCAGGGCCTGCTGCCTGAACTCAATATAAGCAATAACGATTTCATCCGCACAACTGATGACAGACATATCAAAGTTGTAAAAGAGATACTTTCAAAAATCCATGACGCGGGTGACATCTATTTCAGCAGCTATGAAGGGTTGTACTGTGTGGGATGTGAGCGGTTCTACCAGGAAAGAGAGCTTGTTGACGGCAAATGCCCGGATCATAATACTGAACCTAAGAGAGTAAAAGAGTCCAATTATTTTTTCTCCATGGGGAAATACCAGGACTGGCTCATAGACCATATTAAGAGCAATCCTGATTTCATACGGCCTGAACAGTATAAAAATGAAATCCTTTCATTCCTCAGGGAACCCCTTGAAGACCTCTGTATTTCAAGACCCAAATCACGCCTCACATGGGGTATTACCCTGCCCTTTGACAAAGAGTATGTAACCTATGTATGGTTTGATGCACTGGTCAACTATATATCAGGTCTCGGCTTTCCACATGGGGAGCTTTTCAGTAAATTCTGGGGAAGCTGTGAACATTTTGTGGCAAAGGATATAATAAAACCCCATGGAATTTACTGGCCCACAATGCTCAAGGCAGCTGGAATAGATATATATCAACATTTAAATGTACATGGTTTCTGGAATGTTTCAGGAAGCAAAATGTCAAAAAGTATTGGTAATGTAACTGATCCCTTTGAGATCATTGAACGTTTCGGGCTTGATCAGTTCAGGTATTTCCTTGCAAGGGAGATGAGCTTTGGCCTGGATGCAAATTTCACAGAAGATACTCTGGTATCAAGGATTAATTCTGACCTTGCCAATGACCTTGGCAATCTTCTCTCCCGTGTATTATCAATGGTCCATAGGTATTTTGACGGGATCATACCTGCACCGGACAAAGGGATTGACAATCAAACTGGCATCTCACTTGAAAAGGATGCAGACACCTGTATAAAAATCTTTAAAGAAAAAATGGAAAACATTGAGTTTCATAAGAGTATATCTGTTATATGGGATTTTATCAGCACAATGAATAAATACATTGACACAAATACTCCCTGGACACTTGCAAAGGATGAAGCAGACAGGAGCAAACTTGAGACAGTGCTTTTTAACCTCATGGAAGGATTAAGAGTTGTGGCAGCCCTTATCTATCCAGTCATGCCGGATACATGTACACGCATGCATGATGCCTTAGGCCTTGAAGTAAGTCAGGATGGCCAGGCACCGCAGATTGACCGTATAAATCAATGGGGTCAGATAAAAAGCGGCATTAAAATAAATAAACCACCAATGTTATTCCCAAGAATAGATATGGCAGAATAATATAACACCCATATATCTGAACAGACAATTCTCCTTTGAATAGCTATTTAAGACAATATACATGGCAGATGCTTAAAAGGCAGACAAACGCCATAACCCGCCGGAAAAGAAAAGAGAAATTTAAAAAATCCCTTAAATCCACAATATATGCATGTACAATTATTGTTTCAATTCTGACTGCCGGCATGGGGTTAAATCTATTATATTCTTTAATCTTTACAGGCGGCAGGGCTGATATCAAAACCCAGCAGCAAAACCCAGGACTTGAAACAGATGAAAGTTCTGTTTACCCACGACTTACCACTGCGGAAATCAGAAAATTTCTTGAAAATAAAGAGCTCCTGAATTCAGAAGAAAAAATCTTTACAACCACTTTAAAGGATAAGACCTATACAGTCACCACATCTTTTAACCTTAGTTTACAAAAATTCCTTGTTAAAAAACTTGAAAGATTAAAAAAGCTTACCAGAGGAAAACCCCGGCGCATTGCCATGGTTGTAATGGAGCCAGACTCAGGCAAAATACTCTCACTTGCAGGCTTTGATCTGCTGCACCCCGGGACCAACCCATGTTTTAACGGCAACTTTCCTGCAGCAAGTATATTTAAGATCATCACGGCATCGGCAGCAGTTGAGGAGTTGGGCTTTAAAGCAGATACACAGCTTTATTTCAACGGAAACAAATATACCCTGTATAAAAACCAGCTTAAAAACATAAAAAATAAATATACAAGTAAGATATCCTTTGCAAAGGCATTTGCAGAGTCTGTAAACCCGGTTTTTGGAAAAATCGGAAAAAACCGTCTTAAAAACGAAATCCTTGAAAAATATGTAAAAAGATTCGGGTTTAATAAAGATATTGATTCAGAGCTGAAATACGGACCCAACAGGATTGAAATCACTGATAATCCATATGAATGGGCTGAAATAGGATGCGGATTTAATAATTCAACCACCATATCTCCGCTCTACGGTGCAGTTCTGGCAAGCTGTATAATCAATGACGGTAAAAAGGCTACACCTTCAATTGTTGAAAAAATAGTAGACTCAAAAAATGAAATAATCTATGATAACAGAGCTGAAAAGGCTGACACCATTATAACAAAAAAGACTGCATCAATAGTTCAAACCCTGATGCACAAAACAATAGAAAAGGGCACAGCAAGGAAAGCCTTCAGAGGATATAGAAAGGACAAAGTTCTTTCAAGGCTTGTGATAGGTGGTAAAACAGGCTCCATATATAATAAAAAACATACTGTAAAATATGACTGGTTCACAGGATTTGCCAAAAGGAAAACTTGGAAAAAAGATGAAAAAAATGATATGATTGCCATCTCGATTGTTGTGGGGCATGGTGATTACATCGGCACAAGGGCTTGTAAATATGGAAAAATGATAATTAAGGAGTATTACAAAAATATTTAAACTCTTTTGGAGGAATATGAAATTCAAGAAGATTTTAAACAACCTTTTATCCATTAAAATTGAAATGGGAATATCCATTGACAGGGCAGCCGATAACTCAATAATATTCTTTCCATACTATCCAGGCAGACTCAACTGCGGCATTTCCGCCCTTGTGGCATATAAAGGGAAAAGCAGTAAGTATAAACCGGATATGATCAGGGATTTGGAAAACCTGGTTAAAACCATTAAAAAAAAAAACCTGGTATCTGAATCCAAAAAAATCATAGAATCAATTGATGCAAACTATCTTGGGGGATCAGACAACCTTACAAAACTCCTGGAAAAAGCCCATGATCTCAGGAAACAGGAGTATTTTCTTGCACTGTTTTCAGACAGCAGCCTGGAAAACCGTATAAAAAAAACAGCAGGGCACCTGTCTGACATCATCAATAATGAGACCAATGCCTTTAAACAGGAAATGACAAACTTATCCCTTGAGGATGTTAAAACGATCTCCCACCGCCTTGAAAAATTGCGGGATACCTGGTGGTGTCTTGAAAAAGAGACCCTTGATAATCTGGAAAAAGTCAAAAACCTTGGGATGCGTTATCCCGGATCAAAGGCTGCTGCCAGCAGATCAATCCAGGTTTTCAAACAGATAAATGCTGTTCTGAACAGTATAGACCGACTCGAGGTAAGGGGAAGGGACTCAGCCGGCATATCACTGATATTTACATTTAAAAAACCTGAATTTGAAAAATTAAGATCTGCCCTGAGGGAAGAAGGGCTCTCTGATATTTTAAAACAGAGAACAAATAACCGGGTACTTAAAAATAACTGCATCACCATCCATGACTCATATCCCGATGGAAACGATAATGGTGACAATAATAATGGCACTGGTCATTTAATTACAATATCACTTGTATACAAAACTGCTTCAGTAATCGGCGCCCTTGGGGATAACATTAAATTTTTAAGAACCCAGGTGAAAAACGATAAACTTCTGCACCTTGTCACCTGTCATAACTATCTGTTCCATACCATCTCATCCCATACAAGATGGGCATCGGTTGGTGATATTTCCGAAGCAAACTGCCATCCGGTTGACAATACTCCCTGGGATAAACTGATTAAAAAAAGCGGTATAATCCATGTGAGCCTGAACGGTGATATTGATAACTATCTGGAACTTAAAAAAGAGTATGAATCACGGTATGATCAAATCCACCCTGAAATTACAACAGATACAAAACTTATCCCGCTCCAGATTGAACACCATCTGAAACAGGGAAACAGCATTGAAGAATCTTTCAGGCTTGCCGTAAACAATTTCCAGGGTTCCCATGCCATAAGCATGCACACAGACCTTGCCCCTGACAAATTATTCCTTGCCCAGAAAGGCAGCGGCCAGGCAATATTTGTGGGCATTGCACCTGACCATTATGTGGCTGCATCAGAACTCTATGGAATAATCGAAGAGACCCGCTCCTTTATCAAGCTGCAGGGTGAAGACAAGGGACAGATAGTTATCTTGAGCCAGAATTCCCATGGGTCTGTTTCAGGCATAGAATCATTCTTTTATGATAAAACACCCATCACAATAAAAGAATCTGATATCCAGACAAGTGATATCTCATCCAGGGATATTGACCGCCAGGATTTCCCCCACTATTTTTTAAAGGAAATATCAGAAGCCCCTGGTTCAGTTGAAAAGACCCTTGAAAACAAATGGAAAACAATTGACAGCACAGATGGAGACAACCTTTATAAAATAGTTTTAAACGATTCTGTAATACCAGGTTCACTTTTAAAGGCTTTTAAGCAGAATAAGATAAAAAAAATCTTCTTCATCGGCCAGGGAACAGCTGGGGTTGCAGCCCAGGGTTGTGCTGATCTTTTAAAATATTATCTTTCTGACCTGGATATTGAAATTAAAGCTTTAAAGGCTTCCGAGCTTTCCGGATTTGCAATATCTGACCAGACTTCCTGCAATATCATGGAAAATGAACTGGTTGTGGGCATCAGCCAGTCAGGCACAACCACGGATACCAACCGTACCATTGATATGGTTAAAGCATGCGGTGCCCATACGCTATGCATTGTAAACCGGAGAGACTCTGATCTTACCTTTAAAACCGATGGTGTTCTTTACACAAGCAGTGGAAGGGATATTGAGATGTCAGTTGCATCAACCAAAGCTTTTTATTCTCAAATCACTGCAGGTGCAATCCTGGGACTTCACATTGCAACCATATGCAAAGCAAGAACAGACAGGTTTATAACAGATGAAATAAATGAACTTGCCTCCCTGCCTGGTAAGATGAGAGAAATACTTTCAATGAAGGATAAGATTAAAAAATCAGCCTATGATGTGGCTGTATCAAAGGAGAGCTGGGCAGTTGTTGGAAGCGGATCAAATAAAACCTCAGCCGACGAGATAAGAATAAAACTGAGTGAACTTTGTTATAAAACCATATCCTCGGATTTTACAGAGGATAAAAAACATATTGACCTTTCAGCAGAACCACTTATCATTATATGCGCTGCAGGCACCAGGGAGAATGTCCTTGCTGATATTATAAAGGATACCGCCATATTTGACGCCCATAAAGCAACCCCTGTTGTAATTACTCAGAAAGGAGAAGACAGGTTTGATCCTTATTCAAAAAACATCTTTAAAATCCCCGGTACAAAGGAACACCTGGCTCCGGTGCTCAACACCCTTGTGGGACATCTCTGGGGGTATTATGCTGCCCTTGCAATAAACAAAGGCTCAAGTTTTATATACTCAAGTAAACTTAAGATAGAAGAAGTCTTTAATGAATTTATCAATAATGGAAATGATATATATGAAACCCTTCTTGAAAAAAAATTCAGGGAAGAAGTGATCCAGTTCTATTATGAATTCTCCAAAAGACGAAAAGAGAATAAATTTCCGGCAATAATGGGTCTTAACACTGCAACCGACATCACCCTTTTGTCAAAATACCTTGCAGGCAGACTTCCCATCTCTGATTTTGAAATGGATTTTAAAGGCAAGGGAACTCCTGCCAACATGCTTGACACCTTTTTTAAAAGCCTTGGAAACGCTGTTAATATCATGGCAAGACCCGTGGATGCAATAAAACACCAGGCAAAGACCGTTACAGTCGGAACCAGTAGAATAGTAGAAAGATTTGAGGGCATTGTATTTGATGAAATTGCAGGCTATGGCATTGCAATTTCCCGTATAACCAATAAAAACGTTGTGGTTATAAAAAATATCCAGGAGATATTATCAAGGGTTAAGGGCAGCCTTTTATATAAAATATCCGGCCTTGACCTCCTGGGGGGGCCCACACAAAATACAAAAATAAAGGTCATAAGCAAGAAGGGGTCTGTTAAAAACGCTGTTTCCAGGGCAGAAAGTGATCCAAGGCTCAAGGGAACCAAAAATATCATTGTAAGGGAGGGTAATGTCTACCTTGGCAAGGGCAGAAAAGATGGAAGAAAAATCCTTGTTATTCCTGTACTTTCAGCATCATCTGCCACTCCAACCAGGACAGAACATATCCTCTCCCTGGACATTGATTTTAAGGATGATAAAGAAGTTACACTCCTTAAAAAAATAAAAGGACTTGGCGGCAAATTCATCAGAATTAAAGATCTTGTGCTTGAGTCGGCAAACTTTAAATGGGATGACAAGCTCCTGAACCTTGTAACAACAGAAGAATTGTTTGGTGACCCGGCAGAAACAACAGCTGAATCAATTATTAAAAAATATAAATAACAGCTTACTTTTTTTTCTGTTTGTTCTTCAACGATGCCTTAACAAACTCCCTGAAAAGGGGGTGGGGATCA
>Ga0256846_1000841_pt1 | contig 10925 bp, 5 predicted proteins | sample TevniametaG_FD_189098 | JGI IMG/M metagenome (GOLD analysis project Ga0256846, IMG submission 189098) | Tube worm associated microbial communities from hydrothermal vent at the East Pacific Rise, Pacific Ocean - Tevnia | ecosystem: Host-associated > Annelida > Integument > Unclassified ...
GTCATGCAGTTCAAGGGTGGTCCTCCACGCTTTTGTGTCTGTAAAGCTGCGATGGGTGCTCTTTTTTATCCAGTCTGTAAGGGGAAATTCTGCTTGATCCATAAAGGATTTTCCACTGGCAACAGATTCGGTAAAGGTGCATATATAATTTATGATAGCAAGTTTAAGTGATGAGATTTCAAACACAAACTCCATATCACAAATCTGATCCATGGGGCGGTCAAGGGTGGTTGCCCTGCCTGCAGTGGTTACAAGGGTATCTATCTCAAACCGTACTTCTTCAGCATAGGTGCTTACCTGCTCACTTATTTCCCTGGATATGGTATTGACCCTGGAGAGCTTGTCCGAAGAGGTGTTCAGGGATGCGATTTTATCATTCTGGATATCTGCATTGCCGGCAACTTCGTTAACAGTATCAACCACAGTATTGATGGTTTTATTAATTTCTTTGAGTGCATCCTTGGTCTTAAGTGCAAGGGTCTTTACCTCTTCTGAAACAACTGCAAAGCCTTTGCCATGCTCACCTGCCCGGGCTGCTTCAATGGTTGCATTGAGTGCCAGAAGATCTGTCTGTTCTGCTATGTCACCAATGGTGTTGGTAATATTTTTCATTAATTTTGCCTTTTCCAGAAGAGATTTGACTTTACCATTGGTTGACCGGGTCAGGTTTGCAATCTCTTTTATGGATTCCGAGGACTCTTCAATGGCCTCAGATTGATTTTGAGATGATGTTTTGAGCTGTTCCGATGTTGAATTAAGGTTTTCTGCACTTTTTTCAAGCCTTGAACCAACATTGAAAATAAAGGACATAAGTTCAGAGATTGAAACGCCCAGGGTGTTTATTGATGAGATCAGCCCACCCATGCTGCCGGAAGATCTTCCTGTTTCAAGCCGCATTGTAAAGTTTGATTCGGAAAACGAAAGAATTGCCCTGGAAATATTTTCAAATTGCTCCCTGGTGCTTGCAACAAGTTTATTAAAGTTTTTAACAAGCAGAAGAACATCTTCCTGATCAGAGGCCGACTCCACCTTTAGGTTGTAAAAACCGTGCTGTACCTTTGTGACAGCATACTCGACTTCAGCCATAGTTTTACTGTTTTGTTCCATGACCTTCTTATCATTGAGAAATACCTGTCTTGTTTTTTGCATGTTTTCGTTAACAACCATGGTCATATGCCCTATCTCATCGCCGGATGACAGGGGAATTGGCTTAATATCGCTTTTCTCCATGTTTAAAAACTGAAAAAATGAGGTAAGGCCGTTATGGAAAATACCCAGGGGCTTGATTACCATGCGGTGTATGGAGAGCATCATGAAAAGGCCAACTGCAATCATTAAACCTGAAATAAGCATGAGATATGAGTTGGAGATCGTACTGACAATGGCCAGCTGGGATTTTAAGATTTTTACATCTTCACCTATTATCTGAAGACCTGCCTCTCTGCCTCTGAAATCAAGGGCAGGCAGAAAGGTTACAAAATAGTCATCTGTAATAAGGTAGCCCTGGGCGAGGAGTTGTTTAATATCAAGGCTTCTTGCAAATTTTATGGTGTCTTTCTTAAACCATTTGCTGCTTGCTGCATAATAGCCTTGTATACTGGCATTTTTCTTTAATTGGGGGGCAATGTCTGTTACATAATCATCAACCAGAATAATGTAATAACGTCCCTGTTTTTTAAAATCACGGTTCACACTGCCCACTCCCTGGATGAATTCAAGGGTGCCCAGGATCTGTTCATTTTCCATCAGTGGAATAACACCCCTGATGACAAGACCAACTGAACCGGTTTCAAAGCCTGTCCATGCTTTATGCTTTTTCCCAACATCTTTGATGCTGAACCTGAATTCGCTCAGGTTATCGCCGTATTTCTCAGGATTCCAGCTCCTTACAAAGGATTTCACATCTGGTGTGTGCAGGTGTATTTTTATGTTTCTGAATTTTGAATTTTTTCTGTATAAATCGGCAATACTTGCAAGTATCTGGCTTGCCTGTTTTCTGTCCCTTGTTTTAAATGCTTTTAACAGATCCTGGTTGGCTGCGAATCCTATGGCATTGGTCAAACCGATATCTTTTTTCTTGTTAATCTGTGCTGTCACTGCATTCTTCAGATATCTGATCCTCATGTCTATCTTGCGTTTGACAAGTACTTTTGCATTTATCCTTGAATACACAAGGCCTGTCCCGATACCTACGAGGCTTAATAGTACAATAACCATTAATATTTTTTTAGTGATGGTAAGTTTCATGGAACACATCTCCGCTGGTTTCCAGTTGTCTGTTTGCAAGCTTATTATTTTTGAATTATACGATTTCTCTATTTATACCATTTATCGTATGAATTGTAAAATATAAAACAGTTATCAGTGAATTTTTTTTATTAAAACTAAAGGTTTCAGATTAAGTTTTAATGGATTTTTTATAAAGGGTATAAATATACCGGCAAAGGATAAGACTTTATTCAATTACCGGTATATTTGTTTATTATGATTAATCAGGTTTTGGTTAATCGTCTGTGCGGCTTGTAATTTCAAGCACATGGAAACCAAAATCAGTTTTCACAGGACCATGGGCTTTGCCAAGTTCTCCCTTGAATACAACTTCATCGAATTCAGGAACCATGGCACCTCTGCCAAATTCTCCAAGATCTCCACCCTGCCGCCCCGACGGGCATTTGGAATGTTGTTTTGCAAGTTCTGCAAAGTCTTCTCCATTATTGATCTTTTCAATGAGATCCTCACAAAATTTTTCATCATCAACTAAAATATGACGTGCGCTGGCTTTTGCCATTATATTATACTCCTTTAAAAAAATATTAATAAAAACAAACGATGTCAGCAATATCACAGTTTACCTGTTTTGCCAAATTGAAAATTGACCTCAGCAATACTGCTGACACCATGGGTGCAGAATCATCAGGAAATATGCTCTTTTCTCAATGTCCTGCATGAAATTGTTTTCCCAAACCCGAGTCTGAACAACATTATTTCTGTTTCATCATTTTTAGTATGAAAAAGCTGCTCATAAACTGGTTCGATCTTTCCCAGGAGCTGCTGGTGGTTGAGGCTGAAATCATTCTCCATTCCAAGCTTACATCTTTGACGGAAAAGGGTTATTGCTGTCATGGGCTGAAAGGAGATTCCAAGGCGCGTGCAGGTGAGCCATACCTTTTCAAGTGCCTGTCCGCCAATTATTAAGTCCTTGCATGATTTCCCTCTGATCTTCAGGAGGCCCAGGGCAGAAGACTGTTTAATACCGGTTCGGGCAAGACTGGAAATCATTTTTCCCATGCCAATCTTATTCATGAGATGCATGAATGCCCATGGACGGCATATATTCAGAAACAGTTCGCCTCCAGGACCGGTTTCAAGGTTTTTAATGGGAAACCCATCCCTTTTGTCAAGGGCATCTCTGTTGGTAAATCTGATCATTTTGATCAGGTGTTCATGCAGATCCCTGCGCTCACTTCTTATTTTATCGGCTTCATATATTATATCTGCAATTTTATTGATATCCTGCCTGTCTGTGACCAGAACAAGCTCTGCCTTATCAAATGGGGCTGTGCTTTTTCTGATTTCTGCAAGTTTATCTTCCCCAATGGGCTTTTTATTAAATTTTGTCCTGTTTGTATGCCTCTCCCAGATAAATCTCTGAAGAGGGTCCTCCCTGGTATTGTCAGATGCAAAACTCATCTTTGCAACCAGCTCCGGCCTGTCACCTGCTGGAAAATACTCAATCTGCGCAGAAAGTTTAAAACGTGAGGCTGCAATGAGTATATTCTCAACTGCTGCACCGCATGCAATATGGGAGGCTGTCTGGTTCACATTGAAAAACGAGTCATCAGCCAGGGGATCAAGGAAAATTTCAAGCTGATGTTTATCATATTCAAATCTCCATGGCTGGCAATTATCACCTGACGGTGCCCTGGATCCTGCAGTTACCAGATAGTTCATAATTTCTTGCGTAATTGTTCCTTTTCCTTTGACTGCCATTGGCACAACAGGTCGTATATCTGTAAGAGTGTCCATTTCCAGCCTTTTTTTTATGATCATTGCTTTAAATCTCTGGAGAGGATGTCTGTTTCCTTTATAAAGGCAGCCCTGATAAAATTTTCTTGTGAACAGATCATATTGAAAATAATGGGGAACAGGCTTAACTCCTTTTTTACCCAGTAATATCCTTGCAGTTTCCGTTGCAACAAGTGAGCTGCACAACAGACAGGCCGCTCCGAGGGAAGGCCCTTTACGGGTTCTCATATTTATTGCATTGGGAGGGATATATTGTTTTTGGGTTGCTTTGGGTGCAAGGCCTATGAAAAACTTGATAAGTTTCTCCTCTTTGTTCAATTTATTTGTTATATTAAAATAATTATCAAAGGTCATGCCCTGATCAGGCATAAAAATAAGCATGGCTGTGCTGAACCCCAGAGGGCCTGCTGTGATGACTGGTATGCCTTTTTCATAGGCCTTTTTAAATATCAACCTGCGTATATCAAAATTAAAAAAATCCATACCATCGGCCACAAGATCAACACCTTCTAAAAATTCATCGATATTCTCCTGTGAAACCCCCTTATCAAAGCATTTAATTTTTAGGTATGGATTTATGTCCATGGCCTCTTCATACATTACATCGATCTTGGGCCGGTCAAAACCACTTGTCCTTGCACCATACTGTCTGTTAAAATTTGCAGGTTCAAACCTGTCAAAGTCAGCAATGTGGAAATTGGTTATACCTGTTCTGGCAAGGGTTACAAGGTGTTGACCTCCAACCCCGCCAAGGCCTGGTATGGCAATTTTACACTCCATCAGCCTGTCTTGTTCAGCCAGGGAAAAAATACCTATATTCCTTGATAATGCCTGTTCAAGAAAATGGTACCTTCCATGGAACCCTGGCTGATCCACCAAAGCCATGGACCTGTGTTCTTTGGAAACTGTGGCTGATGACTGGTTGATCATGGTGGCAACATCAGCATAGATTGGCATCATTTCAAGATTTCGTTCTTTATCGCGAAACATGGCACCAATTTTTTCAACTCCAAAGGAGTGGTGCAAAAGATCAAATGCCGGAGGGTGTATCACTGCAAGCATATGTTCAAAACCTTTTTTTCTGGCATGTAAAAGAGCTGGCCTGAAAAGTGATTTGATCAATCCTGATTTATGCCTGTAGTCTTTGATACAGCACATCCAGCCAAGGGTTATGCATGATCCTGTAAGGTTTTTTTTGAAATCTGTTATCTCTTTGTACTGGTCAACGGGCAGGCCGGCCGGACCGTCCATTATCAGGCGTATTGATGCAATGATTTTATCCTCTGCTATTGCGATGAAATTGATTGTGTCATCAAGGCTGTCGTACTGATCTACGATGTGGTCCAGGGAATAGGGGAATCGTTCCTCTTCATCAATGAACACTTTTTTCCTTAATGCGTAGACTTCCAATTTCTCCAGCGCTGTTCTTGCTTCTCTGAATTGAATCTCCATTCTTTTTTCCTCCTAAAACGGTTAATTAAGTGATATAGTTCAGAGTGTTGAAATAACATCTGAACATGAGGATAAAAGACCACTAATAAACCACCCAAGGCAAGATAAAAAAGAGATGTTTTTAGATTTATTTTACGGAATTTGAAAATATAATATTATAGAAAGGTTAGCGCACTTTGTCCTTTGCGTTTCAGTGCATTTTTTGCGGCAAGGCCCATCTTTTCAAAGGTGTACGGTTTTTGAATATACTCTCCTGCACCAAGCTCCTGGGCCTCCTTTACTCTGTCATTTTCTGAAAACCCACTTGCAATTATGGAGTTCTGGCCGGGGTGCATTTTTAAAATCTGTTTATATGTTTCACATCCGTCAATTCCAGGTTTCATGATCATATCTAAAATCACAAGATCCGGCGAATGTGTTTCCATGTATTCAATGGCTTCTTCCCCGCTCTTGACTGAAGTCACGGAATAATTGAGCTTTGTCAGTATGTCACTTGCAAGCTGGCGCTGTCTTTTTTCGTCATCAACAATCAGGATTGATTCCCGGCTGCCCATATATTCTTTAAGTTTGTGAGCTCCACGCCCTGGTTTAATCTTTTCTCTGGTTACCGGGAAATAGATTGTAAATGTTGTACCAAAATTTATTTTACTTTGAATCTCTATATGTCCGTTGTGATCCTTTACAGTCCCCCATACAACAGCCATACCAAGGCCGGTACCACTGCGCCCCATCTTTTTTTTTGTATAAAACGGCTCAAATATTTTTTCAATATCTTCTCCTGCTATACCTGTGCCTGTATCTGATACAGAAAGGATTGCATAATCGCCCTTAACAAAATTCTCATATCCCTGTATTGGTTTTTCAATATATCTTTTTCGTGTGGCAATGGTGATTGTCCCGGAGTTTAGTATTGCTTCTGCTGCATTATTGGTAAGGTTCATTATAACATTAAATATATGGACGGTTGAACCAACAATATTGGGCAGGTTTGTTGAAAGCTCGGTTATGATTCTGACATGTCTGTTAAAGGATTTCATCTTATTCAGTTCCGGCGATTTGATATAATCCCGTACTATGTGGTTGATGTTTATGATATCGGTTACAACAACACCTCTTCGTGCCATGGTCAGAAGGTCCTGCACAATTGCAGCAGCTTTCTGGCCTGATTTCTGGATACTCAGGAGGGGTTCCCGCAGGGGGCTGTCATCGGGAAGATCCATCAGAATTAAGTCTGGATAACACACCTGGGCCGTCAAAACATTATTTAAATCATGGGCAACACCACCTGCCAGGGTTCCAATGGCTTCCATTTTCTGGGATTGATGCAGTTTTGTTAATAATTCTCTGTTCTCTTTTTCAGCCAGGGTTCGTATTTTTATCTCTTTTTTAAGTTTAATTCCAATCTCTTTTTCCTTCAGGAACATTTTGCTGACTTGATTAATAAGTACAGACACGGATACAGCGGCAATAACATTAACGCATACAAAATTTATTCCAATGACAATCCATAGATTTGATGCATTGGGCAGTGTCCTGACCCATGGTAAAAGTCCCAGGTATACAAAAATGCTTAAAACAGCCCATGTCATAATATTGACACCCAGGGAGATGAGTACTGGCCGTGTGCCAAGCAGGACGCTGGTCATAATGGAGAACATCAGCAGCCACAATGGTCCTGCACCTGCCGGCCCGACTCCGACCAGGAGGCCAAATCCCAGGAGATAAAAGACAATTAACATGCTCAGGGATTTTTTAAAAAAGGAGATTTTTTTGAACAGGAGAAACCATATCAAGCAGATTATAATTGTATCAAGTACAATAATGCCATACAGTTTTTCCCTTAATGCAAAATAAACACTTGGCATATATGCAACAGATGCAAAGATTGCAAAGCTCAACAGCAGGTAATGGAGAAGATATTGGCGGAAAAATGCAACACCCTTCTCCTGGGTAACTGCTGGAGGTGAAAAAATAGATTTCAGTTTATTTTTAATGTTCATTGATACCTTTTTTTGCGAATTATTTATATAATATAGGAAACAGATCTGTTTTTCAATGGAAGTATAAAATTTTTTTAAGATATCAACCCATGTATCTGCCTGTTATGTGAAAAAGTTGAAAATATATTTGCAGGCCACAAAAAGAATGGAGCAGCATAGTATTGCTTTAATAATATAGGAGGGGAAATACTTCTGGCATCTTGCCCCGAGATATATTCCTGCAAAACCTCCAAGTCCGAAGAGTAAACCAAGGTACCAGTCCGGAGCAACAGAGGTTTCAGGATAATACAGGGCAAGTATCTGATAAAATAAAACACCTGCAGCAGATGTGACAAAGGTGCCCATTAATGCAGCACCTGCCACAACATAAACCGGCAGGCCCAGAAATGTTATGAAAAAAGGCGCTATTATGGAACCGCCACCAATCCCATATATTCCGCCGATGATTCCAACAAAAAAACAGAGGAGTATGACAGTAAAGGTTGAAAAGGAAAAGTTTTGTCCTGCAAAATCAAACTTAATACGTACCAGGGAGAATGTGGCGTTTGTAACAATGAGGTCAGTGCTTATTTTTTCTTCTTTTTTTGTCTGGAAAACATCATTCAGAAGCTTTAAACCAATATAGAACAGGACAAATCCCACAAAGAATTTAAAATTTTTCGGATCTGGAAGAAATTTTATTCTTATTACCGCACCAATTAAAACTCCGGGCAGTGTACCCAGGATTACTGTCCAGGTAAGGGGCCAGACCATCCGCTTTTCCTTGATAAATCGCATAACACCGCTGGGAATTGCAACAATGTTGAATAACTGATTTGTTCCGCTCACTGATGGGGCAGTATAGTGAAGGAAGCTCATCTGAAAAGGGAGCAGAAGAAAAGCACCTGACACCCCGCCCATGGATGTAAAAAAAGAGACCACAAATGCGACAAGGGGCGGTATAAACAGATATGTTTCAACACCGGAGCCGGGGAAAAAAACATAGAGAAACTCCACTATTTTGATACTCCTTTTATCATGTTTTGAATAAATAATTTCATTTAAGATTATCTATATTAATATCAAACCCGGGAGTCAAGAAGAATATCTTAATTGCGGACGAATTTGATATTTTTTTAAACTTGCTTTATTGCGAATTATGACTTATTCTACCCACATTGTTATTAAATTCAAATAATTGTTTTTAAAGCATTTAAACTTGAGTTATTTTGTTGATTTTCCTTGATTTACATATGCGGGTTTGATACTAGGGCGTAAAATTTGTTGAGTTAAAAAAGCAGTAAATTTATTTTTTGTATAAATATTAATACAGGAGATTAAAATGGATAATGTTTATGATAGAATAGCAGGCAGAAATTCCCATGAAAAAGAGTTTCTCCAGGCTGTAAAAGAGGTTTTTGATTCTGTTAAAAGTGTAATGGACAAGAACGTCGAATACAGAGATGCAAAGATACTTGAGAGAATAGCAGAGCCTGAAAGAGTGGTCATGTTCAGGGTACCGTGGCAGGATGATAAAGGTGAGATTCATATAAACCGTGGTTTCAGAATACAGATGAACAGTGCCATTGGCCCTTATAAAGGCGGCCTGCGTTTTCATCCTTCCGTAAACCTTTCCATTCTTAAATTTCTTGCCTTTGAACAGGTCTTTAAAAATGCCCTGACAACCCTGCCCATGGGCGGAGGAAAAGGCGGGTCAGACTTTGATCCCAAGGGAAAATCCGATGCTGAAGTTATGAGATTCTGCCAGGCGTTTATGATGGAGCTCCAGAGACATATTGGTCATGATACAGATGTTCCGGCAGGTGATATTGGTGTGGGAGGGCGTGAAATAGGCTTTCTTTTTGGAATGTATAAGAAGATAAGAAACGAGTTTGTTGGTATATTGACTGGTAAGGGCCTTAACTGGGGAGGAAGTTTGATAAGGCCTGAAGCAACAGGCTTTGGCTCGGTCTACTTTGCATCGGAAATGCTTGCCACAAGAAATGATAACCTGGAAGGTAAAACCTGCCTGATATCAGGTGCTGGAAATGTTGCTCAGTATACAATAGAAAAGATTATCGAGCTTGGCGGCAAGGTTATTACCTTGTCTGATTCAAGTGGATATATTTATGATGAAGCTGGTATCACCAGGGAAAAACTGCAATATATAATGCAGCTTAAAAATATCCGCCGGGGAAGGATCAGGGAGTATGCAGATAAGTACAAAGAAGCAGTATATACCCCGGTTGATACTGCCCTTGATCACAACCCCCTCTGGAATCATAAGGCAGACTGTGCATTCCCGTCTGCAACCCAGAATGAGTTAAATGCCGTTGATGCTGCTAATTTTTTAAATAACGGCGGAACCCTTGTGTGTGAAGGTGCAAATATGCCAACCACCCTTGACGGAGCACAGCTGTTCATTGATAATAAAATCCTTTATGGGCCTGCCAAAGCAGCCAATGCAGGAGGTGTCGCAGTTTCCGGCCTTGAAATGTCCCAGAACAGCATGCGGCATAAATGGACAAGGCAGGAGGTTGATGCAAAGTTGAAAGCGATCATGAAAAGCATACATACATCCTGCGTTGATGCAGCAGCCGAGTATGGGTTACAGGGTAACTACGTTGCAGGAGCTAATATTGCAGGCTTTGTAAAGGTTGCCGATGCCATGCTTGACCATGGCCTTGTCTAGAAAAATAGAAATATAAAGGCCGCTGAATTAAGCGGCCTTTTTTATTGCTGAACCATTGGAACGGTTAATCCGCCATCCATTAAAAACAGTATGTCTGCATTTTGCCCCTTTTGCTCAATTGCCTTGTCAACGGCACTTTGAACAGAATCAAATGGTGTCATAAAGAGATCTGGAAGCTTTTCAGGTTCAATGTCTGTAACGGCCCAGATTTGTGCCCAGGTAGTTATTTCAGCAATTTTACCTGCCTTGTGATAACCAAGTACATAGGTCTCCTTGATTTTTTCCAGGGTCTGTTCCGGAGTTTCACAGCTTTTTAAAAGATTGGCAAATGTTTCAGAACCTATGCTGTCCCTGCACTGGGCAACAAGGATTATAATACCGTCCTTTTTAAGGGCAAGCTTTGCATTTTCAAGCCCTTTCTGTGCCTGGTAAAGGTCAATATCCTGGGGAAATTTCACAACCGATACAACTATATCGCATTTCTCTTTTAAGGGTGCTGCAAACACTTCATCAGCCCTGTGGGCTGCCTCAATAAATGAGTCGTGTATGTGTCCTGCTGTTGCTGCATATATTTTATGGTTTTTATCAAGCACTGTCATGATGGAGAATATATCCTGCTTCACAGTTTTAATGGCATCTATCATATCCCCATGTACCGGGTTGCCGTCCAGTGCAAGTGCCCTGGCAGCAGGGTTCAGAGCGAGCTTATGGTTTACCTCGATGGTTTCAATGCCTGCAATGCCAGGCAGGAATGATTTTCTTCCCCCGGTGTAGCC
>Ga0256846_1000842_pt1 | contig 10918 bp, 8 predicted proteins | sample TevniametaG_FD_189098 | JGI IMG/M metagenome (GOLD analysis project Ga0256846, IMG submission 189098) | Tube worm associated microbial communities from hydrothermal vent at the East Pacific Rise, Pacific Ocean - Tevnia | ecosystem: Host-associated > Annelida > Integument > Unclassified ...
ATGGCAAATATTTATTGATTCATGACGTTGTTAATGACCCGCCCCAGTTTGGCAGTCAAGGACTGTTCCGGATGGACGGTCTAAACGCATCTCCAGGTTTTGGACTTTCAATCAATCCGGCGCTCGTTCACAAGGCAACCATTCGTCGTATCAACATTCCCCCAATATGACCGCGGTAGCGGCCTGTAGCGTCAGCGTTGCATTATTGGCTCTGCCTGCATTTGAAAGAACAGACAGAATTCGTGTCCTTTCCAGTTCGACAAAACGGCTCACGCCATCCGCCAGACGGTTGCATACCTGCCCCGGGGGATATAGAATACCCGGATCAGAGATAATCATTTACCCATAACCCCACCAGGAGGGATATCCAGTGAAAGACGTCAATTACATGGCAGTGGCCGAAGAGGCAATGAAGCAGATCAAAAAAGGTGTATTCCTAACCGTAAAAGCGGGGGATCAACTCAATACAATGACCATTGGATGGGCCACCATCGGCATCTGCTGGCACAAACCGATTTTCATGGTCGCCGTGCGGGATTCCCGCCATACATTCGGCATCATCGAAAAAGCCGCCGATTTTACGGTATCCATCCCCTCGACAGACCTTGGTGAAGCCGTCAAGTTCTGCGGCACCCGGTCGGGGCGGGACGTTGATAAATTTGATGCGTGCCATTTGACCCTTTCGGAAAGTCGCGAGGTCACGTCACCCGTTATTGATACGCCGGGCCTGCACTTTGAATGTAAAATCGTGCTCAAAACACCGATGAATCCTGAATATCTCATTGATCAATACGATAAAATTTACCCGCAGAAAGATTACCACACGCTCTATTTTGGTGAAATCATGGCCTGTTACGAACTGGACTAATCATCCAGGCAACCAGAAAACACCGCCGTTCCGGCCATGGAAATCCCCATTTTGCTGATTTCATACAAAGAACGGATAGCCTGGATTCAAACGGCGGCACTCTTTTCAACGGCTCTATTTTTAGCGGACGCAACATAAGACAGGCAACTTGCCAAGTGGTTGAATTTGTAATATGAAAAATAATTCCGTCGCCATCCGGACCCGCCGGTACGGCGTTTGACAATTCCAACAGGCTGTCTCTAATGAAAAATGTATTGGTTGTGGAACAGGATCCGGTTGTCCTTCAGACAGTTACTGCTTTGCTGAAAAGCCGGGGCAGCTTCCTGAATATCCTGTCGGCGCAGGACGGGAAGGCTGCTTTTAAAGTGATTGCCCAAAATCAGATCCACATTGTTATCACCGGGCTGCATATGTCTGAGATGGAAGGATTTGATCTGGTCCTTCTCTTATCACGGCAATGCCCCGATATTCGCATTATTGTGATGGCCGACAACGCATCTCCCATGTTTCGCGCCCAGATCAAACAGATCCCCACGGCCGTCCACTTTGACCCGTCCACGGACGTGGACCTCTTGACCGATCGTGTTTTCACCGAGCTGCACATCAATTACGGCGGGCAGGTACGCGGCCTCAGTATTTCATCATTCCTGCAGATGCTGACACTGGAGGGACACGATTGTGAGCTGTATATTCATACCAAGGGCAAAACCGGTCGGTTACATATTGTCGACGGAGAACTTGTTGCCGCTGAAACCGGACTGCTGAAGGGCAATGCCGCCGCATTGCAGATCCTTTCCTGGAAAAACGTGTCCATCGAAATTGATTATTCGCTTCAGCCGGTAGACCGGGATATTACCCAGCCGCTGATGGCCCTCCTCCTTGAAAGCGGACGAATCGTCGACGAAAGAGACAGCAGCCGGCCCAATCTGCGTAAAAATGATCGATTTGAATGCCTTGTGGCCGTGGACTACGACATGAGCGACTGGACATATCAATGCTTTCTCCGCGATATCAGTGTTGGCGGAGCCTATATCGAAACCGGGAAGCCCATCAAAGTCGGCCAGACGGTGGCCCTTACCCTGTCGTGTCCAGGTATCGAACCAGGGTGCACCATCAAGGGGCAGGTCGTCCGTCGAGATGAAAAAGGGATCGGCCTGCAATTTCCCGCGCTTGACGCCGGGCAGGAAACCATTATCCAGGCATTGATCAGCGGCGATCATATCCGGCGGGTGTAACGTCTGGCCCGGCCGTTTTTCAGGAATTTTCGTTTCGTTTCAACCGGTAAACCAGATCATCAGTGCAGCAACCCCGGCAAAAACAGGGCAATACCGGGAAACAACATCAGAAGAATCACACAGACTATATAGGCCGGCAGAAAGTAGATCACTCCCCGGAAGACATCCTCAAGAGGAACATCCCTGGCCATGCCGCCCACCACGTAAGTGGTGGCGCCCACCGGCGGGGTAACGGCGCCCAGGGTGGTCACCACCGTGATGGTAACCCCGAACCAGATGGGATCATAGCCAAGCTGGCTGGCAACCGGAAAAAAGATCGGGATGGTGATCAACAGCAGCGCCAGGGCATCCATGACCGCGCCGCCGATGACATAGATAAAAAAGATAATGGCCATGATGACCGTGCCGGATACGGGCAGATGAACGACCCAGGCGGCAATATCAAAGGGAATCCGCGTGACGGCCAGAAAACGCCCGAAGATCATGGCGCCGGCCACGATGGTGATGACCATGCAGGAGATCCGCAGGGTATCGGTGATCGATCCGATAAATCCCTTCCAGGATAGACGACGCTGGACCACGCTGATGACCACAGCAAAAAAAGACCCGGCGGCCCCGGCTTCGGTGGGGGTAAAAATCCCGAAATAGAGCCCGAGCATCACCAGTAAAAAGAGAATAATCATCTCGATGGCGCCGGAAACCGCTTTTAGCTTCTCCATCATGCCGGCTTTAGGTCCCACCGGTCCCCAGTCCGGATGGATGCAGCAGACGACATACGCGCTGACCATCAACAGGGCCGCCAGTAAAATCCCGACGCCAACGCCGCCGTAAAACAGGCGGGCAATCGACTGCCCGGTGGACAGGCCGATGATGATCAGGACCACGCTCGGTGGAATCACCACGCCCAGGGTCGATCCGCAGGCAATGGCGCCGGTGCTGAGTTTGGGATTGTATTTGAATTTATTCATCTGGGGGAGCGCCACGGTGGTCATGGTGGCGGCCGTGGCGGCATTGGACCCGCAGATGGCGGCAAACGCCGAACAGGCCATGATGGTCGCCATGGCAATCCCGCCGCGAATATGCCCCACCCATTTATAGGCCGCATTGTAGAGCTTTTCGTTGACCCCGGAGTAAAAGGCCACCTGCCCCATGAAAATAAAAAGCGGGATGACGGTCAGACCGTATTTGGAAAAGGTCTCCCACAATACCGAGCTGACCATGTTGAGTCCGGCGGGAACGGAAACCACATAGCAGAACCCGCCGAACCCGACGATTCCCATGGCAAATCCCACGGGAATCCCCAGAATGAACAGAATCGCCAGCAGAAGGATAATCCCGATAATCCCGATCACCGTCAGACTCAATTGGATATCTCCTTTTCGGGGATGAGTAATTTGAGCAGATCGGTAACAAGGACCAGGGCCAGCACAATGCAGCCCAGCGCCACGGCATAGGTGAACGGATAGTAGATCATCCGCAGGGTTTCGGTGACCTCGCCGGTTCTTAAAAGCGTCGTGGCCTTGATGCTGATCTGCCAGGCGGCAAGCCCGAAAAAACCGGCGGCAATCAGATGATTGATGATATGGATGATGCGGCGGGTTTGTTTGGAAAACGTATTGACCAGCACGTCCACGGCGATATGGCCCTTGTGAATCTGGGTGTACCCCAGGGCAAACGCCGTCACCACCGCACCAAAATACCCCATCAACTCAAAGGTTCCGCGAATGGGAACCCAGACGAGACGGGAAAAAATATTGGCACAGGCCAGGACGATCATACCCACCAGGAAAAATCCACCGATGAAGACAAGGAGACGGTTTAAAGCCCGGCTTATTTTTTCGAGTGCGCGCATTTTAAAATCCAAAGAATGATTCTCCACCCGCATAGCGGGTGGCCTCAGGTCGCCTCCTTAAAGGAGGCGACTATTGTACGGGCTTCCCCCTTCGTGACGTGCCGAGCATCGCAGGATCGGGCGATAAGGAGCTGTGGCTGTCTGAGCGGAAGCTGCGTTCCACAGCGACCGCCCGATCCGAGAAGCGCAGGGCAGCCCGTCAGGGCCACGTCACGCCGGGCGATTTCTTTTGGTTCGTTTTCTTTTTCGTAAAAGAAAATGAACAGAAAGGACCCATTTTCCCAAATATTTCTATTCAGTTCTAAACGGACAGGCAAAACTTTTATTTTTCTCGCCGGATCGGTAGAACCTGTCCGGGTCCTCCACCAGAGATGGAGGATTTAGACCAATATTAAAAATGGCCGGGAGGCTGGAAAACGATGGTGCGGGGAGGCTAAGGCAGCTTTATCGCCTCCCGGCTTTCCAGCATCCCGGCATCATTTTTTCATTCGCCGTACTTCTTGACCAGCCCCTGAATATCACTGACAATCGCCTCGGCCGGCAGGCCTTTGGCTTTGGCGCCCTGGATCCATTTATCGGTCAGAAACTGCAGCTTGGCATTCCATTTTTCTTTCTCCGCTGCTGAAAGATCGATGAATTCGACTTTATGGGCGGTTTTGGACCACTCAATGGCGTCATTCACATGGGTATCCATATAATCGCCGGTCCATTCAGACTGTTCGGTAATCATCCCTTCCATGGCTTTTTGGACATCCTCGGGCAGGGCCTTCCATTTATCCATGTTCATGATCACGGCAAAGGGATAGATCACCGTATCGGTCCGGGTAACATAGGGGCACATCTCGGCGAACTTGAAGTCTTTCATGCTCTCAAGGGATGAAAACAGTCCCTTGACCACACCTTTCTGCAGGGCTTCCACCGTGGCCGGCATGGGCATGCCCACCGGGTTGGCACCCCAGGCGCCCAGGATCTGGGCCGCGCCGCCGGACGCTCTTAAATCAACCCCTTTGATATCGGCCAGGGACCGGATCGGCACCTTGGACATAATGTTGGTGGGCGCCGTGGTAAACATGGCCAGTACCTTGACTTTGGCAAAGGCTTTGGGATTGTATTTTTTATACAGGTCGAGGAGCACCCTGCTGCCGACTTTGGCATTGGGAATCCCCATGGGCAGGCTGGTGGCATTGGTAACCACAAACCGTCCCGGCTGATAGGCCATGCAGATACAGCCGATATCGGCCTGGCCGGCAATCACGCCGTCCATCATGGCTTTGGCGCCCAGCAGGGTGCCGCCCGGATAGGTGTTGATGGCCACTTTTCCCTGGGTCCGTTTTTCAATCTCGGTTTTCCACCGTTCCATCTGTACGCAGGGAAAGGTCGGTGCCGGGGGAAAATTGGCATAGCTCAGTTTGATCGGTCCGGCGACAGCCGCGGGCGCCAGAAACACCCCGCCGATTACGAATGTCAGAAAAACAGCCACCATAGACAACAACGCTCTTTTTTTCATCACACGACCTCCTTTACATGGGGTGAACGATAAACCGTTCATGGTTCCTTCTTATGAGGAACAATCATAGGACTTTTCGGTCAGGGGATCAATCCCGCAGGTGTCATCCCCGCCTTTTTTCTTGAGCGCCGCCAGTACCCGTTCGGGGGTAATGGGCAAGTCTTTTATCCGGACTCCGACCGCATCGTAAATGGCATTGGCAATGGCCGGGGCCGTGGGTACACAGCCAGGCTCTCCAATTCCCTTGGCGCCAAAAGGTCCTTCGGCATCCGTGGTTTCCAGAAAGGGCGCTGCAATGGGCACGGTGTCCTTGGCCGTCAGGATTTTATAATCCCGGAAATTGGGATTCATCATCTCGCCCTTTTCCAGCTGGACCTGCTCGGTGAGGGCATAGCCGATTCCCATCATGACGCCGCCATAGACCTGCCCTTCCAGCAGCAGGGGGTTGATGGCCCGGCCGACATCGTGGGCGGCCACGTAGTTGAGAATTTCGACCTTTCCCGTCTCTTCATCCACCCGAACCCGCGCGCCATGGGTGCCGAAGGTGTACGTCATCGACAGGTTCCCCTTGAAATCGCGGCCCAGGTTTTCATTGTCCGGATCATAGAAATACTCGGCCATGAGCATATTCCCGCCCGGGCTGAAATGGGATTTACGCAGCAGCTTTCCCATTTCGATCTTTTTTTCCGGATCCTGCGCAGATAATGCCATGCGGTCGTTGAGTTCGATGTCCCGGGGATCCACATCCAACAGCCGCGAGGCGATTTGGACGATCTGGGATCTTAACTGCCGGGCCGCGCCCAGCGCAGAGTTTCCGGCTACAAACGTGGTGCGGCTGGCATGGGCACCCACGTCCCAGGGGCAGACATCGGTATCACTGTGAATCACATGAATATCTTCAATGTGAAGTCCCAGTTCTTCGGCCACGATCTGGGCAATGACGGTATCGGCCCCCTGCCCCATGTCGGTGGCGCCGGTAAAAATATCCAGCTGGCCGTAATCGTTCATTTTCATCAGGGTGCCGCAGCCATCTGATTTATAGACCCGGGCGCCACCGCCCACATGAACCAGAGACGCATATCCGACTCCCTCGCCCTTCTTTTTTTCGCCGCCGCCCAGGGCCCCGGCGACTTTGTCGATACATTCCGTCAGTCCGCAGGTGGTGATCCGGAACCCCTGGGGCGTGACTTCATTGCCGTGGTTGGCGTTGATGCGCCGAAATTCCACGGGGTCGATTCCGGCGGTTTTGGCCAGCGCATCCATGGCGCTTTCAATGGCAAAGGTCGCCTGGGGGTTTCCATACCCGCGCATGGCCTGGGCATAGGTGTTGTTGGTATAGACACACACCGCTTTGTACCGGACGTTGGGGACCCGGTAGAGCGAAGAAATCGGCAGCATCATCACCGACGGGGTTGTCGCCCCCCACGAAGTATAGGCCCCGTTGTCCAGGATCATGGAAATATCCCGAAACACAAGCTTGCCGTTTTCGTCGCAGCCCTGGGCGATATCCATGATGGCCGGCTGACGGGTGGATGTGGCGATAAATTCTTCTTTGCGGTCAAATTGAATCTTCACCGGTTTGCGGGCATGAAATGCCAGCAGGATGGCCACATGTTCGTAGGCATAGGTGTCGAGCTTGCTGCCGAACCCGCCGCCGATACAGGGTTTGATCACCCGGACCCGTCGACCTTTAAGCCCCAGTGCCTTGAGCGTTCCCAGAAAATCTTTCTGGGCCAGAGAGGGAATCTGGGTGTTGCTGTAAACGGTCAGGTGGTTGTCGTGATCAAAATCAGCAATACACCCGCTGGTACCCAGACAGCAATGGGTCACCCAGGTGGCGGAAAACCGATCCTCTACAACGTGCGCCGCTTCTTTGCGGGCCGCTTCCACATCTCCGTAGTGAAGTTTCCAGGGCATCTTGAGGATATTGGTTTTATGGGCCTCGTGGACCAGGGGCGCATCTTTCTCCATGGCCGCTTCCGGATCAAATATCGCCGGAAGGGCCTCGTAGGTCACTTCGATCAGACCGATGGCCTCCTCAGCGGTTTTTAAGTCCACGGCTGCCACGGCCGCGACTTCATCCCGGTAGGAACGCACTTTTCCCGACTTCAGCGGCGGGTTGTCCTTGTAGACGCCCATGCGGAAATCAGGAATATCGGCGCCGGTTAATACAGCCCGGACCCCTTCCAGTTTTTTCGCGCGGGACGTATCAATATTGACAATCCGCGCATGGGGATATTTGCTGTACAAAATTTTCCCGTACAGCATCCCCGGAACAGTGACGTCCTGGATATACTTCGATCGTCCCGTGGCTTTTTCAGCTGCATCGAGTTTGGGAATTCGCTTGCCGACAATGGATAAATGATTCATGGGATTCTTCCGTTTATGTAAAAAAAGGGTTGCAAAGGCTATGAGGCCATGAGGCTGGGAGGCTTTAAAGCGTCCAGGTCTCCCAGCATCCCAGCATCCCAGCTTTTTAGGCCTTCAAGCGTCTCCATCCTGCCAGGCCACCACGTGAACCGCATCACTGTCATCCGAATCAGCGACCTTTTGAATGGCGTCGATAATCTGGACGTATCCGGTGCAGCGGCAGATATTTCCGGCGATGGCATGTTTGATGTCATCTTCCGCAGGTGCTGAATTCTCTTTCAGCAGGGCCGTGGCCGACATGATCATCCCCGGCGAACAGAATCCGCACTGAATCCCGCCGTTTTCGATAAAGGATTTCTGCATGGGATGAAGTTCCCCGTCGGCCGATGCCAGGCCTTCAATGGTAACCACTTCCTTTCCGTCGACTTCCACAGCCAGATACAGGCAGGCATTGATCGCCATATCATCAACCATCACCGTGCAGGCCCCGCATTCACCGCTGCCGCAGCCTTCCTTGGTTCCCGGAAGGCCCAGCGTTTCCCGCAGGAGATGCAACAGGGTCCAGTGATCTTTGATCGCCACAGTGGTTTCATTGCCATTTAACGTAAACTGGATCTCTCTATCCATGGGACACATACTCCTGGTAATTATTGTTGTTGTTCGACAGGATCGGTTGATTCAATTCTTTGCCATCCAATGAACGATATTGGGTGTCGTATTGCTGCCGCAATTCGGATTTGCGTATTTTTCCCAGTGCGGTACGGGGAAAATGGTCAACAAAAATTACACATTGGGGCCATTTGTACCGCGCCAGTTTTCCTTCGCAACACCGGATCACATCCGCTTCGGATATTATTTTACCTTCTACCGTTTGAACAAATGCACAGCCGGCTTCATTCCATCTGGCATCGGGCACGCCGATCACGGCCACCGCGTCAATATCCGGATGGGTCCGCAGCACCCGTTCAATCTCGGCCGGATAGACATTTTCCCCGCCCGAAATAAACATATCCCTGGCCCGGTCCACCAGGAAAAAATAACCGTCCGCATCCCGGTAGGCCAGGTCGCCGGTATGCAGCCACCCGTCTTTGATTGCTTCTTCTGTCCTTGCGGCATCCCGCCAGTACTCGGTCATCATGATCGATCCCCGGACCACGATTTCACCGACCTGGTCCGGCGGGCAGGTCTTCCCCCGTTTGTCCACAATCGTGACATCGGCATGAAAGACCGGCCGGCCCACGGATCCCGGCTTACGGATCGCGTCTTCTTCGGAGGCCCAGAGCAGAATCGATGTTTCCGTCTGGCCCATGATCTGACGCAGGGAAAACCCGGCCGCGTTGAACTGTGCCATCAGCTCCGGGGTTAATTGTTCGCCGCCGATGGCGCTGACTTTCAGCGATGCAAAAAATGATTTTTTTTCGGGTAGTAAATCAAGCAGCGCCTTGTAGATCGTCGGTACGCCCAGAAACCGGGTCACCTGGTAACGGGATATGTCACTGGCGATTTTCTGCGGATCGAATTTCCGGTGCAGGATAAGGGTGGCCCCTTTGTAAAAAACCGGCGACGCCTGGATAAACAGGCCACCGGAATGAAACAGGGGGAGCACAATCAGCATGGTGTCGTCGCCGGTCAATGAAAAAAAGATATCGGTATTGAGGCAGTTGAAGAATGTTTTGCGATGGGACAACACCGCGCCCTTGGGCCGCCCTGTGGTGCCTGACGTGTACATGATCACGTGGGGTTCCTCGGGAGAATCCATGGCAAAGGCCGGTCGTTGGAAAAATACGTTTTCCCCGCCGGCCAAGATAGCTGCATGATAATCGTCCGCAGGAAGTGTCGCGTCGTTTTCCGATGGTCCGATGCGGATCAGAACCGGCTGCGGCGATACAAAACGACGCTCCCCAAACAGATCCATGACCGTTTCAGCATATTCGCTGCCGAAAATCAGAAGAGCCGGATCAGCGTCGGCCAGGGTATAGGCCAGTTCCGGCGGTGCCAGGCGATAATTAATCGGCACGAAGATCGCCCCCAGCCAGGCACAGGCCAGATAAATTTCGATGAATTCCGGGCAATTGCCGAGAAAAACGGCAACCCGGTCACCCTTCTGGATGTCCATTGACCCCAGCCATCGACAGGTCCGCTGGACCCGCTGGTGAAGTTCCCGGTAGCTGATCGGCTCGGCTTCAAAGATGACGGCCGGTTTTTCAGGCGTCAGCTCGCTCCAGCGTTTCACCCACCAGGCGATGTTCATGGACTTGATCACATCCGGCCTTTCCTGATGCCGGCATACGTCCAGCCGGCATCTGCTGTTTTATGCACCGCTCTTTTCATCGGCCATCCGTTCAAGGCATTTTACGCCCATCCGTTTGACCAGTACCCCCACCAGCTCCCGCCGATACCAGGCCACGCCACGGATACTGTCCCGCACCCGGGCTTCATCGGCGGCGATCTGACCGGCTTCGGCCAGGGTGGCCCCGGTCACTTCCTTTCCTTTTAAAAAACGCTCGGCATTAAATGCCCGGATAGGCGTCGGCGCGGCCACGCCGAGACCAATGCGGACCTTTACGCAGGTGGTCATGTCCGCGTCCAGACTGAGTAGCATGCCCACGCCGAGCAGTGGCAGTTCCATGGCTTTGCGCCGCCCAAATTTGATGTAGGCACTGCCCGTGCGCGGCAGAAGTTTCGGGACGACGATTTCAGTCAGAATTTCTCCTTTTTCAAGTACCGTCTGGCCGGGGCCGAGGAAAAAGTGAATCAGGTCGATGGTCCGCTCCCCTTTGGTGCCGTAGATATGGGCAATGGCATCCAGGGCAATCAGCGGGATCGCACCATCGGCCGACGGTACGGCATTGGCAAGATTACCGCCGATGGTGGCAGTATTGCGGATCTGGACCGAACCGATATTTTTCACCGCATCGTGCAGAATCGGGTAAGAACGCTGGATCAGGGGGGACCGCTCAAGGGTTCGGTGGGTGGTAAACGCACTGATATGCAATGCTTTTGTGTCTTCGTTTAATACCGGACGATCCGAAACCGGTATGTGTTTAAGGGATATCAGGTAGTCCGGTTCTATTTTGGCTTCCTTG
>Ga0256846_1000843_pt1 | contig 10911 bp, 9 predicted proteins | sample TevniametaG_FD_189098 | JGI IMG/M metagenome (GOLD analysis project Ga0256846, IMG submission 189098) | Tube worm associated microbial communities from hydrothermal vent at the East Pacific Rise, Pacific Ocean - Tevnia | ecosystem: Host-associated > Annelida > Integument > Unclassified ...
CAACAATCGGTGGAGTGGTTAATATTATTCGTGATGATGTACCGCTTACTCTGCCCGATAAATTTTCCGGTTCTGCTTTGCTCTATGCCGAAAGTGTCAACAGTGGGTATAATACTGCATTGCAATTTAAAATGCCACTTGCTAAGTTTGGCATAAAAGCCGGCGGTAGCTTAAGAAAAGCCGGTAATTTGAACACACCGGAAGGCTTAATAGGCAATACGGAAATTAGTAATTTCAATTATTCGCTTGGCGCAGGTTTGATTGAAGACGATTATTCAATTGGTTGCGGTATTAATGAATTTCACTCGGATTACGGAATCCCGGGCGGATTTGTGGGCGCTCACCCGAAAGGAGTAAATATATCAATGACCAAAAGATTAATCCAAGCTAAATCACTCTTTCATTTCAAAAGAAATATTTTTGATATTGTTGAATTGGATTTTGGACGAACTTATTACAGTCATAAAGAATTTGAGTCCAACGGCTCGCTTGGTGCGGAATATATTTTCAAGAACTATGCCGCCCGTATTAATGTGGAGCACAAAAAGGACAAGTGGTTTCAGGACGGTAGTTTCGGGGTTTCACTTTTTGAGCGAGATTTGGCACTTGGCGGATATGTCTTTACTCCACCGACAAATTCATTTAATATCTCGCCGTATTTTTACGAGAGCATTAAATTGGGCAAACATTATTTAGAGTTGGGATTGCGATATTCGCATACAAGAATTACACCCGATAAAGAAGCAAGTACAAAAATCGGCAGACTTAGACGAAGGGTATTCAATACAATTTCCGCTTCAATATCGCTTATGCACGAAATCAATGATTATTTCTATGCCGGAATTAATCTCTCACGCAGTACTCGGGCGCCGTCTGCGGAAGAATTATTCTCTCTGGGACCTCACCTTGCGGCATATTCCTATGAAGTCGGCAACCCCGATTTGAAGCAGGAAACCGGCTACGGTTCGGAAATATTTACATTTCTGCGATTTGACGGATTGCTCGTTTCACTTACGGGATTTTATAATTATATGGATTATTATATTATATCCGAAAATATGGGTAAACAAAACGTGCAGCAGCTTTTGCCGATATATGCTTTTCGCGGAGTGCCTGCCTCGCTCTACGGCTTTGAATTTTCAGGACAATCTAATCTGTCACGGAAAATGAAAATCAAAATGAATCTCAGTTACACTTTGGCAGAGAATAGACGCACAGGTACAGCACTACCGTTTATTCCGCCGCTCAAAGGGAATATGTCTCTTGAATATAAACCGATTCAGACTATTTCTCTTTCGCTCGGCTCTGATTTTGCCGCCGCACAAAACAGAGTAGGCGACTTTGAAGAAACCACCGCCGGATATATGGTTTTTAATCTATCGGCATTTTATAGCTTTACTTTCGGTGAGTATTTAAGCAGTATTTCGCTATCATTCGAGAATATTTTCAATAAAATTTATCGAAATCATTTGTCGAGAATTAAAACTGTTTTTCCCGAACCAGGTAGAAATTTTAGGTTTACATATAAACTTAACATATAATTGTTCATAAATATAATCATTTTTCTTATTTTTGTGAACATATTAATTTATTATTTAAAAGAAGATAGTAAGATGGATATAGAATTCAATCAGGAAGAATTAGAAAGAGTAGATACAATAATATCAAAATATCCCGAAAAGAAGTCGGCACTTATGCCGGTTCTTTGGCTTGCACAAAAAAAGTGGGGGTGGATTTCAAAAGATGTGATGAAATATATTGCAAATCTACTGGATTTGTCTTTTGCCCATGTAGAGGGTGTAGCAACATTCTACACAATGTATTTCAAAAAACCTATGGGTAAGTTCCATCTGCAAATCTGCACTAATGTATCCTGTATGCTTAGGGATGGCGATTCTATTTATCGCTATGTCTCGGATAAACTCAGTATCGGCAATATGGAGACTACCACTGACGGGCAGTTCTCGCTCGAAGAAGTAGAGTGTATGGGGGCATGCGGCGGCGCCCCAATGATGGCAGTTAATGATGATTATTACGAAAATATGAGCATCGAAAAACTTGACAAATTACTTGAAGAATTAAAAAATAAATAAATTCTAAGTAACAAAAAGCCATATTGAAGTGTTATTATCATTGAACGATTTGATAAATTAAAATTTTTATTTAATGGTAAAAGCAGAAAAAATATTATTTTCAAGATTTTTAGTCTTCATCTATTTGATGCTGGGATTAGCTTCCTATTTGTCAAATGGCGTTGCTTACAATTTACTCTCCCTCAATCCGGCACTCACAGTTGCCGACTCGGAGTTGTGGCGTTTGTTTACATTCTCTTTTGTTCCGGGTACTATTGAAGGAACTTTACTGTTTTCTTTTGTTTTTTGGTTTATTGCTCCTATACTTGAGGAACGCTTCAGAACGAAAAAGTTCGCTCTAATGCTTGTCTTGGTTATATTACTGCAAGGCGCGATTTTCTCTTTGCTATTCTGGGGCAAAGGCGTTGTAATAGCAGGCGGGGACGGTTTAGCATTCTTTATACTAACTTTGTATATGTTCCTTGAAGTATCAGACGGTGAAAACCTAATTCATTTTCATTCACGTAAGATACATTCATTACCATTCATTGTCTTGACAACGGTAGTTTGGTTTTCTTCCGTACTTATTCATAATTCTTTTGTATCAAGTTTTATCTATACTGCTTCAATCATTGCCGGCTCATTCGGAATAATTCTCGGTGCAATTATTTTTATGCAAATCAAAGCTGCCGATTATGTTTTTGGCAGAAAGACGAGTATCAGTAGTCCTGTTAGTATTCCCAGTCCCGAGGAGCTTATTACTTCCTTGCATACACGGAGAAAACGAGCAGTGCAGAATCAATATGAGGAGGATGATGAATACGCAGCCGGATATGCTTACTCCGATTATTTCTCGGAAGACAGACTGAACGCTATTCTTGATAAAATTAATGAACAGGGTAAAGATTCGCTAACAAGTGATGAGAAACTATACCTCGAAGAATATTCAAGATATTTGTAATTGTTAGGCTTTTTTCTCGGATTTCATATTATTGTTTTTATTTATTCTTGCTTTAATGTAAATTTGTTTTTTTGTAAATAATAGATAAGGATAATAAATGCCAGAAAAAAAAGATTATCTAAATCCTGAAAAAGTCGTTGAGCATATTGATATTACTAAACTTAATGTCGTAGAACTCGTTGATGCAATGGGGCATACGGCATTCCAAGCTCGTAATCTTCATCGTGCGGCAAACATATTGACTATGATGGTTAATGAAAAGGAATGTGCAGTCATTCTTACTCTTGCAGGTTCGCTATTTAGTGCAGGCTTGAAGAAGGTGGTTGTCGATATGATGAAAGCTAATATGATTGATGCCATTGTTTCGACAGGTGCATTAATGGTTGACCAGGATTTCTTCGAGGGGCTTGGGTTCAAACATTATCAAGGTTCGCAATTTGTTGATGACAATGAGTTGCGCGATTTAATGATTGATAGAATCTACGATACATTTATTGACGAAGAAGACCTACGTGTCTGTGATATGACTATTGCCGAAATTGCAAATAGTCTCGAACCTCGTCCGTACAGTTCCCGGGAATTTATAATGGAGATGGGACGTTTTTTGAAGGACAATAATCGAGGTGAAGATTCAATTGTTCGTACTGCTTTTGAGAAAGGAATACCGATTTTTGTTCCGGCATTTTCCGATTGCTCCGCAGGTTTTGGTTTGGTACATCATCAGTATCACTCAAAGGAAGATGCAGTTGTATCCATTGATTCCGCCAAGGATTTTCTGGAAATAACAAAAATCAAACTGGAGGCTAAAACAACAGGAATATATATGATTGGTGGTGGTGTTCCTAAAAACTTCACACAGGATATTGTAGTAGCTGCCGAAGTACTTGACGAAGATGTTGATATGCACAAATACGCTGTTCAGATTACAGTTGCCGATGAAAGAGACGGCGGACTATCAGGCTCCACACTCAAAGAAGCAAGTTCTTGGGGAAAGGTCGAAACCACTTATGAGCAGATGGTATTCAGCGAAGCAACAATAGCAATGCCAATCATTTCGGCTTACGCCTATCAGAAAGCAGATTGGAAAAGCAGAAGTGAAAGACGCTTCAATGACTTCCTTGGATAGATAACAATTTAAGAGTATATTAGTAATAATAATCCGGAATTTATCAGTAATTTTAATATTATAACGACAAATTCCGGATTACTAATAATATAATGAATTATAAATTCGGATTGGTAGTAACATTTATTATTTAGAATCTCAATTGATATTTATTTTAATTTCATTATTTTTAATAATTAATTTTGACTTGTATTTCCTTTTAAATTTCAATCGTTCATTTTGTATTTGAGGTGAAGATAAAGGACTTCTACTGGAAATAATATAAGAATTCCTTTGAAAACTATCATTACCCAATACCTTAATCGTTTCTTTCAATTGTTTGAAAACAATGGAAATATCACTACCTTTCAATTCAATAAAATTCTCAATAGATTGATAAATAACTAAATAATCACACCGTTTGCCGCTTGTTATTTGGCAGTTATCCACTAAAATTTTTTTAACCTTTATTCTATTTGGATTATTGAAGATAATCTTCCTATGATTTTCTTCGCATTTTATCTTTTTATCTGTTTTTATTTCAATGCAATCGTTAATAAAATTCATTTATGACTCTAAATCCATTAATTTTCCAAATTCTTTTGAAATATCATTCGAGACATCATCAAGTATATTTTGAGCAATAAGTTTTGTCTCGGAGTCTATTACGCTTTTTAACTGTCCCTTTGCTGAAATTGAATAAGCACTTAATTCGCTTGGTTCAATTATCTCATCTTTTGAAACAATTTTAAATATTTTTTTCTTTTCACTATCATTTAATTTATTATTTAAAAGACCTGCATAAATCAAATTATTAAAAGACGACAAAATATACGGGCTATGTGTAGTAATAAAAAGTTGATAATTTTTATTACTTGAATTGAAAATACGTGCAAGTAATTTTATTACATTTCTCTGTGCATTAGGATACAGGTGGGCTTCCGGTTCTTCCAAATACAAAACTATTCCTTTATTTCCAAAAATATCCCCTTTAATAGATAATAAGGTTTGGAGAATTAACAATAAAGGTAAAATTTCCTGTTGTCCCGAAGAAGCGTTTAATAAATTTACCTTTCTCTTGTCCTTATGAATTAAATATTCACCGTCTTCCTCATTACTATATTCGCCGCATAATATTTCTTGAATTATTTCATTGAACTGAATATCAATTGTTCTTTTTTGTAAGAAAACATCTGTAACCATATATTTATAATTCCTATAAATGGAACCGAATTGAATAATAAAAGGGTCCAGGGATTGATTAGAGTTGAGCAATGAAAAAATGTTCTCCTGAATAAATGAAAAAATGCTCCTTCCGGCAGGTATAAAGACTTGTTCATATAATAGTGTACTCGAAATTTCTTCTCCCAATAATTTATTAAATTCTTCCGAAAAATTTTGTAATGATCTATATTTTACTATGGCATTATTCTCAAAGGGTATTCCACCAATTGTTTTATCTGCTTTTTTCCGAATACTTCTTCCTTTACGTATAATTGATTTTATATTATCGGAATAGCTGAATTTGATTTTTTTTTATTTTTTCCCGATGATATTATCAGTTCTGTATCATTAATGCGATACTTAATTGAAAATTCTTTATCTGTCCAAGTATGTTTCGGAAAATATTCAATAAATTTATTCAAGTGTGCTTTGTCAATATCCGCCTTGCTTTTATTATCTGCAATGCCTTGACGTAAGTGGGCAAAAAAAGACTTACAGTAAAATAATAACTTTGCTGTAATACTCTTACCCGATGCCTGCGGACCGACAATCACATTAATACTATTAATATCAATTTCAAGTTTGTCAATTCCTGCAAAGTTCCTTATGATTAATTTTTCCATAATCTATCTCAATATTTCATTTTGAAACATTAATATTTTAATTCTTTGATAAATAACAATATACACAAAATATCAATTTTTTTAAAATTTATTATAGAGAAATATTGAAATCAGATATAAAGATACTATTGAATATGAAAAGCAATTTTTCCGAAATATTGGGAAATATTAGCCGCGAATATACTGCAAATTGTTTTTTGATAAAAAAACGGGCTGAAATGAAACAGCCCGTTTTTGTAGTTAGATGTATTATTATGATTAATACATACCTTCCATACCACCGCCCGGCATAGGAGGAAGCGGTTTATCCGGTTCGGGTTTTTCAACAATTGCACATTCTGTTGTCAGCATAAGGCCTGCAACAGAAGCGGCATTTTCGAGTGCCACACGAGTAACCTTTGTCGGGTCAATTACGCCGGCATCAAATAGGTCTTCGTATTTTTCGCTAAATGCGTTGAAACCGTAAGAACCTTTTCCGTCTTTGATTTTATTAACAATAACAGATGCTTCCAGACCGGCATTCGTTACAATTTGGCGAATTGGCTCTTCGAGCGCTCTTTTCAAAATAGTAACACCTACTTTTTGGTCGCTATTTGCAGGATTCAGTTTGTCGAGAGTATCAACAGTTCTCAAATATGCAACACCGCCACCAGGTACAATACCTTCTTCGACTGCGGCTCTTGTTGCATGTAGAGCATCTTCGACTCTTGCTTTTTTCTCTTTCATTTCGACTTCCGTTGCGGCACCGATTTGGAGAACAGCAACACCACCGCTCAATTTAGCAAGACGCTCCTGAAGTTTTTCTCTGTCGTATTCGCTTGAAGTTTTTTCAATCTGAGCTTTGATTTCATTAATTCTTGCCTTGATTTGCTCATTTGCACCCGCACCTTCGACTATTGTTGTATTGTCTTTGTCAATCACAACTTTGACGGCATTACCGAGCTGGTCAATTGAGGCACTTTCCAGTTTGTAGCCTTTTTCTTCGCTAATGACAATACCGCCTGTTAATACAGCAATATCTTCGAGCATAGCTTTACGTCTATCTCCAAATCCCGGAGCTTTTACGGCGGCAATTTTGAGTGTGCCGCGTAATTTGTTTACTACAAGTGTTGCAAGTGCTTCGCCTTCAATATCTTCGGCAATAATTAATAACGGGCGTCCCTGTTGCGAAGTTTTTTCGAGCAGAGGAAGTAAATCTTTAATTGCTGAAATTTTCTTATCGTGAATCAAAATATAAGGATTTTCGAGAATAGTTTCCATTGATTCGGAATCAGTTACAAAATATGGAGAAAGATAGCCGCGGTCAAACTGCATACCTTCAACAACTTCAAGTGATGTATCCGTTCCCTTTGCCTCTTCGACTGTAATTACGCCGTCTTTACCGACTTTTTCCATTGCTTCGGCAATCAAACTACCTATTGTCATATCATTGTTTGCAGAAATTGCACCTACCTGTGAAATTTCCGTTTTGCCTTCAACTTCCCGACTGAGTTTTTGAAGTCCTTTTATAACTGTTTCAACAGCCAAATCAATCCCACGCTTCAAATCCATAGGATTAGCACCGGCTGTAACATTTTTCAATCCTTCCGTGTAAATTGCCTGTGCAAGAACTGTAGCAGTTGTTGTGCCATCACCGGCAATATCGCTGGTTTTTGACGCAACTTCGCGTACCATATTGGCACCCATATTCTCAAACGGCTCTTCCAGTTCAACTTCCTTTGCAACTGTAACGCCATCTTTTGTTACGGTTGGAGGACCGAATTTCTTGTCAATAATTACGTTGCGACCTTTGGGTCCCAAAGTAACTTTAACGGCATTTGCCAGCTGGTCAAGTCCGTTTTTCAATAACGAACGAGCATCAAAATCATATTTAATCAGCTTTGAACTCATAATTATATCTCCTTATTTTTATTATAGTAAAATTAAATTTCAAAATTAATCGATAATCGCAAAGATGTCTGCTTCTCGCATAATTAACAACTCTTCGCCATCAATAGTAACTTCGGTACCGGAATATTTTCCGTAGAGAACTTTGTCGCCTTTTTTGACGCACATAGCAACTTTTTTGCCGTCATCGGCTATTCTGCCGTCTCCAACAGCAATAATCTCGCCCTGCATAGGTTTTTCTTTTGCAGTATCGGGAATAATAATGCCGCCTTTTGTTGTTTCTTCGGCTTCTGCGGGCTTTACGATAACCCTGTCGTGTAATGGTGTTAAACTCATAGTTCACCTCAAATAATTATGTTAAACATATAAAAAAGATTATTTTTAATTTGTTAGCACTCAATTAACGAGAGTGCTAATGGTATTACGCAAAATGATTAATTCTATTGTTTGAGTACGCAAAAAATTTATTAAAATTTTAATAATAAATTATTTTTATTTATATTAGTAAGTTAATATCTAACTTATTGAAATAGTTTCAATTTATTTGTTCTTCCAATTAGAGCATTTACAGTTTTGTAACTTTTCAATAAGAAAAATGTTTTTATTTATTAAGTATGAAAAAAAGAACTATTTATTATAAATTATTTAGGAGATTTTATGAGATTAATAAAAAGACTATCAACCTTTATCGTTGTAATGCTATTCTTAGGTAGTCTGTCGCTTTATTCACAGGGACCGGATTTGATTGCACCGATTAATTCGGAAACATGTGTTGATACAACGCTTACTATGTTTATGTGGAATGAATATCCCGATGCAATTGATTATAGAATTGAAGTTAGTACTACGGCTGATTTTTCTAATATCTTGATAGATGAAGTAACTAATGGCGATACAACATATACTAGTTCCGCCTTACTTGCAGGTACGACTTATTATTGGCGTGTATATGCCGTATTTACACCACCGGACCCCGATGAAGTCTCGGCAACTTGGAGTTTTGTTACTTTGAAAAATCCTCCTGCAAGAATACAGCCTGCTAATAATAGTACTTGTGTTGGAAAAACATATAAATTCAAGTGGGAAAATATTACAGATGCAAAATATACTTTTCAATTATCCAGAACCGCTTCTTTTGATAATTTAATAGAAGATAGGAATAATTTAGACGCAGATTCATTGACTATAACTTTACCCGAGTATAATCAAAAATATTATTGGAGAGTACAAGCCGAATACGGTGTTTGTGTCACTTTCTTCTCTGCGGCGGATTCATTTACTACCCAGCGGCGACCTGCTACTTTGGAATCACCTGCCGACAGAGTGAACTCTATAAGTAAAGCGGGTGTTCGTTTCAATTGGTCTGCGGCAACTGCACCTACTAACTACGTTTTCCAAATGTCAATGGATAGCACTTTCTCTACTGTCGGACACGAATATATCGGAACAAATACAACCGATTCCGTTTCCAGACTACTGACCAATACTATGTACTATTGGCGTGTCAGAATGGATTATAACGGGTGCTATACAGAGTGGACACCATTCAGAAGATTTAGGACAGAATACGAAAAAGCAGATAATCTTATTCCCCGTAATGATTCTGCCTGTGTTCCATTACATGCCAGACTTCGTTGGGGGCAAGTATTTGATGCCGTTACATATCACGTACAAATTTCTGAAGTGATGGATTTCTCGACTTTGGTATTAGATTCTACCGACATTAATATCTATTATATGAATTATGTATTTCCAAAAGCAGAAACAACTTATTATTGGCGTGTCCGAGCCGAAGATGCTAATAATGCGGGACCTTGGTCGGAAACACATACATTAATTACTGCAACAACTTTCCCTGTTCGTTCTACTCCGGTGGATAAATCAGAGAATTTAGCACAAACTGTCCTCTTTAAATGGATTAAAGCAAACCCGTACAGTTATGAAACCGTTCAGATTTCCGATGATTCTACATTTAGAAGTGTATTGATTGAGAAAAAGAATATTGCTGAAGATTCTATCATTGTTAAGATGCCCGACCAATTTGTTACATATTATTGGCGTATAAGAACAGACGTAAATTTATGTATTTCGGAATGGTCTGCACCTTGGTCATTTAGCACTGTTTTATTACCGCCAGACTTAACATATCCGGCTGATGATGCTACTAAACTTAATTATTCCATTACTTTTGAATGGAAAGCCGCTGAGGGTGCATTGACTTATGACTTCAATCTATCGAAATCACCTGTATTTACTGAACTTGTTGTTGGTAGAACAGGTGTTAAAGGTACAAAATTCTATACTAGCGGATTAGAGACTTCGACTGAATATTTCTGGAGAGTAAAAGCGCTCAATGCAAAAGGACAAAGCGTTTGGTCGGAAGTATTTTCATTCACTACTGCCGCCGAAGCATTAGACCCGCCGACATTATTATTGCCAGCCAACAAAGCGGACAGAATTCCCGTTAATAAGGTTTTCCTTAATTGGAAAGGTGTCGAAAAAGCAACGAAATATACTATTCAGGTTGCTGATAATAAGCAATTTGCGAGACCTATTATAAATCAAGCAGATTTGGGCGATACTGTCTATACTCTTACATCGTTGAATTTTGGAACCAAGTATTTCTGGCGTGTGATGGCTTTCGGTAATGATTTGCAAAGCAGTTGGTCAAAGGTATGGCAGTTTAATACTGTACTTCAAGTGCCGACCGATGCACCTACATTGACAAAGCCGGAAAACAATCTTAATCCTGCTCCGACTGAAATGACTTTCAAATGGACAAAAGTAGAGCGTGCAACAAATTATGAAATTGAGATTGCGCTTGACGAACAGTTTACTAAGTTGTTTATTAAAGATACAAATGTTTTCTATGAAAAGAGATTTGTAAGCAACATTGATTATGAAAAGACTTTTTTCTGGCGTGTAAGAGCTAAAAATTACTCCGGTAAAGGTCCATGGTCGGGAACAAGAACATTTACAACATTGGTCAATTCGATTGATGATGAATTAGCCGATAGATATAATGTTGAATTGGTTCCT
>Ga0256846_1000844_pt1 | contig 10876 bp, 7 predicted proteins | sample TevniametaG_FD_189098 | JGI IMG/M metagenome (GOLD analysis project Ga0256846, IMG submission 189098) | Tube worm associated microbial communities from hydrothermal vent at the East Pacific Rise, Pacific Ocean - Tevnia | ecosystem: Host-associated > Annelida > Integument > Unclassified ...
GTAGCCGCTTTTGCCTGAAATTCCGGTAAGCACCAGATTAGCTGAGGCTCCAACCAAAGTACCGTTTCCTCCCAAACACGCTCCAAGCGCTAATGCCCACCATATGAATTCCAATTCGGTGTTAGGCACTGTAGAAGTTGTAGCCATAGAATGTATAAGTTTTGTTACCAAAGGAATCATAGTGGCTACGTATGGGATGTTATCAAGGAATGAGGAAAGAAGAGCAGATCCCCAAAGTAGAACTATAGCCGTAAGCGCCAGTTTACCTCCGGTTAAATGGATTAGTCCATTGGAAAGCATATCTATGAGTCCTGCCTGCTCTGTTGCCCCTACTACTATGAAAAGACCAGCAAAGAATATTATGGTTGACCAGTCAACTTCACTGAGGGTTTTTTCAGGGCTACCGCCTTTAAGTAGCAAAAGCACGGCTGCTCCGGCAATGGCTATTTCGCCGGGTTCGTACTTAAACACGCCGTGAAGAAGGAAACCTATAATTACGGCTACAATTACCGCAAGACTTTTATAAAGAAGTTTAGGATTGGTAATAGCCTTACTTTCGTCAAGGCGCATCACGCGGGCTGTTAGTTCAGGTGTTGAACGCAGTTGTTTGCGAAAAATTAGCCCTATGGTGATTAGAAAGAAAACAATAATGACTAATACAACAGGGGAAAGATTAACAATGAAGTCAAGAAAATTAAGACCTGCAGCAGAGCCTATCATGATGTTTGGTGGGTCACCTATAAGGGTAGCTGTTCCGCCGATGTTTGAAGCTAGCGCCTCGGAAATCATAAATGGCAATGGGTCCAAACGCAGACTTTGAGTAATAAGTAGGGTAACTGGACCTAGAAGAAGAACGGTAGTAACATTATCCAAAAGGGCGGAAAGGATGGCTGAAACCAAAGAAAATACAATAAGTAGGGCTAGAGGTTTTCCATTGACGGCCTTTGCGCTTTTAATGGCAATCCATTGAAAAAGTCCGGTATGACTGGTGATATGCACAATAATCATCATACCGATGAGCAGAAATATAACATTAAAATCAATGGAAGATACTACTTTATCGAAACTTAAAAGCTTAAGCAGAAAAACGGCTCCTGCTGCCAGCAAAGCGACTACTGCCTTAGGAATTTTTTCAAGACCAATAGCAATATAGGCCAACAGTAAAATGGCCGCAGAGGCAATTAAAGGATAGAGTTCCATATAACTAGGTGCGCATAACTTTTGTGATGATATCTCTTACAGAAATCATACCCTGATAGCGTCCGTCTTTGGAAACAACCAGAGCGTTTTGGTTTTTTGAAAGTAAAAGGCTTGTAACTTCAATAATGGAGGCAGTTTCGTCAACAGTAACAAACTTTTCCTCCATTACGGATTCAACCTGCATTTTATCTTCTTCGTGCAGAAACCTGTCGAATGGTTCAAAGTCGGAAAGAAAACTTAAGTCGCCTATCATTTTTGCATATTCCGGCATAGCCGTTTGCAATAAATCAGCGCAGCTTACCACCCCGACAACACGTTCTAATTCGTCAAGAACGGGTAGGGTAAGGATATCGTTTTTGAAGAACAGGTCCGCAACCCGTTTAAGAGTCATACCCACACGAGCCGGTTCAACCCTTCTTGAAATATCGCCGGCGCATAAGCGTTCGGTAACTATCAGATTGGTAGCTTCAATCATCGTTACAACTTCTGCAGCTGTTTTAGCAGCTGAGAGCTTGTCTACGATATCTGGTATAGAAGCGAGCCTTGCAAGAACGCCAAGGGTTTTAAGATAGAGCTTTGATACCCGCTTAGGTTCAAGTAAAAGAAAAACAATCTTGACCGGAAGGTCGTCAGGCGTTGGGTCGGAAAGCCCTTCGGGGAATATTCCCAGACCTATGGTCAGCTCTGAGACCTGTTCTGAACGTGCGTGCGGAAGGGCGAAACCGTGACCTACAATTGTAGAAACTAAACGTTCCCTTTCCAGCACTTCTTCCGTAAGACAATTTTTACCGTCTGCGGTACATCCTGGTTGAACTTTTGGAACAAGCATCCGAATAGCTTCTTCCAGATTCGTAGCCTTCAGGTTAAGAAAAACCCGTTTAGGCTGAATTAAATGGATTAATTTCATTTTTACCTCTGGATTCTAAGCTTAGGCCTGCTTAAGAATTTGTCAAGCCTTACTTGGCACTTCGTCGAATTCTGCGGCCAGGAGCTTTAGATGTAGATAATACGAATAGCGTGGGGGTACTCCTTTCAGTCATCTCAGGCGTACTTCGTCCCGTCTTTCAGATGCGTTGTCTTAAACGTGTTTCACAAACTCCACCTCTACTGGAATTAATTGTATAACCTTTGAAGTTATCTTTCTGAAAAGTCAGCAGCAATTATAAAAAGAAATAATCTGTTTGATAAGAAGAAAACGCCATAATTATCAAGTTTATTGTAAAGGGTGAGTCAAGCTTGGCAGAATAAACCTTGACAATTGCCCAAGCTTGGCTAATCTTACTTGCTTAGACGCAAGGAGGTCTATTATGACGACAAGACTAACTGGACGTCACGTTACCATTCCCCAGGAATTAAAACAATACATAAACTCTAAAATGGAAAAACTGGATAGATACAAGGTACATATTACCGATTCGGAGCTTATTCTCTATAATGAGAAAAGCTTTGCATGGGCAGAGGGGGTGCTTCATTTGAAAAACGACACCATCACCGCTCGTGTTAAATCAGAGACCTTTGAAAAGGCGGTGCATGACCTTGTTGATAAATTGGTTCGTCAAATGGAGCGCTTTGAGGGTAAACACCGCGCTAAAATGAAGCCTAAACGTTCACCTGTGAGGAAAACCTGAAAAACAGTTCTACTCCGCAGCAAAAAAAGATAGCTGTTTCAGAGTTGCTTTCTGAAAGGCAGAATGAGCTCAAGTTGGGTATTCTTGCCGCTAAGTCTTCTATTGAGAAAAGCTTTATTTCTTCAGAAGATATCCATCGGCCTGGTCTTGCCCTTTCAGGATTCACTTCACACTTCCCTTCCAACAGACTTCAGGTTTTGGGAAGCATCGAAATGGCTTTTTTGGAAACATTCGACCCTGCGGCAAGAAGGTTGGCTGTGCAGAACCTTGCCCGCCTTAAGCCGCCTTGTTTCGTGATAACAGGGGATGCCGAGGCTCCTTTAGAGCTTGTAGAAGAGCTTGATAAGGCAGGCATCCCCCTGCTTGTTTCCAGATTGACAGGAGACGATTTTATCCCAATGGTTTCCGATTATCTTGAACTTCGTCTTGCGCCTGAAATCCACATGCACGGTACATTGGTTGATGTTTACGGCATAGGACTTATGCTTGTGGGTTCATCAGGGATTGGAAAAAGCGAAACAGCGCTTGATTTAGTAGAGCGTGGACATCGTTTGGTTGCAGATGATTTAATAAAAACTCGGCGGCGGCGAACTGTAGTTATTGGAAAAGGTGCAGAGCAGCGTCCGGCATTTCAGCATCATATGGAGATCAGGGGACTTGGAATAATTAACCTGTATTCCATATTTGGGGTTAGAGCCATTCGCTTACAGAAAAGAATAGAGCTGATTGTCGAATTGAAACGTTGGGAAAAAGGAATGGTTATAGACCGTCTGGGACTTGAAAGAGACAGTATGGATATATTGGGGGTAAGCATACCGCGAATTACCATACCCGTTCTTCCCGGACGTAACTTGGCGATGATTTGTGAGGTAATTGCCATGAATCATTTGGTGGTGCTTCGAGGTTATCATCCAATGCAACTTTTTGACAGGGAGCTTAAAAAGCTTTTGCTTGAAAAAGGAAAAGCGGCAAAAGAAGTTGAGGAAGATATTGAATAGCTGCCCGAATTCAAAGTACGGATTTTTTAGTTCCGATAAATGTATTATCCTTAAGAAATCCACTTTCCCTAATCTTACCTCCTATTCCCTTAGCGCTTGTTATAATAGAGTTACCCTACCTATTGAATTTGCGTTTTCCAACAGAAAAACCGTCCATAACATACCTATCCATGGGGAAGTTGAACTTTCTGAAAAAGACACAGTGCTTAACAAGTTCTCTGACTTTAATGAGTCCTCTAAACTTCACGAATTTGCAGATACTGCGTTCTCTTCAGCTGCCGCCGGCTTTTCAGATGCCGCCGGCTCTCCAGGTGTTGCCGACTCTTTAGATACCGTTTCCTCTTCAGATGTAGATATCACCCCTGATATACATACGGCCATAGTAGGTCATGGCATTTTTTCGCAAGGTCTTCTATCTGCTCTTGAGGAGATAATTGGGAAACAAACAGGGGTAGAAGTTATATCAAATCGCAAGCTGAGTGCGGAAGCTTTATCAGGTTTAATTTCAAAAAAGCTCGTAGGTGCAAAAAAGGGTTTGTTTGTATTTGTCGATTTATTAGGCGGTAGCTGTTTTAATGTTTGTCGCTCTATGCAAAAAACCCATGGTGACTGGATAGTTATAGCCGGTGTAAATCTCTCTATGTTAGTAACTTATTTCAATTATCGTCTCAAATTATCGGGTAAGGAATTAGCGGAGAAAACCCTTAAGGCGGGGATGCGAGGGATAGCAAGTTTTGAAGAGTAAAAAAAGTGTATACCAAATTGAGCCTCAGCGCTTAGGAGGAAGATATGGATGTTCCTGTAATTCGTGAACCGCTTCAAATAGAAACCCTTCCAAGGATGTTTATGCGATCGGTTAAATTACGACCGCATAAAACGGCATTGCTTATGCAAAAAGGTGGCCTTAAGCAGGAATATACTTACAGCCAGTTGCAGGAACGAATAGAGTGTCTGGCGCGCTCGCTTCGGGAGTTAGGGTTCAAGCACGGAGATAAAATAGCTATAATAGGTGAGAACTGTCCTGATTGGGAGATGAGTTATTTAGGAATTCAATGGGCAGGGTGCGTTGTAGTTCCTCTTGATAGGATGCTCAAGGTTGCCGAAGTTCGTCATATTCTTCGCAATTCCGATGCTGCAGGGATTATTTCTACCGAAAGCTACAGCGCTGTAGTTGATGAAGCGTTGCTTGAGATAGATAGAAAAATTAAGCGGATATCAACAGGAACACCCTCAAAAGGATGGCTTTCATTGGAAGCTTTGGTTACAGAGGGCGCTGAATTAAAAGCGTTTGAACCGCCTTCAAATATCGAAGATCTAGCGGCTATACTCTATACTTCAGGAACCACAGGGCAGGCAAAAGGGGTTATGCTAACACACCATAACATAGGCTCAAACGTTTCAGGAGCGTATCAGATTCTTGATTTTGGTGAAGAGGATGTATTCATATCCATCCTTCCCCTGCACCATTCCTTTGAAGCCACGGCGGGTTTTCTTACTCCTTTATGCTGCGGGTGTAAAATTGTGTTTTCGCCAAGCTTAAAATCTAGGGAAATCCTTGAAACAATGGCTACCCACAACGTTACACTTATGCTTGGGGTACCTTTGCTTTATGAAAAAATAGTGGAAGGCATTCAGCGTCAGGTTAGGGAGTCATCTGCATTCAAAAGATTTATATTCAATGCTGGAATGAACATAGGGAAGTTTGCCAAGGGGATATCGAAAGCTATGTTTAAGAGTGTGCGTCAGGCTATGGGCATGGATAAAGTGCGTTTCCTTGTCTCCGGCGCTTCGGCCTTGGCTCCCTGGGCATCAAGCTTTATGGAAAGGTTGGGGTTACCCATTCTTCAAGGTTACGGTTTAACGGAAACATCACCCGTGATATCAGTAAATCGCCTAAAGAATCCTCACAATGTATCGGTTGGCCCTCCGCTTCCAGGAATTGAGATAAGAATAGATAGCCCTGATGAAAACGGCAACGGAGAAATTGTGGTTAAAGGCGCTCCTGTGATGAAAGGATACTATAAGAATCCTGAAGCTACAAAAGAAGTGCTTTCAGAAGACGGGTGGCTCAAAACCGGTGATTTGGGACGAATTGATGAAAACAGTATGCTTTATATAACCGGTAGAGCCAAGAATCTTATAGTAACCGCGGCTGGCAAAAATGTCTATCCCGAAGAGATAGAAGCGGTTGTGGGACAAAGTCAGTACATTCAAGAGATATTGGTTTACGGTTACCACAACGAAGCTACAGGACGTGAGGAAGTTCACGCGATTGTGGTCCCCAACTACGAACTTTTTGACGCCGAAATGCCCGATATTACTGAAAAAGAGCTTGAAGAGTTTGTGAGGGGACAAGTTAAAGCGGAATGCGCTAAGTTAGCCGATTACAAACGCATAAAGCGTTTTGAAATTCGTGAAGAAGAGTTGCCCAAAACTACTACCCGTAAGGTCAAACGTTATCTGTTTACCAAAAAACAGGTTAAGGTCTAAAAAACCGGAATAAGGCAAAGCTTAAAGCATTTGGTTTACGCACACGAGGAGGATGAGGCCTAGCAATCGTGTAAGGGGATAACTAGGTTCCTCTATCAGGTTTTCGAGGAAGGTTGCTAAATACTTGGTTACAAGGAGAAAATGTATTATAATTAAGAGTTATCTGTAAAGCTTAAGTCAAGAAAGCTTCAGGTTTATCAAAATCATTATGCGGGTAAAAAATAAAACAATTATTGGGGCAGTATTCTTGCTATCTACAGTATTATCCAGCTTTGCTGCTGATTTAATTCAAACAGGCGACGCTTATGCGATAAGTGGCGACGCTTTAGGAGCGAACGCTGCATACACAATGGCCTTTATGCAAAGCCCGCAACTTTCTTTAGAGTTGCCTTTTTTGCTTAAAAGAAGTAGGGCAGGACAAGAGTTAGGTCGAAAAGAACTTGCATCGGCAATCCTTCGGCGCGCGCATAATCTTGCTGTTTCAGGTGCAGATATCGGTCAAACTAACTGGCTTTTAGGAGTTGACGCCTTTTTTATGACAGATTATGCAACCGCTCAGCGTTTTTTTTCAACCGCTTTGCTTTCGAACCCAGATGCTCCGCTTGAGGTTTTGTATTATTTGGGATGGTCGCTTTACGAAACTGGTAATTACAATCAGGCTCGCAACGTTTTCTTGAATCTTTTTGACCTCAATCAGGGAGAAGGACAGAAAGAGCGTTTGGATTCTTTAGAACTTCAGTTGATTGTTGCGTCTATAGATTACAAAAGCGGTCAATTCAAATCAGTTATTCAACGATTAGCTAATATTGCCGAATATCCAGAAGGGCATTTCAAACAATTAGGACTCTACCTTGCCGGCTACTCCGCCTTTAGCTTAGATAGCCTGGGTTTAGCCAGAGAGTTTTTTCAGCAGATGCAAGCCTCAGAACTTAAAAAAATGAGTTTGGCCAGAGTTGCACTTGAGGAAGGTAGGTTTAAGCAGGCTATAGAATATTACTCATCCCTTTCAACAGAGGAGGCTTTATACGGAAAGGCTTGCGCCTATTATCTCAAAGGAGATAAAAAAAAGACTTCTAAAACAGCAAGGTTTTCTCTTGAAACCTATCCTCAGGGTAACCTAGTGCCTGAAAACCATCTTCTTCTTGCCATTGTAGCACGCGACTTTAGGCGTCCTGCAACAGCTGTTGGTGAACTTAAGCGCGGTTTGGAGCAAGAATCTGCCCAGCGTCCCGTTCTTCTTTTAACCCTTGCCGAAATTCAATTCGCCAGGCGTCGTTATCAGGAGTCAGTTAAAGCCTGCACAGAATTGCTTGAAACCTATCCTCACTATCAAAGCAACGAAATGGCGCTTTTGCTTAAGGCAAGGGCTTTGTTTTACATGGGAAAGACAGAAGCCTCATATAAAGATTTTAATCGTCTTCTAAGCACTATCCGCGATGAGATTATTTCCAATCAGGCGCACTACTACCTTGGCGAAATTGCAGCTCGCAGAGGAAAGTATCTGAAAGCTGCGGAGGAATTTTCCAAACTCAGCGACGGTTCATTGCGTCCACATGCCCTTAAAAGGAAGGGGGATGTTTTAAGTAAGGCTGGTCAACACAATAAAGCTATAGCTTCCTATCGGCAGGCCTTGTTGAACGGACTTGGTGGGCGTGAGAAGGAAGAGACCCTTTTGGCAATAGAAGAGAATCGTCTTGCTATTGGTGTGTATCCTGACAGGATAACTATGCTTAAGAAGTTTATTGATAAATATCCCGATTGCGCGAGTGTTCCGGGTATTCAGCTTCAAATAGGTTTGGAGTATTTTGAAAAAGGTAACTGTGCCGCAGCCATTCATGAATTCAATAAACTACTTGCGCGTTATCCAGAGTCATCGGTTTGTGCAGAAGGCTTGAGTTATAAGGCTGACTGTCAAAGAAAACTTGGACGCATAGAAGAGGCAATTTCAACCTACCGCAGAATTCCTAAAAGCTATCCTAAAGCAAAGGCGGTTTTTCGTTCCCAAGAACAGTTGGCACGATTACTTTTGTCTCTAGGTAGAGACGCTGAAGCCTTGGCTGTATATCAGGAGATTTCGGAAAAAAGTCCAAGCGCCAGTCAAAGGGCTATATATACCATGGAAATGGCTTCAATATATTGCGACCAGGGTAGTTATCAAACAGCGTCTGATTTGGTTGAAATAGGTCTTGCAGAAAGCAGTGACGCCGTTGCAAGAAAGAAAGGCTTGTTGTTGGGAGTCAAGGTTGAATTGGCCACAGGTAATCTCAGCAAGGCTCAGGAATACATAAACCGTTACTACCGTAAGTTTGGGGAAAGTCCCGATTATTTAATCTACAAAGCGAATCTTAACTACGCACAAGGCAATCCTCAGGATGCCTTGCAAAGCTATCAAAAGGCGGCAACGCAATTTCCCCGCCGTTCGGAAGAAAGGGTTACCGCGTTGATTGGAGCGGCTAAGTCTGCAATCCTTATGGGACGTCGCAGCGATGCACGTAGCTTTTTGGAAAAAGCTGCTTCTGAAGCCATACTTGACTATCAGCGTGTAGAAATAACAAGGAGGCTCAGTAATCTTGACTAACAATCAGGCTGTTCGAATACACAAATTTCTTGCTCAATGGGGTATAGCCTCACGTCGCAGGATTGAGGAATGGATTTCAGCAGGAAGAGTATTGCTTAACAATCGTAGGGCAAAACAAGGGGATGCCTTAAGAGAGACAGATGAGGTATTGGTTCTTGATATTGACGCTACCAAACTCTACCGTGCTACCCTAAGGGGTGTATACGATATGCAAGCTAAGAAATGGTTGCATAAGGGATATGAATACTGGGCATTAAACAAGCCAAAGGGGATTCTTTCCTCAGCCAGTGATCCGCATCATAAAAAAATGGTAACTCACCTTATTCCAAGCGCGTCACGGGTGTTTCCAGTAGGAAGGCTTGACATAAACAGCGAAGGTTTGATACTTTTGACAACCGATGGTGAATTGTGTCACAGGCTGACCCATCCTCGTTTCGGTGTTATTAAAAAATATCTTGTGAGTCTTGATTGGGCTGTTTCGCATAGGGAAATTGAAAAAATTGAGAAGGGCGGCATTATGCTTGACGATGGCCCTACCCTGCCTGCAAAGGTTAAAACCATCTCCTCAAGAACGCTTGAACTTTCTCTTCGCGAAGGGCGCAAACGGGAAATACGCAGAATTTTTCAAAAATTTGGGCGCAAGGTAATAAAGTTAGTCAGAACGGAATTTGGCGCTATAAAACTTGGAAACCTGGCACCAGGTCAGGCGCGTAGGCTTTCTGAGAAAGAAGTTCGGCTTCTTAAAGACGCCGTAGGGAAGGGGAGAGCAAGAAAACCTCACCACTTTGTTGAAAAAAAACTTACCCGTAAGCCAATGCGTCGACCTGAATCTGCTAGGCCTGGCCATGGCTGGAAACGTCGGTTAAATAAATCGTCAGCCCGTAGAACTACACGGAAGGGTTCCCTATCGTAGTACAGACCGGTTGACACTAAAAGGTAGGGGGCATCTGTCAACGCTTGGCTGATGCGTTTTCCTCCGGCTTCCACTTTAGAAAAAACCCCCCAACTTGTAAAGTGCAGACATAGAGAATCTGTAAAGGTCCACCTTGGTGTCCATGGGGTATCATCACCTATCAGAAAGACAGATGCGTTTAATGTGTTACTGACATATTTTTTCTCAATCCGTATCCCAAGTTCTCCTTCAAGACGCAGGTATTCTGTTCTATCAAGCGCTATGCAAATCCCCTTGTCGTTAGCGCATTCTTCGCTTTGCCAGAAAAATCCTTGAGCGTTTTTTGCATCTAAAGCAAGTTCCACTCCCCTGTAGTTAGCGCCCAGCCTAATTCCGTTTTCAACCCAATAAGGCCTTAGATTTGGTTTCAGCTGTGCTGTTATAGGATGCAGAAAAAGCGAATCGAAAATCACATAATCGGCCTTTTTGTATTTTCCTTCAAGCTCTAATGCCAAATTACCCAAAACGGCAATTACATCCAAACCTGCCCCAATGTCATAATTCATGGTGTTGGCAGAGTCCCTAAAGGCGTAGCCTTGTACTTCAGGGGTAATCATCATGAATCCGAACTGATGTTGAGTAATAAGCGTTGTTATGGCGCCTGCCCCGTCAGGCAGAATAAACCCATCTGTAACCCACATTAACTTTGCCCATGGAAGTTCCGTGAACAGCCCTGTTTGTAAGCTTGCTCCGCTTCTTTTCTTCTCCATAATATCTGATGTGAATATTTTGGAATCCATCTGTAGAAATAAAAATGAGTTGTACCATGTTCCTGAGATATTTCCATCAAGATAGCTCTTTTCTTCTTCAGTCAGGAAATTATAGTATCTTGAAGCAATGCCAAGCTGCAAGGGAGAGCTTACTACAGACGCCCTTAGTGCGGCATATCTGGAAAATCCATTAAAGAAATCGTTGCGTTTTTTTACGGAAATTTGGGTTCTTGCTGAAATTAAAGAGCCGTCTCTGCGGGCAATAACTTGGACTCCGAATGGGCTGAAGGCGGATAATTTAACAGCCATAGTGTCTGATT
>Ga0256846_1000845_pt1 | contig 10874 bp, 10 predicted proteins | sample TevniametaG_FD_189098 | JGI IMG/M metagenome (GOLD analysis project Ga0256846, IMG submission 189098) | Tube worm associated microbial communities from hydrothermal vent at the East Pacific Rise, Pacific Ocean - Tevnia | ecosystem: Host-associated > Annelida > Integument > Unclassified ...
GTTTGGTATTAACCCATACTTGCGAAAAAATAAAAGAAAAATAGATGAACTATTGTATTATGGCACTATTGCCGCTTAATTATTTAACGAACTATTGTTAACGATACAATTAATATAATAGTTCAAAAAAAAAATGAAAATAGCAATAATAGGACTCGGATTAATGGGCGGTTCAGCCGCTATAGACTTACGAAAACGTGGCTTTGCAAGTAAAATCACCGGCGTTGACAGCGATAAAATAAACGCCAATACAGCTCTTAATATCGGATTTGTAGATGAAATTACCGATTTGAAAACAGCCGTTAAAAACTCAGAGCTTGTAATACTTGCAATACCCGTTGATGCAGCAGTATCTGTTTTGCCAAAAGTTCTGGATATTGTGGAAAATCAAGTGGTTACCGATATGTGTTCGACAAAATCAACACTTTTGGAGAGAGTAAAATATCACCAAAACAGAAAACGCTATGTGGCAAGTCACCCTATGGCAGGAACAGAGTTTTCAGGGCCTTGGGCTGCCATATCGGGAATGTTCGACGGTAAAGCAGCAATACTTTGCGACACCGAAGACAGCGATATTCGTGCTGTGGCAGTTGTAAAGCGAATGTATGAATTTTTAAATATGCGACTTATTTATATGAACGGAATAAATCATAATGTGCATGCCGCTTATGTTTCGCATATTTCGCATATCAGTTCGTTTGCATTGGCATTAACCGTTCTTGAAAAAGAGAAAAACAGGAAACATATTTTCGACCTTGCCAGTGGTGGTTTCGACAGTTCGGTAAGATTAGCCAAAAGTTCACCGGATATGTGGACACCTATTTTCAGTCAAAATAAAGAAAACATATCAACGGTTTTGGATACTTATATCGAAAATCTGAAAAAATTTAAAAAACTGATAGAAAACGATGAGAATGAGCAGGTTCATTCATTAATAAAAGAATCGAATAAAATAAAAAGAGTATTATTAAAATAAATTTTTTAACTTTTCACAAAGAAAAAATATGAATGCAATGTTAGAACACCCTTTTAAAGAATGGGGTTTACCTGAAACAGAAAGACCTTTGGTAATTGCCGGACCTTGTAGTGCAGAGTCGGAAGAGCAAGTGTTGGAAACAGCAAAGCAACTTAAAAATTACGGAATAAATTTGTTTAGAGCAGGCATTTGGAAACCGCGAACCCGCCCGAACTCTTTTGAAGGTGTAGGTAGTATCGGTTTGGAGTGGCTTAAACTTGTGCAGCAAGAAACAGGAATGAAAGTATCAACGGAAGTTGCTAATGTAAAGCATGTTTATGAAGCCTTGCGTATGGGTGTTGATATAATTTGGATTGGAGCACGAACATCGGCAAATCCATTTGCTATGCAAGAACTAGCCGATGCTCTTAAAGGTGTTGATATTCCGGTGTTTGTAAAAAATCCCGTTAATCCCGATGTTGATTTGTGGATTGGAGCAATAGAGCGTATTCAAGGTGCAGGAATTAGCAAGGTGGGAGCTATTCATCGCGGATTTTCCACTTTTGATAAAACTCGTTATCGTAATACTCCGCAATGGCAGTTACCCATTGAATTACGTCGCAGAATGTCTGAAATACCATTGATTTGCGACCCTAGTCATATAGGCGGACGACGTGACATATTGCTTGAAATATCGCAAAAAGCAATGGACTTAAACTACGACGGATTGATTATCGAATCGCATATTAATCCCGACAAGGCGTGGAGCGATGCCAAACAGCAAATTACTCCCGATGCTTTGAAGAAACTGCTTAATAGTTTAATTTTAAGAACAGTAAGCTCACCTGACTCTTTACTATCAAATAATCTTGAAGATTTACGTCACGAAATTGATAAATACGATAGTAATATTTTGCAAATAATTGATGACAGAATGAAAGTAGTTGAAAAAATAGGTGAGTATAAAAAGGCAAATAATATTACTATTTTTCAGCCCGACCGATGGCAACAGATTTTAACTAAAATTCTTGAAAAAGCACAAAAACACAACCTTAGCGATGAGTTTATTATTCAGATTTTTAAAGCTATACATCAAGAGTCAATTAATAAACAAACTAAAATAATGAATGAATGATGTAACTAGTTGAAAGTTATTTAATGATACAATGATACAATGATACAATGATACAATGATACAATGGTTCAATGATGTAATGCGATAATGCAATAATGCAATAATGCGATAATGCGATAATGCCAAAAACTTGTCCGCCTCAGGAGGATGCAGAAATAAGCACGGAGGCTGAGCTTGTCGAAGCCGAGCACGCAACGAAGAAAATGATACAATTATTTAATGATATAATGGTTCAATGGTGTAATGATACAATGATTTAATGCAATAATGCGACAATGCGATAATGCAGAAATGTGATAATGCGATAATGAGTTGAAAGTTTCACCGGAGGCTGAACTTGTCGAAGCTGGATTAGCAACGAAGGACTGTGCTAATTTGCAAAAGTTACTTCGACAAGTGGTTACTGAGTTTATCGAAGTGCTCAGTGACCGGCACTTTAAGCAACGGAGAAGAAAATAAATTAGTGAAAATTCGTGTAATTTGTGGACAAAACTTTTGTGAACTTTTGAGTTCTCTGTGGTAAAAACAAAACTTATATGTTCTTATATGTCTTAAATGGTTCAAAGAAAAATGCGATAATGCTATAATGCAGAAATGCGATAATGAGTGATAAATGGAAAGTTGAAAATGAAAAATGATGATAAAATATCTAATATCTAATATCTTAATTTACTTAACTACTCGTAATGTTGAAAAAAGTTGAGCGTAGCGAATAAAATATTTAATAAAGCCCTGAAAGGGCAGTAAGCATTAGCACATGGCAACGCCTTGTGTTTTTTGATAGTTATAATAATATAGAAGCAGAAAACTAGCAGTCTAATATCTAAAATAAATGAAAAAACTAAAAATACACGGTTTTCAATCAGACTCTTTAATAGCAATAGGAGAGAGTTTTAAAAATTTCAGAGAATATATTCCCGATACACAAGTTATTGTATTAACCGATGATAAAGTTAACAGCATTTACGGTAAGTATTTTACTGATTATTCTGTTATTGAAATCGGGCAAACTGAAAAAATAAAAACACTGTCAACCATTGAATATATTATTGATAAACTGTTGGAGCTAAATGCTGATAGAAACGCTTTTTTGCTTGCTGTTGGCGGAGGAATTGTTTGTGATATAGCGGGTTTTGTTGCTTCAATTTATTTACGGGGAATAAAATTCGGATTTATTTCAACTACGTTGCTTTCACAAGTTGATGCAAGCGTAGGTGGAAAAAACGGTGTTAATTTTCGCGGGTTTAAAAATATGATAGGAGTATTTAATCAACCCGAATTTGTAATTTGCGACCATACAATGTTAAAAACACTCTCTGCCGATAATTTAGCATCAGGTTTTGGCGAAATAGTCAAGCATACACTTATTGGCGATGTCGAAATGTTTACCGAACTTGAAAAAAATATAAAAAAAGCATTAAATCTTGATGACGATTTTATTAAAAAATTAATTTTAAATTCAATAAAAATAAAATCTCATATAGTGAATATTGACGAAAAGGAGAAAGGAGAGAGGCGTAAACTGAATTTGGGACACACATACGGGCACGCAGTTGAAAAAATACTTAAAATTCCACACGGAAAAGCTGTTAGTATAGGCATCGCGGCAGCAGCAAAACTATCGTTAAACAGAAATTATATAACGCAATATGAATATCAAAAAGTAGTAAATTTGTTGATAGCACTGAAACTGCCTGTATCGGCAACAGAAAAACAATCCGAAATATTGAATGCAATAATTTATGACAAAAAAAAGGACGGCGACAGTATTAATTTTGTATTTTTAAAAGGTATTGGTAATGTGGTTGTTGAAAAAATAAATATTGAAGAACTAAAAACGGAGTTGGCAAAATAAAATTTTAAATTAAAAACTATGCTTTGTATTTCAATAGCCGAAAAAGAGAAAAACAAAATATTACCGCTTTTGCAAAAAGCCGAAATGGCTGAAATTCGTATTGAACAGGTAGGTTTATCGTTTGATGAGATATCGGAAATTTTTGCAAGTCACAATAATCTTATAGCAACTTGTCGTCCCGATACGGGTTTGTCGGATAATGAAAGAAAAAAACTACTCACAACAGCAATTGATGCAGGTGCAGCTTGGGTAGATATTGAAGTGGAGTCGGATAAAAGATATGCAGACTTTTTGGTGAGTTACGCAAAATCAAAAAATTGTAAGGTAATAATATCGTATCATAATTATAAACAGACACCTGATAGCAGTGAATTAAAAAAAATTATTGATGTTTGTGTAAATATGAAAGCTGAACTTGTGAAAATAGCCACTTTTGTAAATATACAAAAAGATGTGGCAACACTGCTTGGACTTTATGCCGATAACACCAATATTCTTGCTTTGGGAATGGGCGATTTAGGTAAAATAACACGAATTGCCGCAGTAAAACTTGGAGCACCGTTTACATTTGTTAGTATTGATGATAACAGTAAAACTGCTCAGGGGCAAATATCAGAGAGCAAAATGAAAAAAATATTGGAGATTATTTAATGAGTTGAAAGTAAAAAGTTTATAAAGTTGAAAGTTACTTAATGATACAATGGTTCAATGGTGTAATGATACAATTATTTAATGCAATAATGCAGAAATACGATAATGCAGTAATGAGTTGAAAGTTCTTATGGAGGCTGAGCTTGTCGAAGCCGAGCTTGCAACGAAGGACAGTGCTAATTTGCAAAAGTCACTTCGGCAGGTGGTCGCTGAGTTTATCGAAGTGCTCAGTGACCGGCACTTTGTAGTAATAAAAATAAATTAGTGAAACTTTGTGTTCTTTGTAGTAAAAACTTAATTTTCTAACAACTTAATTTTCTTAATTCCTCTTAATGTTTAGGTAGTTGAAAGTTTGTAAAGTAGAAAGTAAAAAGTTTATAAAGTTGAAAGTAGAAAGTTAAACGGAGGCTGAGCAGAGTCGAAGCCGGTATTTGCAACAAAGAATAAATTAAAATTAGTGTTAATCAGTGTAATTTGTGGACAAAAAATTTTGCGTCTTTGCAACTTGGCGATAAAAATTAATATCTATCAGTTTAAAATAAAAAACAATGAACAAAACAGTATATCCGTCAAAAATATCGGGAAAAATAAAAGCTCCTGCATCAAAAAGTTTTATGCAGCGAGCAATAGCTCTGTCGGTATTAACCGAAGGAGAAACAATTATTGAAAATCCGTCGCATTGCGATGATGCTTTGGCAGGATTAAATATTGCTGCAAATTTTGGTTGTAAAGTTTACGATAATGGTGATTTTATTTCAATAATTACAAGTAACAGCACTTGCCCCGATAAATTACATTGCGGAGAGTCAGGGTTGGCTATCAGACTTTTTGCACCTGTTGTAAGTCTGTTTTCGCATAGTGTTATACTGTTGGCAGAAGGCTCATTGTTAAAACGTCCTGCCGATTTTATGGCAGATACATTTAAGCAATTGGGAGTTGTATTTATTACCGAAAACGGATTTCCGCCCGTAAAAATAAAAGGACCGTTAAAACCTGCCGAAATAGAATTGGACGGAAGTTTGAGTTCACAATTTCTGTCGGGTTTGCTAATAACATTGCCTGTTGCAAACGGTAACAGTATTATTCATGTAAAAAACTTAAAAAGCAAACCGTATGTAGATATGACATTAAAAACAGTTGAAGCATTCGGTGGAATGATTGAAAATAATGATTATCAACAGTTTACGATAAAAGGAAATCAAAAATATCATACCGATAAATATTACATTGAAGGAGATTGGAGCGGAGCAGCAGGATTATTAGTTGCAGGAGCAATAGCAGGTGAAATAACAGTTGAAAAATTGGAATCGCCGTCGAGTCAAGCAGATTATGCAGTATTAGACGCTATCAGGCAAATGGGAGCATTGGTTTTGCAAGACGAAAAAAACAGTATGGTTACGGTTATTAAACCTGAAAATCTGAAATCTTTTGAATTTGATGCCGAGCATTGTCCCGATTTGTTTCCCGTATTAACTGCTCTTGCGGCAAATTGCAAAGGAGTATCAAAAATAAAAGGCGTGCATCGTCTTACGCATAAAGAGAGCAACAGAGGAGAGGCATTAAAAACAGAGTTTTCAAAACTTGGTGTAAAAATATTTTTTGAAAATGATATAATGCATATTGAAGGCACAAAAATAAAAGGCGGAAAAGTATTTGCCCACAACGACCATCGTATTGCTATGGCATTGGCATTGGCGGCATTTACAGCCGATGATTTTGTTGAAATAGAAGGGGCGGAGTGTGTAAATAAAACCTATCCCGAATTTTTTGGCGATTTGGAAAAATTGGGTGTTGTTATAGAGTAATTGACAGTTTATTTTTATATATTCGGTTGCTGAGTCGGTCAAAGCACAGATGTTGAGTTTGTCGAAGCATGGTTGCTGAGCTTGTCGAAGCATAGTTGTTATGTAACTCCGAAAGCCTTCGGATAGCCGGTTGAAGTGTTATCATAAAATAAAAATTAAAAAGTATGAATAGTTTCGGAAGATTATTTAAAGTTCAAATATTTGGAGAATCGCATGGAACAGGAGCAGGTGTGGTTATAGACGGATGTCCTGCCGGAATATCTTTATCGGAAGAAGATTTGGAGAAAGATTTATCGCGACGACGCTCAGGAGCAAAGGGAACCACACCACGCAAAGAGGATGATTTACCTGAGTTTTTAAGTGGTATTTTTAACGGAAAAACAACAGGAGCACCGCTTACAATTTTTTTTAAAAATACAAATATCCGTTCGAGCGATTACTTAAATCTTGTTGCTTCACCACGTCCCGGACATGCCGATTTTACGGGAAAAATAAAGTTTGGCAGTTATAACGATTACAGAGGAGGAGGACATTTTTCGGCACGTCTTACCGTGGGAATTGTTGCAGCGGGAGTTGTAGCAAAAAAAATGTTGAAAGATATTACTATAAAAGCAACACTAACCGAAGCAGGCGGAACTACTGATATTAATGCGGCAATAGATAAAGCAATGGCAGAGCAGAACTCAATAGGCGGAATAGTTAAATGTAAAGTAAATGGTTTGCCTGTTGGTTTGGGAGAACCGTTTTGGGATTCGGTGGAATCGGTGCTTAGCCATGCGGTATTTGCTATTCCTGCTGTAAAAGGAATAGAGTTTGGCTCAGGATTTCAAGCCGCAAAAATGACAGGATTTGAACATAATGATAATATTATTGATGATAAAGGGTACACCGAAACAAATAATGCAGGAGGTATTAACGGAGGAATAACAAACGGTAATGAGCTTATTTTCAGAATAGCCGTAAAACCTACGTCGAGCATTGCAAAACCGCAACAAACCATGAATTTTAAAAAAGGTAAAGTTGATAAACTTATTGTAAAAGGACGTCATGATGCTTGCGTTGCTTTGCGAGTTCCACCTATTTTGGAAGCGATGACAGCAATAGTTTTAGCAGATTTTATGTTATTGGAGCAAAAAGTCGGGAGAGTTTAAAATATTTTTGGTCTCAAAATTCTGTATTGTTATAATATTTAGGTATCAGATACAAAGTAAACACTAAGATAATAAATTTGTAAATTCGGTTAATATCATATAATGCTAATAGATAGAATAAAAATGTTTGCTTGCTTTATTTAACAATATTAAAAAAAACAATTATCAAATTGCAGAAATTCGTGATTAAAATCGGCGGCTGCTTGCGTTGCTTTTACAAGTGTTAAGGTAACAGCAACAGCTCCTGCTGCAATTAGCACATACGGATTACCAAGCAACTTCATAGCCTTATCGAATAGAGGTATCTCGTCTCGCATTGCCTTAAATGCCTTAACATGACTATTCTTTAAATCGTTCATCTTAGCTTTCATGTCGCTAACATTACGGTTTACCGACTCTTTGGCTTTTGTCAGCCCTGTCTTCATCTTGTTTTTCAGCTCTAATATCAATTGAACCTTTGCCTGGCCTGTCATTTTTATAGCGTTTTATTTGGTTTTTAATTAGTTATGTCGTATATTTGTATCACTTTCTTCCGGGAGTAACTTCCCGGAGGAGCCCCAAACCCAAATTACTTTTTGTAGTTTGGGTTTGGTTTTTTAGTTAAAACATCCTCATAATAATACCATATCTGTTTTATACTTTTACTTTGTTTAATAATACCGCCAACAGCACTATTTATATCTTTTTCATTAAATTTAATATCGCTAGAAAACATAACATTAGAACTTTGTTTTCTTGCTTTATCAATATCTTTTTGTATTCTTTTTCTTGTTACTGACTTTAAGTGTTTAAATTCAAACACTTCACCATCAATCAAAGCATCAGGGTTTTTTCCTGATATAAATTTCTTTGTTCCGTAAACTTTTTCTCTTAAATAATCATGATGTTCACTGTTTCCACCAAAATCCGGCAATAGCTTTATCTCTTTTGCCACACCATCGTCAAGTAGTTTTTTTGCTATTTTGGTGTTGCTTGCCACTTCGCCCGGGTTTCCGCTTCCGTGGAGTATATGTTGTTTTAATACTCCTCCGTTTTTTGCAGTATAAACCACTTTATAAGCATTGTCGTCGGGCAGATATACCATTGCTTCAATCAGCTTGTTTTTGGGAATACCGTTGTAATAGCTGTGGTTCTTTGGAAATATCAGCCCTGCATCTGCAAGGTTAGTTCTAAACATCTGCGGAACAGGCACGCGTGGTATTATTTTTGTCTCTTTAGCGTGGCTTACCGGCAGTTGTATTGCACTACAACGGCAACCCCAACCGTTTGGCGGATAGTGAGTAGCCCAAAAACTATCCGTTATCTTACGAACCACACCGTCAAGCAGGGCGTGTTCGTCACGCACATTATTATCGCCTACTGTTTCATATTGCAGATACGGCATTATGTCGGCATTCTCTTTATACTCTGCCCAGCGTGATGCCATTGTTGATGCATTGACAGCTTGGTTATATTCTGTTTTAAGCCAAGTAGTATTTGTTCTTTGATATATTTGTTACAACCCTTTGCTCGTGGTTATTACAGTAATTACAGTTGTGAATTGCTTTCAAATTTGTTCTTTGATATATTTGTTACAACCCTTGCTTGTGGTTATTAACGTAATTACAGTTGTGAATTGCTTTCAAATTTGTTCTTTGATATATTTGTTACAACACAAGTTAATGATTCTTTAAACTGTAATATGTTGTGAATTGCTTTCAAATTTGTTCTTTGATATATTTGTTACAACACAAGTTAATGATTCTTTAAACTGTAATATGTTGTGAATTGCTTTCAAATTTGTTCTTTGATATATTTGTTACAACTAACTTTTATTATTGATTATCAATGTTTTAGTTGTGAATTGCTTTCAAATTTGTTCTTTGATATATTTGTTACAACTACCTATTGATTTAATTAATGATGTTAATTGTTGTGAATTGCTTTCAAATTTGTTCTTTGATATATTTGTTACAACAACTTACACCAAAAGGTGTTGAATCTTTTGTTGTGAATTGCTTTCAAATTTGTTCTTTGATATATTTGTTACAACATTCTTAATAAAGAGAAAGGCGATAAAATGTTGTGAATTGCTTTCAAATTTGTTCTTTGATATATTTGTTACAACTCACATAAACAGCTCCATATACACCAACAGGTTGTGAATTGCTTTCAAATTTGTTCTTTGATATATTTGTTACAACTATATCTCATATATTCTTTCACTATTTCAGTTGTGAATTGCTTTCAAATTTGTTCTTTGATATATTTGTTACAACAAAAAAAATTAGCTCAAAAAGACTATGTTGTTGTGAATTGCTTTCAAATTTGTTCTTTGATATATTTGTTACAACGAGAAAAAAGAGATAGTTTACCTCACAGGGGTTGTGAATTGCTTTCAAATTTGTTCTTTGATATATTTGTTACAACATTTCCATTTCGATTAATTAATACCTTAATAGTTGTGAATTGCTTTCAAATTTGTTCTTTGATATATTTGTTACAACAATACTTTCTGTTTTCCCTTTTAATATTCAGTTGTGAATTGCTTTCAAATTTGTTCTTTGATATATTTGTTACAACTATCAAGGAGAAACGGCAAAGGCGATTGTGTTGTGAATTGCTTTCAAATTTGTTCTTTGATATATTTGTTACAACTACAGCTTTTCGTCATACTCACGCATAGCAGTTGTGAATTGCTTTCAAATTTGTTCTTTGATATATTTGTTACAACAAACCTGACAGGTATTACCCGTCAGGCATTGTTGTGAATTGCTTTCAAATTTGTTCTTTGATATATTTGTTACAACTAAAATTCAAATGGAAACTCCAAAAGCTTGTTGTGAATTGCTTTCAAATTTGTTCTTTGATATATTTGTTACAACATTAAAATAATTTAGGTAAATCCCATTTAGTTGTGAATTGCTTTCAAATTTGTTCTTTGATATATTTGTTACAACCGCAAACGTGTTGAAGCATCATTGCACAGTGTTGTGAATTGCTTTCAAATTTGTTCTTTGATATATTTGTTACAACCTGTTATTGTTCTCATATTTTATTGTATTAGTTGTGAATTGCTTTCAAATTTGTTCTTTGATATATTTGTTACAACCAAAAAGGTTTTAAATCTTTAAATTCTATAGTTGTGAATTGCTTTCAAATTTGTTCTTTGATATATTTGTTACAACGCATATTCGGTTTGCACCTTAGCCAACTCAGTTGTGAATTGCTTTCAAATTTGTTCTTTGATATATTTGTTACAACAAAAATTATATTAAAATTAACTAACAAAAAGTTGTGAATTGCTTTCAAATTTGTTCTTTGATATATTTGTTACAACCTC
>Ga0256846_1000847_pt1 | contig 10869 bp, 9 predicted proteins | sample TevniametaG_FD_189098 | JGI IMG/M metagenome (GOLD analysis project Ga0256846, IMG submission 189098) | Tube worm associated microbial communities from hydrothermal vent at the East Pacific Rise, Pacific Ocean - Tevnia | ecosystem: Host-associated > Annelida > Integument > Unclassified ...
TTCAACAATTTGATCGTCAAACAACAGATTTTCCGATTTTCTTAACTGCTTATAGGTGGAAAGATCTTTGTAAAATAGGAAGATAAGAGAAAAGATCACCAAAAGGGAGACAAACAGGATTCTCCTTCTTAATCTCTTTTTTCGAAGTTTTATGAAAGAAAATGTCCTGTCCTTAAAATCCAGATCCATTTTATCCTTTCAGGTATTCTCCAATCTTGTCTAAACCTTCCTCAATCTTTCCAATTGAGGTGGCATAGGATATTCTAAGATAATTAGGTGCCCCGAAAGCTGTTCCGGGAACAAGAATTATATTAAGCTTGTTTAGAATATCCATGGAGAAATCGTTATCATCAATAAATCCCATTTTTTCTATATAATAAGTGAAATCGGCAAAAAAATAAAATGCCCCTTCCGGATTAACATAACCGATATTTCCTATCTTATTAAATCTTTCTGCAATTAAGTCCCTTCTTTTTCGGTATTCCTCAATCATTGGAGAGAGATAAGATTGGTCATTACTAAGTGCGGATACCGCCGCTTTCTGTGAAATTGAGCATGGATTGGAGGATGAATGCCCTTGTAATTTGCTCATTGCTTTACAGATATATTCAGGGGCAATTGTATATCCGAGCCTCCATCCGGTCATTGAGAAAGTTTTTGATAGTGAACTTATAACGGCAATGTTGCTAACTGCATCGGGACAAAGTTTAAGCGGGGATTCAAATTTCCAGTCGGTGTAAGTGATTTTTCTGTAGCAATCGTCAAAAAGGAGAAAAATATCCTTTTCCTTACAAGCAGTTGCAATTTTTTTGAGCTCTTCGTTGTTCATCATTATTCCCGTAGGATTTGACGGAGAATTTATTATTATGGCTTTTGTTTTTGATGAAAATTTTTCCATATATGATTTTGCAGTTATGTTAAATAAAGGTTTCTCTCTAAGATGGTCGGCATATACAACTTTTCCACCGCTGTATTTTACTATCTCGGGATAAGATACCCAATACGGTTTGGGAACTATTATTTCATCATTTGGGTCTGTTATAGCTTGAATAATAAGGTATAGACCGAATTTACTTCCGGGTGTTACGACTATTTCTCCGTTTTTCGGTTCAAATCCTTGTTCGGATAAGTAAGATTCCCTAATGGCATCTTTTAATTCAGGAATCCCCGCAACAGGTGTATATTTCGTAAAATTATTTCTTATGGCTTCTATCCCTTTTTCTTTGATGCTCTCGGGAGTAGCAAAATCCGGTTCCCCAGCCCCGAAATCAAGAATTTTTTTCCCTTGACTTATTAGTGTATTCTTAATTGATAACAGTTTAAGTGTCGGAGATGAAGAAATCCGTCCGATTCTTTCCGATAATTTGACCATTTTGCTCCTCAACAAAGTTTTTTAATTTTATAAGCAACGAATAGTTGACATGTTAACACAATTTTGTTAAAAGTTGTATTCAAAAAAATTTTTTGTATCTTAAAGGAGATATTTAATGTCACTTACCAAAGAAATTATCGAAAAAGTTAAGGTCAAAAACCCTGCAGAGGGTGAGTTTCATCAAGCTGTTGAAGAGGTTATGGAATCTCTTGAACCGACGGTTGAAAAACATCCCGAATTTGTTAAAGCAGGTATCTATGACAGGATCGTAGAACCGGACAGAGCAATTCTGTTTAGAGTTCCCTGGATGGATGACAAAGGAAACGTTCAGGTTAACAAAGGGTTTAGAGTTCAGTACAACAATGCTATCGGTCCTTACAAGGGCGGACTCAGATTTCATCCTTCGGTCAACCTTGGTATTATTAAGTTTCTCGGATTTGAACAGGTATTTAAGAACTCTCTTACTACGTTACCTATGGGTGGCGGAAAAGGTGGTTCCGATTTCGATCCTAAAGGAAAATCGGACAACGAAGTTATGAGGTTTTGTCAAGCTTTTATGAGAGAGCTTTCCAAGCATATCGGTCCTGATACAGATGTTCCTGCCGGTGATATCGGTGTTGGAGGAAGAGAAATAGGGTACCTCTTCGGTTACTACAAAAAACTGAGAAACGAACATACCGGAGTTCTTACGGGAAAGGGGATGGAGTATGGCGGAAGTCTTATAAGACCTGAAGCAACGGGATACGGTGCGGTTTATTTCGCAGCGGAAATGCTCAAAGTTAAGAATGAAACATTAGATGGCAAGGTTGCGTTGGTCTCAGGTTCGGGAAATGTCGCTCAGTACACAATTGAAAAACTTCTTGACCTCGGTGCAAAACCTGTTACCGTATCCGATTCATCAGGGTATATATTTGATGAAGCTGGAATTGATCGTGATAAATTGGCGTTTGTTATGGAACTCAAAAATGTCAGAAGAGGAAGAGTTAAAGAATATGCCGATAAGTATTCAAGTGCGGTTTATACTCCGATTGACCCTAATCTCGGTTACAATCCCCTCTGGAATCATAAAGCTGATGTGGCATTCCCAAGTGCAACTCAGAATGAGATCAATGAAAAAGATGCTCAGCATCTGATAAACAATGGCGTAAAGACTATTTCCGAAGGAGCTAACATGCCTACAACTCCGGAAGGGATTAATGTTTTTATGAACAATGGAGTATCATACGGACTCGGAAAAGCTGCAAATGCAGGTGGTGTAGCGGTCTCGGGACTTGAAATGAGTCAGAATAGTCTCAGATACAATTGGACAAGAGAAGAAGTTGATAGTAAGCTTCATGGAATTATGAAGAGTATTCATAAAGCTGCTTATGAAACTTCAGTTGCATATGGAAAACCCGGTGATTATCCACTAGGTGCAAATATTGCAGGTTTTACCAAAGTTGCTAAAGCAATGCTTGCATACGGTATCGTGTAATCCGAAAAGATTAAATCAAAATAAAGAGGGGAACTTTTTAGTTCCCCTTTTTTTTTGTTCTTTGTTTTGTTAGACTTTATTTGATTGTAAGGAGAAAATTATGGAGGATAGAGAAACTATTTTTGAGGAGTATATGAATGATAAAACCTTGAGAGAGAAAATGAGAACTCCGAAATTTTGGGTAAAATATGTTCTTATTGTTTTTTCCGCTTTCTTTCTTGTGATACTGTATAACTCATATAGAAACACTTGGTCAAAGGAGGATGTGAAAGAATCGATAGAAATATTTTCCTATGAAACCGGTTGGGTGGAAAGTAAATCGGCATTAAAAGAGGCTCCGACAAGGATTTTACCGTATATATCATTTAAAGTTAAAAATGTTGGGGATAAACCGCTACATTTTGTTAATATTGAGTGTGTTTTTGAATTCAAATCCGATGGGAAAACTCAAACAACCGGATTTGCTGCTGCTTTTAAGGAGCCACTACCTGCGGGAGATATCAGTGGAAATATTGTTATAAAAGGAGTTAACGGATATAAAGCTTCTTCAAAGGAGGCATTCTACAAAAATATAGAAAACTGGAAGAAAGTTAATGCTAAACTTTTTGCCAGGACAAAAGGATCTCCGCATGTAAGAGTTGGAGGTTTGTTTCCCGTTGAACAGAAAATTAAAGGAGTTTCAAAAGAGGTATCTCAAAATGACAATAAAATTTTTTCCGGTGAAGTGGAATTGATTCTAATTGATACGGGGTGGATTTATAAAAGGCTTGAAGGGAAAAAGGTTCTTATATATCCGTCAATTGTTTTTAAAATTAAGAACATAGGAGATACTGTTTTACGCAATATGGTGATGAAGGGTGTTTTTGTGTTTGAAAAAAACGGAGAAAGATTTAATTTCGGTTTTCCTTCAATTAAGGATAATCTTAACCCCGATTCTTTAAGCGATGAAATAGTTATGAGGTCGGAGTTCGGAATTACCGCTTCATCTCTTCAATCTCTTTACGATAATGTATATAACTGGGATGAAGTTATGGTGAAAGTGTTGATAAAAGAGGAGAATACGGAGTATAAGGAGTTAGGAGAGTTCAAGATAAAAAAAGAAGTTAAAGGTGTTAAGGTTATCAATGAAGTTCGGGGATCTTAGGGTAGGATTGTAAATATGAGTGATTTTCTCTGACAAAGAGGTGCAGGCATGAAAAGGAATTGTATTCTTCTTGTTGATGATGAAAGGGTTATAAGAGAATTGGGCAAGGAGATGATAGAACTTCTCGGTTTTAATTGTATCACTGCGGAAGACGGAGAAGAGGGAGTTAAACTTTTCAAAAAAAATTCTGATAAAATACTTATTGTTGTTCTTGATGTGGAAATGCCGGGGATCTCAGGAGAGATTGTTTCAAATATTATATCCGAAGAATTTCCCGAGACAAAAATACTCTTTATTAGTGGATATGACAAAGATTACCTTGAGAAAAAAGTATTTAAAAGAAAGATTGATAATTTTATGCCTAAACCGTTGAATATTAAAATTCTCTCCTCGAAATTTGATGAAATGATGAGGGAAGATGTCGTTTGAAAATTATTTTGTAAGAATTACCTATGAATTACTAAAAACAAATTATAAGAGATTTCTTGAACTTGATATTTCTCCGGAGGTTTACATAGACGGTATTTCTCTTAGCGGAATAACCGAAAAAGAGAAAGAAGAATTGGGAGTTATACTTGATAACTTTGGTTCTCATACCATTCACGCCCCTTTCTTTGATATTTCAACCGGTGGGAATGACAATGAGGTAAGGGACTTGAGTTTTAAAAAACTTTCAAATGTTATTGAGATAGGGAAAAAATGGAGTTCTAAACTTGTTGTTATCCACTATAATTATGACAGATTATACTATGGAAAGAGTTTTGACAAATGGATTGATAGATCGGAAGATTTTTTTAAAAGGTTAACCGATATCCCTGATCATCCTCTAATTGCAATTGAAAATATTGATGATCCGAGCCCTGATGTGGCACTGGAATTGGATAGAAGAGTCGGAAGTAACAGGATAATTCATTGCTTTGATTACGGTCACCACAATGTGTTCGGGAAAATCAGTTCAACAAAATGGTTGAAACGTATTGATGCGGGGAAACATATCCATTTCCATTTTCATGATAATGACGGGTCATGTGATGATCATCTTCCCATGGGGGACGGAGAAATAGATTGGAAAAAGGCAAAAGGTGATATTATCGGATTAAAGTCATCTTTTTCCGTGACTCTTGAACCTCATTCCGAAAGAGATCTTATCCGTTCTCTGAATTATTACAGAAGAAAATTTTTACCTGAAGAGTCCAAGGGTTTTAAATGATACAGAATTTTCCGATTATAACAAAGCTTGAAGAATGGAAAAAGCTAATTTACCATTTTGACAGAATAAAAGATATACATTTAAAGGAATATTTTTCAGAAGATATTAAACGGGGAAAAAACTTTTCAGTCGAGAATGAAGATCTATATTTTGATTTTTCAAAGAATTTTGTTAATAAAGAGACTATTGGTCTCCTAATTTCACTTGCCGATAGAATGGAGTTACGAAAAAAGATCAATAACATGTTTTCGGGTGCAAAGATTAATTTTTCAGAAGGGAAAGCTGCCCTTCATACGGCATTAAGGAATTTTTCAGATAATCCGGTTGTTGTTGACGGTGTTGATGTAATGCCTGAAATAATTAAAATGCGGGAAAGGATGAAAGTTATTTCCGAAAGGATCAGGAGTGGTACGTGGAGGGGTTTTTCCGGAAAAAGGATAAAGAATATAATAAATATAGGTATTGGAGGATCTGACTTAGGACCGAGATTTGTTTGTAATGCTCTGAGATGGTATTCCGACCGAGATATTAATGTTCGGTTTGTATCGAACATGGACGGAACCGATCTTTCGGAATCATTATTGGGATTAAGTCCTGAAGAGACTCTTTTTATTATTGCATCAAAAACATTTACCACGTCCGAAACCATGACGAATGCAAAAAGTGCCAAAGAATGGTTAAAAAATTCTGTCGGTAATTCCAAATTTATATCTAACCATTTTATTGCAATCACATCAAATACGGAACTGGCATCAAAATTCGGGATACTTAAGGGTAATATATTGAAAATGTGGGACTGGGTGGGTGGAAGGTATTCTATTTCTTCATCAATAGGACTTACAATAATGATCTTAATCGGTTTTGATAGTTATATTTTGTTTCTAAAAGGACTATACAAAGTTGACGAACATTTTAAAAATTCCCCTTTTAATATGAATATTCCGGTATTGATGGCTCTTCTCGGAATGTGGTACAATAATTTCTTCAATTTCAACTCATATGCCGTTATCCCTTACGATCAATACCTTGAAGATTTTCCGGTCTATCTTCAACAATGTGATATGGAGTCGAATGGAAAAAGTGTAACTATTAAGGGTGAACGGATTAATTACCATACTTGTCCCGTTGTATGGGGTGGTGTAGGGACAAATTGCCAGCATGCTTTTTTTCAAATGCTTCATCAGGGAAGCAGGATAGTTCCCGTGGATTTTATCGGATTTGCAAATTCATTAAATGAAATCGGTAATCATCACAAAAAATTAATGTCTAATTTGTTTGCTCAGTCAAAGGCGTTGGCATTTGGTAGGACGGAGCAAGAATTAATAGGAACCGGTATTAAAGATGATCAAGTACCGTTCAGAATGTCTTTAGGCAATAGACCGTCAAACTCATTTATTTTTAAAAAGTTATCCCCCTTAACTCTCGGTATGCTTATTGCTCTTTATGAACATAAGATCTTTACTCAGGGAGTTATCTGGAATATAAATTCGTTTGATCAATGGGGGGTTGAATTGGGAAAGGAGATTTCAAACGAAATATTTGACAACCTCAATACTGCAGATCACATAAGAAAAACAGATGATGATAGTTCAACTTCGGGGCTTATTAATTTTTTCATATCGTCTCAAAACTCGGAATAAATTTAACTTTAGAATATTTTGTTGATATTTACCATTCACTGAAATAGAATTAATTTATGGATTTTAAAATGAAGTCCGAATTTAAACCGAAGGGATCTCAGCCGGAAGCTATAGAAAGGTTGTATGACGGTCTGAAAAAGGGTTTGAATTTTCAGACTCTTCTTGGTGTAACGGGATCGGGGAAAACTTTTACGATTGCTAATGTTATAGAAAAATATAAAAAACCCACTATAGTTATTGCACATAATAAAACACTTGCCGCTCAACTTTATAATGAGTTCAAAGATTTTTTCCCCGATAATAAAGTAGAATTTTTTGTATCATACTATGATTATTATCAACCCGAATCTTATATTCCGCAAAGAGATCAGTATATTGAAAAAGATGCACAGATCAATCCGAAGATTGAGCAGATGCGTTTGGAAGCTACCGCTTCTTTAATGATGCAAAGGGATGTTATTGTAATTGCGTCGGTATCTGCAATTTATAGTGTTGGTCGTCCTGACTATTTTGAAGGAATGGGATTCAAATTGCAAAAAGGTGATTCTATTGGTCGAGGAGATATTCTTAAGAAACTTGTGAATATTCAGTACGAGCGGAATGAGTTTGAACTTGTCCCGGGTCGTTTCAGAGTTAAGGGAGATACTATTGATCTGTTTCCGGGTTATTACCACAATATAGTGAGAATAGAGATGTTTGGTGATGAAATTGAGAGATTGGTGGAAGTGGATAAAATTACCGGAAAAGAAATTAGTGAGAAAGATAACTATTATGTTTTCCCCGCCCGTCATTTTGTTATACCGGAAGATGTGATCAATAATTCGTTAAAAAATATCAAGGAAGATCTTGACGAAAGGCTTCCTGAGTTGGGGATGGTTGAAGCTCATCGTTTAAAGCAAAGAACACTATATGATATTGATATGATTGAAGAGACCGGGTTCTGCAAGGGGATTGAAAATTACTCAATCTATTTTGACGGAAGAAAGAGAGGAGAAAGACCGTATTCTCTTCTTGACTATTTTAAGGATTTTTTAATTATAATTGATGAGAGTCACCAAACGATTCCTCAACTTCACGGGATGTATAACGGAGATTATTCGAGGAAGAAGAATCTTATAGATTTTGGATTTCGTCTTCCCAGTGCATTTGATAACAGACCTCTCAAATTTGAAGAGTTTGAAATATATATGCAGAAAAATAAGGTTATTTTTGTTTCCGCAACTCCGGGATCTTATGAAAAAAAAATATCCGGAAGGATAGTCGAACAAATCATAAGACCCACCGGACTTGTTGATCCTGAAATAGAAGTCAGATCATCAAAAGGACAAGTAGAGGATATAATAATAGAAATTAAGAAAGTGGTTGAAGCGGGTAATCGGGTTTTGTTGACAACTCTTACAAAAAGGATGGCTGAAGAACTTACTGAATTTCTTGCTGAGAAAAAGATCAGGACAAGGTATATGCATTCGGAAATTAATACTTTGGAGAGGACGGAGATAATAAGAGAGTTACGTCTTGGGGATTTTGATGTCTTGGTCGGTATAAATCTTTTAAGAGAGGGACTTGATATACCGGAAGTGGGATTCATAGGTATCCTTGATGCCGATAAGGAGGGTTTTCTTAGAGATACGAAAAGTCTCATTCAGATAATCGGAAGAGCGGCACGGAATGTCAATTCAAAGGTTGTACTTTACGGAGATAAGATAACCGACTCCATGAAGGGAGCAATTAACGAGACTAACAGGAGAAGGAGACTACAACAAGATTACAACGATAGAGAGGGCATAGTTCCGAAAACCATTATAAAACCTATAAAGGAAAAAATTATAACCGTGAAGGATACGAAACATATTCCGAGGAAAAATATCCCGTCAATGATTAAAACCCTTGAGAAAAAAATGTATAAAATGGCTGATCAGCTTGATTTTGAATTGGCAATCCAACTCAGAGATCAGGTTAAAAGATTAAAAGAGAGACTCCCATAAGAAACCTCTCTTTTTAATTTATTTAATTGTTACAATGTATTTCAAATGGGTGTTTTCCAACAAAAATATTGCTTCCGTCAATATGAAAAGCAGTTTTGCATATATTGTTGAACTCATTTTCTTCCTTGACTTTGTTGAATCTATCTACTTGAAGTTTCGGATTATAAAACCCGAAACAAGCATATTTGTGAGTGAATCTGTATGTGACACTCTTCCCTGGTTTCAGTATGCCTTTGAAAATCCTGTAATGCCTCCCCTGAGCTATTAACTTGCAGTCTTTCCATTCACAATCAAGTTCAAAATTTCCGGCATCTGCATGACCGATATTCGTGACGGTTACATCTATGATACATTTTTGCTGGATTGTTTTTTTGTAGTCCGGAGATTTGATTTTTGTTATTTTAAGGTCGGGTCCTTTTATGATCATTTTTTTTAAATCATGATTGTTACTTCTGTGCGTGTCACCGATAGAGTTTGTCTTATCAACGTAGGCAGACCAGAGAATAAAACCTGGTCTGTCAGGTGCTATTTTTTTTGTTTTATAAAAGAATCTGCCTGGTTTTAGTGAAGGGACATTCCATGTAGCAATATTGTTGGAACCTTTAAACGATATTAATCTTGTAGGTGCCGATATGGCATTTCCGACATTTTTTACCTTAAATTCAATTAAGGCTTCCTCAAAAATTTCCGGTGATTTAGGAAACATAAGTATTTTTATCTCTAAGTCCGGCTGCATTAATAGATATTGACGTCCTTTAAGTTTTATAGATCCAAATGTTGGCATTCTCGTTCCTATCGTGAAAACTCCGCTGTCTCCGAAACATGTACTATCATCGGTCTTAACCCTTATCACATAGTTACCGTTTTCAAAATTTGCAGGAATAACCCAACTTTTATGACCGTCAGCGAGAGGTGCTATTAGTTGTACTCCTGTGAAATTTTCCTGTGATACGGGATTCTTGAAGATATTTATCTTAACTGTGGTACTGGTACTTGTACAACTCGGTAACTTGGACCATTTGATCTCATGTGAATATCCTTTAAACCATGTTGTTCCTGCAACAGGGGAGGTTACTTTAATCCCTGCGGAATACACGATTCCCATAGTTAAAAACGAGACTAATAAAACTAAAAATAATCTTTTCATATTCCTCTCCTTAGTTAATGTCCGTTCAATAGTGTTATAAAATACACGAGAAAATATCTCAATTTTTCTTTAAATTTCAGTTTTATCATGGATTTTGATGTCTTGGTCGGTATAAATCTTTTAAGAGAGGGACTTGATATACCGGAAGTGGGATTCATAGGTATCCTTGATGCCGATAGAGAGGGCATAGTTCCAAAAACCATTATAAAACCTATAAAGGAAAAAATTATAACCGTGAAGGATACGAAACATATTCCGAGGAAAAATATCCCGTCAATGATTAAAACCCTTGAGAAAAAAATGTATAAAATGGCCGATCAGCTTGATTTTGAATTGGCAATCCAACTCAGAGATCAGGTTAAAAGATTAAAAGAGAGACTCCGCTAAGAGCCTCTCTTTTTTATTCCTGGCAGATTGTTAACTCGTCAGTTGGATGATATTTTAAATGTTTTGCTCCTTCCGATATATTTTTTATCTGAAGTTTTAATTTCAACGTAAATATCGTGATTATTATAGGTCTGTGTAGGAGTCCATGATGAAATCCCTGTATTTTTTACGCTTATCCCTTTAATTGTGACATGGTTTTTGATACCGATGTAGTAGATATATTTCCAGACATATTCATAATTATTATCAAAATTTTTATCCCAGTTGATGATTATTGGTTTACCTACTTGATATAATCCGTTACCTGTAGGTTTTGTGATTTTTATGATATGTGAAAATTGTGGTTTTTTTGGTATGATTTCTAATTGTGGTTTTTTGATATGCAGTACGGGTCCTTTACTTTTAACGTTGAAAACTCCGCTGTCTCCGAGACATGTACTATCATCGGTCTTAACCCTTATCACATAGTTACCGTTTTCAAAATTTGCAGGAATAACCCAACTTTTATGA
>Ga0256846_1000848_pt1 | contig 10866 bp, 11 predicted proteins | sample TevniametaG_FD_189098 | JGI IMG/M metagenome (GOLD analysis project Ga0256846, IMG submission 189098) | Tube worm associated microbial communities from hydrothermal vent at the East Pacific Rise, Pacific Ocean - Tevnia | ecosystem: Host-associated > Annelida > Integument > Unclassified ...
GGTAATCTCATACCTAAGCTTATCCGGTTTTGAATAAAATGTCAAGCAGCGACGCTTAGCAAAAGACTTATTTCTGCTAATTGGGGACAGATAAATGCCGAATTCCGAAATTTTTTAGATTTTTTTTTTGACTAAGCGCGCGCATAAGCTATCGATAGGATAACCGAAATTCTCAAAGATACTAAGGAAGATGTTTTTATGTTTCCGAAAGAACAAACGCATAAACATAATAAAGCTGTTGGAAAGCGTTGGAAATTAGAGGTAGAGAAATAGGGAATTATCTTAACTTAAAGCTATAATCCCTGCCATAACTACCTTATTTTGCCAATAAATAACAGCTAACTGACCCGGAGTTATTGCGTTGATATCTTCAAGAAGGATAACCCTATCGCCTTCAATACGACATGGAACTTCAGGAGTGGCGTAACGGATTTTGCAGCTAAGGGGCAAGCTAGAAAAAGAGCGTTCCGTAAAACGATTGATATCGGTGATACGAAAAGAACTTGCCTTAAGTGCAGCACGCGGCCCCACAGTAATTCGATTATTTGCTGCGTCAATCGCAAGAACAAACAAAGCTTCTTCAGAAGATATTCCCAACCCCTTACGCTGTCCAATGGTATAATGCCATATTCCTCTATGTTTGCCCAACACTTTACCATTGACATCCACTATATCCCCAGCTTGCGCGCTAAGATGTTTCTGAAGAAAATCTTGTGTATCGCCAGAAGGAATAAAGCATATATCCTGACTTTCTCTACTCTCCACCGGCAAATTATTTTCTTCAGCAATCCTACGTACTTCGTCTTTGCAAATATCGCCTAAAGGAAAAAGTATGCGAGAAAGATTTTCGGCAGGAATCAGGGACAGAAAGTATTCCTGCGTTTTAGCGCTGTCTTTTGCCCTAGTGAGAAACAGTTCGCCATTAATTGAGGATATCTTAGAGTAATGTCCGGTAGAAAGATAATCGGCTCCAAATGCGTTAACTTGCTTAAAAAAAGAACCAAACCTTATAGCTCGATTGCATACAGCACAAGGATTAGGTGTTCGCCCGCTTTGATATTCAGACAAGAAATAACTAACTACCTTGCGTTCAAATTCCGCTCGGATATCAACAATAGTATGAGGAATCCCTATGCTACGAGCAACCGCTATAGCAGATTGAACAGATTCACGGGAACAACAACGTCCATCGTCGCTCCACATACGAAAAGTAAATCCATGTACATCATAACCCTCCTGCTTAAGAAGAAGGGCCGCTACAGCCGAATCCACCCCTCCGCTCATTCCGAGCAGAACTTTCTTTCTCACACCTTACTTTCTATAGTTACCAGCTCTCAACAAATCTCAAAAGGGTTCTGACTCCAAAACCGGTAGCCCCTTTGCGATAGCAGGAATAACTTTTATCTGCTTGTTCCTTGGACGCAATATCTATATGCACCCATGGCTTGCCGCCGGTAAAATACTCAAGAAATTTCGCTGCTGTAATTGCGCCTGCGCCACGACCACCTGTATTTTTAATCACAGCTGTAAGGCTTTTTAATTGCTCTTTGTATTCATCAAACATAGGCATAGACCATAGCTTTTCTCCGGTTATAGAAACATTTTCCATAAAAACATCACGCATTCTATCGTCTGTAGGAAATATTCCCGCAACCCTGTTACCTAAAGCCACAACTGAAGCGCCTGTAAGTGTTGCAATATCAACTAAATAAGATGCTCCCAGTTCGCGAGCGTATGAAAGAGCGTCGGCAAGAATCAGACGTCCTTCCGCATCGGTAGAAATTATCTCAACACTTGGGCCATCCATACCAATGACTACATCACCAGGATTCTGGGCATTAGCACCAGGAGAATTCATAACAGCAGGTACAATACCATATACATTTTTCTTAATGCCGAGCTTCGCAATAGCCAGCATGGCTCCAACAACAGCCGCTCCACCACCCATATCGCCTTTCATGGCTTCCATTCCAGAAGATGACTTAATAGATATGCCACCTGAATCAAACATCACTCCCTTACCCACTAAAGCAATCCAGGGATCGTTATCACCGGCTCCCTTGTGCTTTATCTCTACTAAACGCGGCATGTGAGCGCTGCCTTTGGCAACTCCCCATAAGAGATTCATTTTCTTTTCTTTAATCCAGGTTTCATCGTAGGAAGTAACTTCAAGACCAAGTTCAGAACCGGCTTCTTTGACTCTCGAAGCAAACTCTACTGGAATCATCACATTACTTGGTTCGTTGACAAGATCACGAGCAAGATTTTGACCCCAGGCAATTGCTTCAGCCCTTAAAATTCCCTGTTGCATTTGCTCAAGTTTTGCACTCTCATGTTCAACAATGACAAGTTTACGAACCCGAGGTTTGCTCTTTTCTTTATCTATCTTATACTTATCAAAACGATAGGCGGCCAAAAGCGAACCCAAAGCTGTGTCTTCAGACGCCTGAGTCGGATTCATTCCACCAATTCCGGCACCATGAACTATAGTTGCCATTTCTGTTAAATTAAGTTTCTCAGCCTCCCATAAAGCAACCGCAGCAGCGCGTCTTGCTTCCTCAGGGCCAAAACTATCCTTATCACCCAGCCCAAGCAACAAAACCCGCTCCGCAGGTATCTTGGCAGCTGTTCTAAAAACAAGCGTCTCACCAAGCCTACCTTGCATTTCGCCGGCTTTCAAAGCTCTGGATATACTCCCCCCTAGTGCGGAATCCACAACGCCGGTAACTCCAGCAGGCTCCCTAACCCCTTTGAAAAGATTTACCACCAAAAGCTGAGTTTGGAATTTAGTAACATCGCCTTCTTTAAGGTCAATTTTCATGAACATTTTCTCCTGTTAAATTATGAATTCAAACTTGAGTATAGGGAGGCGTCAAAGGATGTCAAACACTATCTGTACTACAAAGGACGTAAGAAAATAAAAAGCTGAGTTCAATAAATCAAATTGGAACACTTTTTTGCAAAAGACCACCATGCTCCTTTCATAACATAACCTACGATTTTAGGACAGTTTTAGGTATTAGCTAGGAGGGCAAAAAGGCTTGACTTTGCTGCAGTTAGACGTAAACTTAATGCTCTATTTTAATTATGAAATCGCTTTAAGGAGGTATATTAATGCCTAGAGTTTGTGAAGTTTGCGGAAAAGGAGATCAAAAGGGACACAACATATCCCACTCCCACAAGGTTTCCAACCGTCGATTCAAACCCAATCTTCAGCTGGTTAAAGTTCGCAAAGGCACTAAAGTACAAAGAATGCTAGTATGTACTAAATGCCTTAAGGCCGGCAAAATAGACCGCGCCTGAACTTTAATTGGGAGACTTTTTATGAAAAAGCTCATACAATTAGCGCTTCCCCTACTACTGGCTATTCCCTTAACAGGGGCTGAAGCCCCTTTAAGGACGCTTAGCACAACAGGAACTGCCGAAGTCAAGGTCTCGCCCGATATTTGCTACATGAGTTTCACTGTGGAAACTCGTAACATAAGTGCATCCAAGGCTTACAATAATAACAATAAGCTGATGAATAAAATTAACGCGTCTATCAAAAATTTGTCAATTCCAGCAAAAAATATGCAAAGCGTAAACTTTTCCATTAGCCCTGAATACCATTGGGATAAGCAAAATAAAAAGATATTCGATGGATATTTGGTTTCCCATATCCTAACTGTAAAAGTTTACAATTTGGATAAAGTTTCAGACATTCTTGACGCAGCAGTCAAAGCCGGTGCAACACGAGTAAATAACGTAAATTTCACCGTTGAAAATCCCAAGAAGTACCTTGCCAAAGCCCGTATTGAAGCCATTAGGGTATGTAGAAAAAAAGCTGAGGCAATGGCTAAAGAAGCCGGTGTCAAACTTGCAAAACCTATAACTATCAGCGAAACTCCTCTACAAAATAACTACCAATCCTATGCTCAAACCAATATAAGGCTAGATGCCTCCTATGCGGAAGCCGCTCCAGTTACCGCTCTTGAGGCCGGTGAAATTAGTCTTTCCTATACAGTATACATAGTTTATGAGATTCAATAATGGCTAAAAAAGTCCTAATAACCGGTATTACAGGATTCGTCGGAAGTCATCTTGCAGAATATCTTTTACATAGAGGCGATTGTACTGTGTGGGGTTCCTACAGATGGCGCTCCCGAATGGAAAATATTGACGCTTTTAGGGATAAAATTAACCTGATTGAATCAGATATACGTGACGCCATTTCCATGAAGCATTTGATTGAAGAAATTGAACCTGACTGGATATTTCACCTCGCAGCCCAAAGTTATGTTCCTATGTCATGGAAAGCGCCATTGGAAACACTTTCCACTAATATTGAAGGCGAAGCAAATCTTTTTGAGGCCTGCAGGAAAGCAAATTGCGATCCTTTTATTCACATTGCCGGTTCATCAGAAGAATACGGAATGGTATACCCTGACGAAGTGCCTATAAAAGAAACTAATCCACTACGCCCACTTTCACCATACGGCGTCTCAAAGGTAGCCCAAGATATGTTGGCCTACCAGTATTTTCAAAGTTATGGTCTAAAAGTAATAAGAACCAGAGCTTTCAACCACACTGGCCCAAGACGAGGCGATGTATTCGTGACTTCTAATTTCGCGCGCCAGATTGTAATGATTGAAAAGGGGAAAAAGGAAGCTGTAATAAAGGTCGGTAATCTGGATGCTGTACGAGACTTCACAGACGTCCGCGACGTAGCTCGCGCCTACACCTTGGCTCTTGAAAAAGGAGAACCGGGAGAAGTTTACAATATTGCATCCGGAACGGGAATAACCATTAAGGAACTTCTTAACAGCTTACTTAAAATGGCACAAGTGGAAATCAAGATTGAGCAAGATGATGCAAGAATGCGTCCTTCAGATGTTGAATTACTTATTGGAGATGCTGAGAAATTTAGTAACAAAACCGGATGGAAGCCGGAAATACCATTTTCCCAGACACTGTCTGATATTCTGGACTTCTGGCGCGCTCGCCTATAGCGCCCCTGAGGAGGAGAGTGAACCCTGCCCACACCCCTGCTAACCCCAAACTCAGAATATTAATAACAGGTTCTAGTGGATTTGTAGGGAAACTTTTAGCTGAAGCAGAGGCGCAAAGAGGGAACCTAATACAGGGAATTCATCATCCTGATGAAAATCCAGATTTGAACTTCAACTCTCAAGGTATTAATCTTAAAGATTCAGGAAAACTTTCAGAACTCATCAATACTTTTAGACCGCAACGAGTCTATCACCTTGCGGCTCTGTCTTCTGTAAGAATGTGTCAGGAAAATCCTGTTCTATGTTTTGACACCAATCTAACAGGAACCCTGAATCTACTAAACATTCTATCAGAACTGGCAGAAAAACCACGTTTTCTATACACCTCTTCTGCTGAAGTCTACGGTAAAATGAATAAGGTCTCCACCCAGCTAACGGAAAATGATAGACCGTCTCCAGCCAATATCTATGGCTTGAGTAAACTGAAAGCTGAAGATATCTGCCAATTCTACTGTAAAGAGTATCAGATACCTGTACTCATAGCCCGTAGCTTCAATCATACCGGCCCCGGACAGGCGCAGCGATTTGTCTTTCCCCACGTTGCCCGTAGCCTTGTTCGAATTGAAGCTGGTAAAGAACCGCCTGTTCTCAAAATGGGCAACCTTTCCGTAGAAAGAGACTTTATGGATGTTCGCGACGTAATAGAGGCATATATGAAGATGATAGACAAAGCTACAACTGGTTCTATATATAACATTACTTCAGGAAGATGTATCTCTATTGAGGAGGGAATAAGGATGATGGTTGAAATTTCAGGAATTAACGTTAATATAATACAAGAAAGCTCACGCATGCGACCATACGATATCCCCAGGTTATCGGGCAATGCGAAGAAAGCGTTAAAAGATTTAGGTTGGCGTGCAGAAATCACGCTGGAACAGACATTTAAGGATTTACTCTACTTTTGGAGAGTAAAGGAAGGCGTATTATGAAATTACATGCTTTCGGCGCCAGGGGAAGTCTCCCCGCTCCTTCAACAAAGATATTTAAGACCTCGCTGTATGGAGGGAATACCACTTGTTATCTACTTGAAGCAGGGCCGTTTAGAATAATTTTAGACATGGGCTCCGGCGCACGAATGCTGGGTAATTATCTTATGAAACAAGGTATCATTGGCAAAGACTTTATAATTCTGCTAACTCATTACCATTCAGATCACACGCAGGGAATTGGATTCTGTATTCCACTTTATATAAAAACCAACACATTCTTCCTGCACGGATTTACTCCTGAGGGCAGGGAAAATATTGACCCATTGAGAAATGTGGTTCTGCAAGCCCTGGGAGAACAACAAGCCAGTCCATTTTTTCCTGTCCCCCATTCCTTGCTTCCGGCACAAAAAATCTATAACGCCCACAATCGTATCTTTTCAGAATCCTTCCATTATCTGCATAGAGATGAAAAATATTTCTTTATAGCCGAGAAGGACTCAACTGAAACCGGCAGCATTGACCCTAAAGACATTGTTAAAATAACAACTATACCCCTACATCATCCTAATGGTTGCCTAGGATATAGAATTGACTATATGGGTAAATCTTTAGCATTCTGTACAGATAATGAACCTCTTGCATACACTAATCGTCAAATAAATACTATCGGGAAAGATGCAGACATGATTGTACTGGACGGACAGTATACTTCGGAACAGCTTTCAGGCCCAACCCAGACCTTCGGTCATGGAAGCCCTGAGCTATGCGTTGATCAGGCCGTTGACTGCGGCGCCAAGAGACTCTTGATTACCCATATGGATCCAGGTCATGATGACGAAAAGGTGATGGAGATGGAAAAAGATTGCAATAAATATTTTGAAAACAAACAAAATCAGGGTAATCTTGGAAAAATAACTTTCGCCAAAGAAGGCGAAAGCTGGGACATATAAACTCAAGAAAAATCTGAATGCCAAAAGATAGAAAACTAAAAATTCTTGTAATTAATTGGCAAGACTGGAAAGTGCCTCAAAAAGGCGGAGCAGAATTTTATCTAAAGGATGTTATTACCCGTCTTGCTAGTTTTGGGCATAAAATAACTCTTCTTTGCTCATCCTATCCCGGAGCAAAACATCGGGAAATTATAGATGGTATAAATATAATTAGAACCGGTTCCCGTAATACCTTTAACTTCCATTTATACGGAAGACCAATAAGGGAATTCTTAAGGAATAACGATTTCGATGTTGTGCTTGACGATTTGAATAAAATTCCTTTCTATACCCCGTTATGGGCGGGGAACACACCGGTAGTTGGAATAGTTATGCATGTTTTTCGCAAACAGATTTTCAAGCAAACAGGCTTTCTTGCAGGTTCTTATGTCTATTTAACAGAACAGCTTATACCGAGAATATACCGAAAAGGGTTATTCGGCTGTGTTGGAGAATCGGGAAAGGCGGAGCTAGTAGAGATGGGAATGAAGCCTGAAAGAATAGTCCCAGTTAGAGTTGGCGTAAACAATGTATTCAAACCTGGTCCTTCTAAAAGGGAAAAATTAATTGTAACCGCAACACGACTTATGCGTTACAAATGCACTGATCATATCTTGTATGCCCTAGCGAACTTACGTCAGCGAGGCATAGACGTAAGTTGCGAAATAGCTGGAACAGGCGAAGATTATAGCAGATTAAATAAAATCATTACTCAACTTGGCTTGAAGGATCGCGTAAAACTGCTAGGCTGGGTTCCTTTTGACGAAGTTGTACATTTGTATCAAAGAGCTGCTGTAGCGGTTCAACCATCTGCCAAAGAAGGCTGGGGCTTTTTAGCAACCGACGCCGGAGCTTGCGAAACACCGGTGGTTGCAGCACGTGTACCAGGACTGATGGATTCTGTATTAGATAAAAAAACCGGCTTTTTGTATGAACACGGCAATATTAACGAAATGACTGATTACTTAGAAAAATTACTTACAGATGAAAAATTGCGCATTTGGATGGGAAAACAGAGTCGCATATGGGCTAAATCGCTCACATGGGAAAAAGTAGCTAGACGAGTTGAGAAACTGCTTATACATGCAGTAACGGGGGTTTAATGAAAGAAAAAATTCGTAAACAAATCTTCTTTTGGGGGAAAATCCTGCTTGCGGCAGTATTTATAGTAATAATAATTCTCAAATTTGACCTTAAAGAGGCCTGGAATAAGATATTAAATACGAACCCTTTATACATAACAGCTTCACTTGGCGCATTTCTAACTTTTCTTATCTTCCTCACTTTAAGATGGCTCATTCTATCTAAAGCACGGAAACATACATATGGCTTTTTCTATCTATTCCGTAGCCTCGTTATTCATTTTTTCTTCAATAATATTCTTCCGTCAACAATAGGCGGAGATGTGTATCGTATTGTGGATACAGGCGGCAAGAAAGGCGCTGGAGTATCATTTTCCGTCGTGTGGATGGATAGAATGAGCGGACTTATAGGTGTGTTCGCATTTGGTTTTCTTGCAAGCATTGCATATGCTGTAATGAGCGGCAAATTTATTCTAACGCTCATTTTTGGAGCAGCCTTCGCTGTAGCTACAATTATTGTACTGGCTTTTTTATCTAAGAAGATTAACGATTGGCTCTCCCCAAGATTATCAAAAATACGAATATTTAAGTATCCTTTGGGTGAGAAAATTGCATCCGCGTTTACGGAAATAACCCATTACAGAAAGCATAAAATCGCTCTTTTCTCTGCAATTCTACTATCTCTCGGGGTACAAACAAGCCTGGTCGCAATTTGGTACCTGCTCTTCCTTGGAGTTATCGATGGAAACCATAAAATAAATCCTATTGATATGAGCAGTTACACCACCAGTGAAACAGATAAAGCGCCAGTACTGTCAGAAGATTCCTTAAGGATTGATTCGAAAATGACAGATATATCGAAACCGACCCAAGAGAACACAAAAAACCCTACATTTATTCATTTTATGGTAACCCTACCGGTAGTAAACACCACTGCCATGTTTTCGGTTGGAGGCTGGGGGGTACGGGAAATGACCTTCGTAAACATTCTGGCGTCATTTTCTGTCAAAGTAGACAAACACTCTTTCCTTGCCACTTCATTTTTGTTTGATATAGTTAATGTATTTTTCGGTTTAATAGGTGGGGCGCTCTTGTTGCTTAGAAAAAGAAAATCTAAATTAAAAAAACCAGACTAAAAACACCACCCTATACTACAAAAACATCACACAACTTAACAGCAAGATATAGAATTAGTTACTGTAGAAAATTAAACTAAACACGGCATTATTTCAACTTCGGATAATTATATAAATTTATGTATAGACATACTTAATCTCTTTTTCGCTCATTCCTAAAGAATTTTCCGAAACTTGATAATAAGCACTACACTTACCTTAAAAACTTAGAGAAGGTCTTATAAATAGACTATATCGGAAATATGCACTTTTTATACTCAAAATGCTTGGGTAACTGTAAAAAATGAGGTAAATTGTAAGTTTTCTACTTGACATTGAGCAATAGTAGATTAAGATATTGTCTTTCCTTGATAATGTAAGTATGGGAAAAGCGTACTATATCGCGAGGCGAGTTAGTTTAACTTTTCTCTTTAAGTAAAAGGGGAATACCGCCTCTGAAGTATTAGATTCGGCTTTGAGGAGAAAATTTAAGGAGACGAAAACAATATCAGTCTTCTATATAAATTAAGACAGGAGTTGAATGAATGGCAAATAATAAAAAACCAATCAAGACCATTGAAAATCTCGAAAAACGAATTGAGAATATTGAGATGGCCCTTGCCACTGCGGCAGGCGGCGACTTTTCCGCTAAAATACCTATTGATATTGAATCTACCGATCCTTTAACTTCTATAGAAACCGGTATCAATCTTCTTATAGCAGACATGGGCGAAGAGGTTCACCAAAGCCAAAAACGAGCTGACGAATTGCAGGATAAGCTTGATCTTATTGAAAAACAAAGACGAGCAATTGAGGAATTATCCAACCCTATTATCAAAATATGGGACAAAGTTTTGGTTCTACCACTAATAGGAACGCTTGACACTCGTCGCTCACAAAAACTTACAGAAAACCTGCTCACAGAAATTGCCGCCACCCAAAGTAAAGTAGCTATTATGGATATAACTGGAGTACCCACTGTTGATTCTGCTGTAGCCAATCATCTTCTCAAAACCGTAGCTTCTGTAAAGTTATTGGGGGCTGAATGCGTAATAACCGGTATTCGTCCCGACGTTGCTCAAACAATAGTGCATCTTGGGCTGGATTTATCTGAAGTAGATACTCTTTCTAACCTGTCCGAAGGATTGAAATGGGCGCTTAATCGCTTGAATATGCGTATTCTTGAAAGGAAGTATGAATGAACATAGAAACAAATCCCATACCAATTCTAAAACTTAAAGATTTCCTTATAGTTTCAATACAAAGCGATCTACATGATAGAATGGCAGAACAGCTTCAATATGATATACTAAAACACATTTCCGAAACCGAAGCCAAGGGAGTAATTATTGATATATCGGCGCTGGAGATGGTGGATTCTTTTATAGGCAGAACCTTAGCCGATACAGCACGCATGGCTTCTACTCTGGATGCAGAAATTGTGCTAGTGGGCATGAGACCCGCCGTAGCTATTACTTTAGTTGAACTAGGGCTATCGCTTGGAGAAGTCCAAACCGCCCTTAATCTTGATGACGGTTATGAGCTACTTAACAAAGCCATAAACAATAAATACCATCAACACGCAGAAGAAGACGAAAATATTGAGCTTAATGAGGAGGCAGGAGAGGCTTTGAATGGTAGTAATTCAAATTAAAGAAGAAGCTGATATTGTCCGTGCTAGAACCGAAGCTCGCTCTCAA
>Ga0256846_1000849_pt1 | contig 10861 bp, 8 predicted proteins | sample TevniametaG_FD_189098 | JGI IMG/M metagenome (GOLD analysis project Ga0256846, IMG submission 189098) | Tube worm associated microbial communities from hydrothermal vent at the East Pacific Rise, Pacific Ocean - Tevnia | ecosystem: Host-associated > Annelida > Integument > Unclassified ...
GCTTTCCACGACACGCTGTATTATCATATTATTCTCTCGTGACGGGTAACGGCTGCAAGGGGAAAGCCTGTGGCGTTGGCGGAAACGTATAGACGTTACGTTAACGTTGTATAGCGTTAATTTTTCGATGCCAAGCGTTACCGGTTTTATTGTTTTTAGATGATATGACAATAAAATCAACTAGAAAACTATTTTGATCGGATTCGGCACGGTTGCTGCATTATTTGATAATTGAGGGCATGACTTGGCATTACCTCCAGGCCCGGACAGACTTCGGGTAACAGTTTTCCCTCACCTCGTGGCATATCGGCCTTAAGGATGGGCCTTGGGGCCGATATGTTTTAATCACCGTCATTTAAATACCTTTTCACCATTCCCCTCCTGAAAAAACATAATTACCTTGACTGTTTCTCCGTTTGTGAGACAATAATACCGCCAGGCCGGTAAAAAATGCTCCGGCAGATAACACGTTATTATTCAAAATGAAGATGGAACGCAGCAATGACATTTGAACCGGTAATCGGGCTGGAGATTCATGCCCAGCTGAAAACCCAGACGAAGATATTCTGCGGCTGCTCCACGAAGTTCGGGGCGCCGCCCAACACCCATACCTGCCCGGTGTGTCTGGGCATGCCCGGGGTGCTGCCGGTGCTGAACCGCAAGGTTGTTGATTATACCCTGCGAACGGCACTGGCCACGGCCTGCCGAATTAACCGTGAAAGTCGCTTTGCCCGAAAGAATTATTTCTATCCGGACCTGCCCAAGGGGTACCAGATTTCTCAGTATGAACTGCCCATTGCTGAAAATGGCGTCATTGATATTGAGGTGAACGGGACGCGCAAGCGGATTGGCATCACCCGGATTCACATGGAAGAAGACGCCGGCAAACTGGTCCACGACCCAGACCGGCCCCAGAGCCGGGTAGACCTGAACCGGACCGGTGTTCCCCTGATGGAGATTGTCAGCGAACCCGATCTGCGGTCACCGGAAGAGGCCGGCGCCTATCTGCGCCAGCTGCGCAGCATTGTGCGTTATATCGGGGTGTGCGACGGCAATATGGAGGAGGGGAGTTTCCGCTGCGATGCCAATATTTCCATCCGTCCCAGAGGCACGGATTCGTTCGGGACACGGGCCGAGATTAAAAACCTGAACTCCTTTAAACATGTGGAGAAGGCCCTGGCCTACGAAATCAGCCGGCAGACCGAAATTATCATCGACGGCGGGGAGGTTGTCCAGGAAACCCGGCTGTGGGACCCGGATCATCACCGAACCCTCGGGATGCGCGGCAAAGAGGAGGCCCACGACTATCGCTATTTTCCGGATCCGGATCTCGTGGCGCTGGTGATTGATGACGACTGGCTGCACCGGGTTCGCGAGACCCTGCCCGAACTGCCCGGTCCCAGGAAGGCGCGTTTTATGTCTGATTATGGACTGCCGCCGTACGATGCCCAGGTATTGACGGCCAGCCGCGCCATGGCTGACTATTTCGAGGATTGTCTCAAATGGTGTGCCAATGCCAAACGCGTGGGCAACTGGGTCATGGGGGAACTGACCGGATTTCTCAATGCCGTCGACAAACCGATTTCACAGTCGCCGGTGAGCGCGGAAAACCTGGGAAAACTGGTGCAGATGGTCGAAAAAGGGGAGATCAGCGGCAAGATTGCCAAGACGGTATTTGCGGAAATGGCCGCCACAGACGGGGCGCCGGAAAAGATTGTCGCAGAAAAAGGGCTGGTCCAGATGAGCGATACCGGTGCGCTGGAAGAGATCGTTGCGCAGGTTCTGGCAGCCAATCCCGGTCAGGTGACGGATTATAGAAATGGTAAAACGCAGATTATCGGATACTTTGTTGGTCAGGTGATGAAATCAACCCGCGGGCAGGCCAATCCCAAAATGGTGAATGCGATTTTAAAAAAACGGCTGGAAGCATAGCCGTTTGTCCCTGCGGGACAGTCAAGTTATTGGAGGGTTTTGTGAAAAATGCATCAATAGGCGCCACGATACTGTTTATGGTGATCGGGCTGGCCGCTGTCTCGATTTCATCGACGGCCGCAGCCGATGTTGAAAAGGTGGCGATAATTCCATTTACCGTCAATGCGGATCGGGACCTGGGTTTTCTCCAGAAAGGTCTTGTCGACATGCTGTCCACGCGGCTGAATCATCCGGGCAAGGTGGTGGTGATTGATCGTGCCGCAGTCATGTCCGCACTGGCGGCGGCGCCCGCAGTCGATGCGCGGAAAGCAAAGGAAATTGGCGGGCAGCTGGGCGCCCGCTATATTTTGTTCGGCAGCCTGACGTCCATCGGCAAGGCCATCAGCGTGGATGCCCGGGCCGTGGATGTGTCCGGTGTTAAACCGGCAACGACGTTTTTTGCTCAGGCGGAAACCCTGGGCGCAGTGATTCCGGAAATTAACCGCCTGGCTGAGAAAATCAACCGCCAGCTGCTGGGGATTCAACTGCCGGCCAGTGCTGCTCAGGCCGCAGCATCGTCGCCGGAGGCATCTCGGCGGATCAATCCTGAAAAATTACTGGCCCAACCTTCCCAGATGGCATCCTCCGCCCTGGAGCCTGTCGGGAGCCAGAAAACGGGGCAATTTGTTGAGGCGATTCACCCCCAGTCCGGCACTTTCTGGCGCAGCCGGACGTTTACGCACATGATTAACGGGATTGCGATGGGAGATGTGACGGGTGACGGTCGCACAGAACTGGTGGCGATTACCGATCATCGGGCGCTGATTTATCGGTTTGAGGGGAAGCAACTGGTGAAAATTGGTGAGGCCCCGAAAAATCGTGCTAAGAATTATATCGGGGTCGATATTGGAGATATCAATGGTAACGGACGCCCGGAAATTTTTATCACCGCTTTGAATACGCAAAGAAACCGGGTTGAATCTCTGGTGCTGGAATACGATGGGCAGAAATTTCAGCCGATTATTAAAAACAGCCCATGGTATTACCGGGTATCAACTTCTCCAGACGCGGCGCCGATTCTGCTGGGACAGAAACCGGTGGATGAAGATCCTTTCAAGACGGCGGTATTTGATATGCAGTGGAGCGGAAATGATTATAAACCCGGCCATCGGGTGGTGCCGAGAAAACGGGGGAATGCGTTGGGCTGCGTGGCCGGGAATCTGCTGAATGATGGGCGGAAAACGATGGCTGCTTTCAGCGACGATGACGCCATCCAGATTTTTGACGATAGAGGCGAGCTGCTGATCACTGAAGATGATGATTTTGGCGGAAACCTGTTGTCGGTGACGCTTCCCGTATCTGATCCGGGCAACCCGCCGCCGGTAAAGTATCTTCCGTTACGCCTGCTCATCAGGGATCTTAACAATGACGGCAAGAACGAGCTGGTTACGGTGAGGAGCGATGAACTGACAGGCAAACACCTTTCCCGTTTTCGGAAGTTTAACAGGGGGCAGTTTGTCGGGTTAACATGGGACGGGGCCGGCCTGGCTGAAACCTGGCGTACCCGGAAACTTTCCGGCCGTGTTGCAGATTTTGCTGTCGGTGATCTGGATGGTGACGGTGGTCAGGACCTGGTGGCGGTACTCGTTGCCAGGGAAGGCCGGGTTATTGGCATAAAACCGAGGGTGAATATCATTGTCTATCCCCTGGGCGCTTCAAAGCAGTAGGTCTGGGCGCGATAGGCCCGGGCTGGCAAAAGAGAGGGGGAGTAGCCGTCTGGCCATGCCCTTTGTGGCATCAGGGCAATGGTGGCCGGGGTGATGATTTTATTTTCACGACCAAATCTTGCCTGAGAAGGTAAAGGCAGCATCAAAGCCCCCTCCCTGTTTCCGGACGGGGAGGGGACGGATGCTTTTTGAGTGGGCCGTGCGTGACCCAATTATCGTGGAGACTAAAGCGACTTTTTGATTTTTGCGTCTTTTTTCAACGTTTCAATGTATGCCCGGATGGATTCGTTTGTCTTTTGCTGCTTTAAGTGGGCAGATATTTTTTCTTTTACTTTATCAAAGGGAACAGTTTCCGCTGCCTTTTTCCCCGTTACCTTGATCAGGTGGTAACCGAACTGGGTTTTGACGATATCGCTGGTCTGATCGGGCGCCAGAGAGAATGCGGCGTCTTCAAAGGGCTTTACCATCTGCCCCCGCCCGAAATATCCCAGGTCGCCGCCGTTTTTTCCACTGGGGCCTTCCGAATATTTTTTAGCCAGCTCGGCAAAATCCTCTCCCGCTTTTACTTTTACCTGAATCTCTTTTATCTTTGCCAGGGCTTTATCCTGCGTGGCCTTGTCATCCTTGGGCGTTGTTTTGATCAGGATATGTCGGGCCGCCACCTGCTCGGGCTGCTGAAAAAACTGGGGATTTCTGTCATAAAAATTGTGGCTGTCCGCATCGGAAATTTTAATTTTGGCAGTGACCTGCTTTTCGATCAATTGCTGAACGGCCAGTCCTTTTTTGGTTTTTTCTTTTAAATCGGCCTCGGAAACATTTAATTCGCTCAATGCTTTTTGATACTCTTCCAGAGACGGAAATCGTTTTTTAAAGCCTTCAAGATTGGTGGAAACCACCTTGTCATCGATCTGTATTTTCTCTTTTCTGCTCTCCTGAAAGAGAATTTCCATGTCTATGAGCTGATCCAGTATCTGTCTGCTTAATTTTTTCTCGGCCTCTTCGCCGACGGGGTGTCCTTGAGCGGCCATACGCTTTTTGGCCAGTGTGATTTCACTGGCCATCTCCTGGCGCGTGATCACGACCCCGTTAACAACAGCGGCCTGATCCTTATCCGTGTCTGCGCCCAGTGCCGGCGCCAGTCCGGCCAGAAAGATACAGGTAAGGGTGACCGCCGCCAGCCGGATGGTTCGAAAGATAGATGTTTCCATTATAGCGTCCTTTTTTAATAGATGTATTTTCGATTTAAAGTGTGCCTGTCGATCACAGTACAGACAGTGTATTGGAACCTAACATAAGGAGATAGTCAGGTAAACCGGTATTATCGGGCCAGGATCGGGATATGCGGTATCCCGTCGGTGCCTCATGCCTGAATCGAAAAAAACGATTCGTCAAATTCCGGCTTGCCCTCGTAACGGCGCATGAACAAACCCGGCAGGCGGTCGTATTGCTCCAGCATCGAAGGGGACACCTGGATACCGGCCTGGTGCAATGCGCGGATGATATCGGGTATTTTGGGCGGACAGCCCTTGATGAAGATCGCCTCGTTAATGTCGGGGTGGTTTTTATTTCGCTTTGACATGCATTTGCCCAGTAAAATTGTTTTCTTCTTTCCCGATGAGGGCGTCATCATTTTACCCGTTAGAACTTCAATATCTTCCCAGGGGTCGCCCTTCCAGGCCGCGCGGATGGATGAGAGGATCAGTCCGTTCAGAAACGAGCAATATGTGCATAAACTCAGATCATATTTGGGGTAAGAAATGCCTGCTATACCGGTTTTGGTTAAGGGCATGGGAAGGGCTTCGCCCCGTTCGTTTTCGCCCCATTCGAAATCGTATGCGTGGGGTGAGGCGGATGCCGCGATCGACTGGCCGACAATGGTAACGTCGGACAGGTCCAGGGGGCGATGGTGGTTTTCGGCCGCATGGGCCAGATACGGTACCCGGGCAGGAGGCAGGCCCAGAAGCGTTGTCCCCACCTTGTCCGCGGCAAAGATGTCCGTTGATGCGACGAGCAGGTTGGTCCTGCGGACATGACCGTCAAAAGCCGGCCCCCGTTCCAGCGAATAGATACCGTCAATGAGCGTAAACACCGGTGGCAGCCGGTCGGCCAGCCGGGCCACCCTGAAATGCAGGTTTTTGACTGGATCGGCGCTGTGGCATTTTTTCCGCGAGGGAATGTCGATCAGCCCCTTCAGGTTTTTTATCCCCAGGCTGACCACGGTCTGGTTGTGGGTTTTCAACACCGGCAGGTCGACAATGGCATCGCTGTCAAGGGCATCGACGTTGAACCGCAGCATCACATCGTCTCCCAGATCGACCTTTCGAAACGACCGCTGAAGAATATTGACCACCTTCAAGCCGTATCTTTTGGCTAACGTGTCGTAGCCGAGCGACCGGAAGGCATGCTGCTGGGTGTCAGTATCTTTCGGGTCCATCACCACGGTCCCCTCGCCGATGGTGATATCGCTGACCCCGTGATCGATGAGCAATGCCACTGTATCTTCCAGGACCCGGGAGGTGGTGATCATTCCCCATTTCGGAAAAGAAACCGCGCGGGTCCAGAATACGATGTTGGGCTTGATAAATACCTTGCTGCCGCGGGGGATGTTGGCAAAGCCGTTACAGAGTGAAATGGCCCGGCGTACCGATTCAAGCGGTTTTTCATAAGAAACGATGGAAACAGTTGATTTCATTTTTCCCCGTCATCTGTAAGTGACGGCAGGCATGTCTGTTCGCATGGCATGGATAAAACACTTAAGCCGCCCGCCATCATGGTTTTTGATTTTTAAGGTGATTGGTCATCAGGTTATCATGCGCCCGTATGATGTACAACCATATGTTGGCTGAGCCGGGCAAGTTTTTTTGTTGGGAAGGAATAAAAAGATTTCCGGTCAATACCTGCAATGCCGTTATCTGCCTGGGATAAGGGGAAAGATGCGGCGGCTGTTTCCTGATATGCCGGTATTGTATCGATCGTAGCGGATCCAGGAAATAAAATACAATATATAGGTCCTTGATATTGAACCACATACCATATTCAGATATAAAATCATCATCAAGGCCCTATATAATCTGACAATGAATGAAAGATTACAGGGTAAAAGATTGAAAATTCTAAATATTTTCTTGACTAATCGTCTGATTAGGGTTAGACAGTTCTGTAAATTAATTTCAGTTTCTTTCTGGATATATAGCCTTATTTAATAATTACAAGCGGTTGCTATGATTTTTAGGGGCAAAAAACATTTAGTAGGACTGGATATTGGATCGAGAACCATCAAGGCCTGTGAACTTGTTCCGGCTCAAAAGGGCTATGCATTAAAAAACCTTGCCCTGATGGATATTGAACCCGGGCTGATCGTTGATGGGATGATCAGCCGCCCTTCCGAACTCGCCGGTGCTGTCCGGGCACTCTTTCATAAAAATAAAATCAAAGAAAAAAATATTGCACTGGCAATCGGTGGTTACTCCGTGATCATGAAAAACATCACGGTAAAGAAAACCGATGAAAAATCCATGCACAATTCCGTGACGATGGAGGCCGAGCAGTATATCCCTTTCGATATTAACGATGTTAATATTGATTTCCACGTACTTGGGCAAAATAAACACAATGTCGATCAGCTTGATATTTTGCTGGTGGCGGCCAAGAAGGAAATTGTCGAAGATTATGCCGGTCTGGTGGAGGCGGCGGGTTTTTCGCCCAGCATCATAGACATTGATGCCCTGGCTTTGCAGAATTGTTACGAATTTAACCACGGCGGAGAAAATGACACCTCCGCGCTTGTCGATATCGGCGCAAGTAAAACCTCATTAAATATAATCAAAAACAGCGTTCCCGTTTTTATGCGCGACGTGTCGCTGGGATGCGGCCAGATAGACCAGCAGATTGCATCGCAGTGCGGGTGTTCCGTATCTGAGGCCCAGAAGATAAAGATGGGTGAAGCGTCGGACAAGATTTCAGATGAACAGATTGCGAAGATCGAAACAGATATAATTAAAAACTGGTGTACCGAGATTCGCCGGGCGATTGACTTTTTTTATTCCACTTATCCGGATGACTCCTTCAATCATATTATTCTCAGCGGCGGTGGTGCGAATATCGAAGAATTTCGTGAATTACTGGCACTGGAAACATCCAACAATGTCGAAGTCATCAAGCCATTTACCAATGTGCAGATTAATCGGGGACAGTTTGATGCCGCCTATATTGAAGAGATTGCCCCGCAGGCAGCTGTCTGTGTGGGGTTAGCCTTAAGGAGCGTTGACGATAAATGATCCGTATCAATTTATTGCCGTTCCGTGCCAAGCGGACCAAAGAAAATATTCGGCGCCAGGTTTCTTTTTTCCTGTTGCTGATCGGACTGGCGGCGGCGGCCCTGCTTCTTTTCCATTTGCGCATGGGAAGCCAGATCAATGCCCTGCAGGCCAGGACCCGGCAAATCAAGACAGAAATCAAAAAGTACGAAAAACTCGGCAAGCAGGTTGACGAGCACAAAAAGAAGATCGCTCTGATCAACAAAAAGAAAGATGTCATCAATACGCTGATTAAAGACCGTTACCAGCCGGTTCAGCTTCTCGGCACCATTTCCGAACTGACAATTGCCGACCAGATGTGGCTGACGAATCTGGCCACTCAGGGGGCCACGGTGCGGATTAAGGGCATCGCCATGGATGAGAGGACCGTGGCGGATTTTATGACACGGCTGGAACATTCCGGTTTATTCCCGGTTGTTAACCTAAATACAGTCAGGCAGAAGAAATTCGGGGATGCTATCCGGCTGAAACAATTTGAGGTCGTCTGCCAAACAGTCGTTCCCAAGAAACCGGATGAGAAGAAGAGACCCAAAAAATGAGCATCGGTAGCGATTCGTCCCAAAGAATGGAAGCTTTTTTTGACAGCATTAACTCCTGGTCAAGAGCCAAGCGGATAGGGGTGTGCGTTGCGCTGGTCGGGCTGATTGTTGCGGGGTTTTATCTGGGTTCTTACAAACCTCGGCAGGAAAGAATGGCCCGATTAAAAACAGATCTGGTCAGGCTTGAATCAAGGATGCGGACATTGCGGTCCAAGGCCGCCCAGTTGGATAAATTCAAAGAAGAACTGGCAGAATCGGAACGCTCCCTGAAGCTGGCCATGCAGGCCCTCCCGGATAAAAAAGAAATCCCGTCGCTATTATCGAACATATCACAGTCCGGACATGATGCCGGACTGGAATTTCTTTTGTTTGAACCCAAACCCGAGCAGCTCAAGAATTTTTATGCTGAGATTCCCGTTCAAATGAAAATAAAGGGCGGGTATCATGATGTGGCTCATTTTTTTGAAACAGTGGCCGGGTTGCCGCGGATCGTTAACATCAGGGATATCACCATCGCCATAAAAAAGGCGGGACAGCCATTGGAAACGACCTGCAAGGCGGTAACCTACAAATTTGTTGAAACTCAGCAGAAGGCAAACGCCAAAGGAAAAAAGAAGAAAAAATGAGTAAGCCTGTCCGACTCGTTTTATTAATCGTGTCTTTGACCTTCGTATGGGGGTGCGGGAGCTCCAGCCAGGCGCCCAAAAAGCACTCATCCCAGGTCGTTCGCCGGAAGATTGCCGCTAAATCTTCAGCCGTTGTGAAGACCAAACAAATTGCCAGTGCCGCGAATTCTGCCGGTATAACAGAAAAATCTCAGAGCCCGGCAGCCTCTGTAGATCCAGCAACCGCCCTGTTAAAATTAAAGAACGGTACAGAGGCATATCATTACAAAGGGATTGTCGATCCTTTTTTGCCTTTGATCAAGGAAGATAGAAAGGATTCCTCCCAGAAGTCGGAGGGGCAACCTCAAAAGAAAAAACGGACGCCCCGGACACCGCTGGAAAAAATTGATTTAACCCAGTTATCGCTGACTGCCATTTTTAAAGAGCAGAATCGGATCAAGGGTTTAGTGGAAGATCCCGCGGGAAAGGGATATATCGTAACCAGTGGGACCTATATCGGATTGGATGGTGGCCGGATTACGAAGGTATTGGATGACCGGATTATTATCACCGAGAATTCCCTGGACGTGATGGGAAAACCGGTGACTGATAAACGCGAACTTAAATTAAGACAATCATCTGGAGAATAGCGTAATGAGAGCGTTTGCTAAGAGGCGCGGTGTTTTTCTGGGTTTAGTCGTTGGCCTCCTTTATGCGGTTGTATTCACAGCGGGGTGCGCGACAACAAACACAAGTAAGGGCGGGGCGTCGGGTGATGCCCAGTTATCTCAAAAGAAACAGATCACCCATGTTGAAATGAACGAAACAGATGGAGAAGCGCACATTCTGGTAACAGGTGATCAAAACCTAACCTTTACCGCTGTCAAGCAGCCCACTCCCCCGGTTGCCCTTTTCTATTTTCCGGATACGGCCACTGCTTTAAAGAATCCGGTTCATACACCGGCCGGTGCGTTTATAACCGGAATCGGCCTGACCGAATTAACCGAAAGCGGTCATACGGTACGTCTTGAAATCAAGACGGCCACGGATGCGCCCTATACTGTCAATCGGCGCGGCAATACGCTGGATATAGTTTTTCAGAAAGGTGCCGCCGGTGCCGGGGAAAATATTACGGAAACGCAGATTAATAATGATCAGTTGAAAAGCAGTACGGGTGCGGGAAATAATTCTACCGTTGCTGGGGCCGTCATTGCGCCGGCGGGCTCCGCCAGGTTGCTGAAGGCGATTGACACGAAAGCATTGTCCGGCAGCACCCAAATCAGTATTCTTTCAGATGGCGTGATTAAAAAATACAAGTCTTTTACGCTTGACCAGCCCCCGCGCATTGTACTTGATCTGATGCATGTTAAAGCCTCTGTTGCGGGTGAGCAGAAAATCGCGGTCAAAACTCCTTATGTCAAGCAGGTTCGTTATTACAGTGATGCACAAAAACTGAGAATCGTCTTTGAGACCCAAAAGGCGTATCTGGATTCGTATTCAGTTGTCCCGGTCAACTCGGGCTTGCTGGTTACGGTTGGCGCCTTGAGTGCGGCTGACCGGGCCACTGTTAAACGGATCCAATACCAGGCGCTGCCGGACGGCGCTACCCGGATGGTTGTGCAGACCTCAAATCCTGTTCAATATCAAATGAAACGGATCGGACCGAGATGGTTGCGGTTATTCCTATTAAACAGCCGTATGCCGGAAGGCCATCTGGCTGTGGGCGGGGCAATATCCGCCAGAGGCGCCATATCGTCGATCGT
>Ga0256846_1000850_pt1 | contig 10853 bp, 9 predicted proteins | sample TevniametaG_FD_189098 | JGI IMG/M metagenome (GOLD analysis project Ga0256846, IMG submission 189098) | Tube worm associated microbial communities from hydrothermal vent at the East Pacific Rise, Pacific Ocean - Tevnia | ecosystem: Host-associated > Annelida > Integument > Unclassified ...
CCATTCAAAACAAGTTTCTTCTCTAATTTGAAAAACTTCTTTAACTTCGGGATAAAATTTTTCTCCCCGGTGTAAAACAGTTCTTTCGATCTTTTTAGTTTAAGAACCAAACCGTAAGGATTTTTATAAGAAATATATTCAATTGATCTTCGTATTTTACTCAACTCCGTTAATCCGGAATTTAATTCTCCAAGATTAATCCCGGCACCGTCTTTTATTAATATAAGATCCGGCTGTAAACTTTTAGATTCATTAACAATAACTCCCTCCCTGTCTATTAATTTTACAATTTTTCCATCCCGTATCTGAAAAACCGGTTTCCTTAGAAAAAAATCAATTTGTAATGTGGAAGGAAGTTTTCTGGAAATGTTAACATCTCTTATCTCTCCTATTCCTATTAATTTTCGTCTCAATTCTTTTAAATTAATTGTTAAAATATTCCCACCGAATGATTTCAAAATATCTCTAACCTTATGTTTCATATAATGAGGCGGATTAACAAGTTTAAAGGATTTAACCGACAACACTTCCCACTCGGTTATGAATTTTCCCATTTTAAAAACACCTAAAGCAATAATCATAAAGAAAAGAACCAATAAAAATATATGAAATCCCTTCAATTTGATTGACCTTATCTTTTTTTTTCTATAAAGGTTTTTATTATTTCTTTTTCTTAGAAATTCTATCTCCCCACCGGGATTAAAAACAGCGGCACGCCTCATTTTATTCTCTCCCGAAGAGAGTTTCCGAATTCATGTGCAGTCTTTGTCAAATTTCCGGCTGAAAGAAAAATAATCGCATCACTCTTCTTAACTATACTCAAAAGATATTTCGCAATCTCATCAAAATCCTCAATATAAATTACATCTTTAATACCATATGATTTAACTAATTCAGTCAATCTTCCGCTATTTACATCTTTAATCTCTTTCTGATTAGCACTATAAAGTTTTGCAATAATTAACTTATCCACCACATCAAATGATTCGGCAAATTCTTTCATCAGCAGTTTCAGTCTTGTATATCGGTGAGGTTGAAACACGGCAATTACTCGTTTATATTCACTACCCGACAGAATACTTAAAGCCGCTTTTATCTCAGTCGGATGATGGGCATAATCATCAACAACCAAAATGCCGTTTGAATCATAGAGTTTTTGAAATCTTCTTTCCGGCAAACAAAATTCCATAAGTCCGTTTTTCACCGTTTCAAGATCAATTCCCGATTCAATCGAAGCTGCAATCGATGCAAGTGAGTTCATCACATTGTGAATCCCACCGATCTTCATTTTCACTGTTCCTTCTTTTTTCCCGTTAATTATAAGTTTATAACTTGTTCCCTTTACATCTGTTTTTATCTCCTTTGCTCTGATATCAGCATCATCGGAAAGACCGAAGGTGATAACTCTTTTGTTTAAATTTTTTATTACTTTTTCGGAATTTTTACAATCGGCATTAATTACCACCAAACCGTAAAAAGGTACTTTATTTCCGAAACTTTCAAAAGCCTTAATCAAATTCTCCATTGACCCGTAATAATCCAGATGATCATTCTCTATATTTGTTATCACGGCAATAGTTGGGAAAAGCTGTAAAAAACTGCCATCCGACTCATCGGCTTCAGCTACAAGAAAATTTGATTTCCCGAGCTTGGCACCACTTTCCTGCATCATCAACTTTCCCCCTACAACATAAGTGGGATCCTTTCCCGCTTCACTTAAAATCGTTGCAATCATCGATGTCGTTGTAGTCTTTCCATGCGTACCTGCAATAGAAATGGAATATTTTACCCTCATAAGTTCCGCTAACATTTCAGCTCTCGGGATAATTGGAATATTATTTTCCCTTGCCGCTTTTATCTCAACATTATCACTATTTATTGCACTGGAATATATAAGTGTTTCGGAATCTCTTATATTTTCACCACTATGACCGATATAAATTTTAATTCCTGATTTTCTCAAACGTGATATTACTTTACTTTCAGCTATGTCGGATCCGGACACGATAAAACCCATATTATTTAAAACTTCGGCAATTCCGGACATACCCGAACCGCCTATTCCAACAAAATGCAACTTTTTAATCCGGCTGAATCTAATCATTTAACAACACCATTTTTCTCTGTCTCGAAACATTTAAAACAATACCTGCAATTATAAGGCTTGAGATGAGTGAACTTCCTCCGTTTGAAATAAACGGAAGAGGAATTCCTTTCGTAGGGAAAAGTCCTATAGATACTGAAATATTTATCATTGCCTGAATTACAACCATGAATGTAAGCCCGGTTACAAGAAGATATGTATAACTGTTTCCGGACATCTTGGCAATATTTAATCCTCTTACAAGAAAAACAAAAAATAGAGAAATCAGAAGCAAACACCCTATCAACCCTACTTCTTCCCCTATTATTGAAAAAATAAAATCCGAATATGCATAAGGGAGAAAATATAGTTTCTGAACCGAATTCCCCAATCCCTGTCCGAATATTCCTCCCGACCCTATTGCATAGACGGACTGTAAGGCTTGAAATCCATAAGTTGATGAAAACGCCTCCGGATTCATAAATGCGAGTATTCTGTTCATTTTGTCGGGATTCATTTTAACAACAAGTATAAGTGAAGGAAGAATAAACAAAAAACCTCCGAAAAGATATGAAAATTTCAAACCTGATATAAACAACATAATGACAGTTACAATTAAAATAAGAGTAAATGTACCGAAATCAGGTTCGCGAAGAATAAGTAGTTCTATGATTATCACGGGAATAAGCAGCATTAGTAATTTTTTCGGATCGTTCACATCAGACTTTTTTTTTGTAAGACTGAACGCCAGATAAAGCACAACTGCTATTTTTGCAAATTCGGACGGCTGCACTGAAAAATTCCCCAATTTAATCCATCGGAAACTATTGTTAATCTTTCCTATGAAAAAGACTGATATAAGGCCTAAATAGGTTAAAAACATAAAAATATAGATAAAATTTCTCTCAAGAAACAGAGGTCTCTTTAATGAGGCTAAAAAACCGAATATCAAGCTTCCCAAAATAAGCCAAATTATCTGTCGTTTCAGAAAATGAAGACTGTCACCAAATTTTTCTTTGGCAATTATCATGGTTGAGCTGTAAACCATTATAAGTCCGAAAAGTATAAGTATGGTTACCACTGCTATCATAATTTTATCAACCCCTACACTCTTAACCATTTTTTAAATTTCCTACAAACTTCATAACTTCCTTTTTAAACTCATCACCTCTCTCCTCAAAGTTGTTAAACATGTCATAACTTGCACAGCCGGGAGAAAGAAGCACAACACCGCCGGAATCTTTCAGAAAATCATATCCTGATCTTATCCCATCCTTCAGATCCTTTATCCGGTTCAAATATTTACTTACGGGTCTAAGCTGATTTGCAATAATTTCCGATGCTTCACCGATCAACATGACCTGTTTCACTCTATCACCGATATATTTTGTGAGAACTGAAAAATCACTCCCTTTATCCTTCCCGCCTAAAATAATGACTATATCTTTATCAATCCCTGTTATAGCCTTTAATGTTGCATCTATATTTGTTGCTTTCGAATCATTTATAAATTCTATATTCCCGAAACTGCCGCATTTTTCCATTCTGTGAGAAAGTCCTCTAAAACTTCTCAGAGACCTTTCTATATCTTTCGGTGTAACTCCCGCAATCAGCGATGCAACAGAAGCAGCCATGATATTTTCTTTATTATGAGATCCTATAAGAGTATTAGATGCAAGAGAGATTCTTTCTACTTGATTATTCAATCTGACATTTATTCCCAAACCATCCGTATAGGCATACGCCCCCTCATTATTATTATTCAACTGAAACCAGATTTTTTCAGGACTTATTCCGCTTCCATTGTTTTTAAAGAATTTTTCTCTGATAAGATCATCCGAATAATTGAGTATAGAGAAATCCCCGTCTTTCTGATTTTCCATCAAACGAAGTTTTGCTTCCACATACTCATCAAAGTTATCATATCTGTCAAGATGATCCGGTGTAAGATTAAGCAAAACCGAAATAAACGGCTTAAATCTCTTTATCTCTTCAAGTTGGAAACTTGACACTTCCAAAACAACAAAAGTTTCAGGAGTTATCTTATCAACAACGGATATTAAAGGAGTTCCTATATTACCGGCAAGAACAGATCTTTTATTTCCATTCTCTAAAAAATGGTGAATAAGACTTACCGTAGTTGATTTTCCATTACTTCCGGTTACAGCTATTATCGGAGATGAGATATAATCATAAGCAAATTCTATTTCCGAAACAATATCAATGCCTGAATTTTTAAGCAGATTAAATCTTTTTTCCCTGCCGTTTACACCGGGACTAATTACAATTTTATCAATCTCAAATAATCTATTAATTCCAGCCGGATCCTGAATGACCGATATATTCATCCCTTTATATTTGCTTCCCAATACAATCTGCTCGGATTTTTTATCATCAAAAATTATAATTTTTCTTTTATCATCTCTTCCAAAGAGAAAATCGAGAACTGCACGTCCCGTTTTCCCGAATCCGACTATTCCTATACCATTACCCATTTTCTATCTCTTTAATTGCATTCTCCAAGGCGATCCCTCTGGATGCTTTAAAAAGAATGACACTTCCCTTTTTGACTTCTTTAAATATAAATTTCCCCGCATCGGAGGAGTCTGCAAAACTCACTATACTCTCTGACGGGAATCCTCCTTCAACAGCTCCGTCTGCAATCTTTTCCGCTCTCTTTCCTACAGTGATAAGAAGAGAAAAATTGAGCCCTGAAAAAAACCTTCCTGCTTTAAGATGATAGTCATTTTCTTTTTCCCCGAGTTCAAGCATATCTCCTATAACCGCTATCTTTACTTTTTCAAACTCCCGGTCAACCCAGGAAAGTGTTTTTTCAAGAGCCATGGGATTGGAGTTATAGGTTTCATCAATTACCGTGAAATCCTTTATTTCCTTAATCCTTCCCCTGTTACTTAGAGGCTTTATTCTCTTTATAGCTTCCTCCATTTCAAAATTTTTCATACCTGCATTTTGAGACACTATAATTGCCGCAAAAAGATTCTCAACATGAATTCTATTCACAAAAGGTGTAAAAAACCGGGTTTCAATTCCATAAAAATCTATCAGCAGTTTTGTTCCATCCTCATATCTTTCGCTCTTTTTCAAAATTATATCGTTTGAATCGTTATTATTTCCGAAAAATATTTTTCTTCCTCGTTTCCCTTTTACAATATCAAGCACTTCGGGGGAATCTCCGGTTACAAATGCGATAGAGTCGGAATCAAGATAATTCAATATCTCGGATTTTCCCAATGCAACATTTTCCAAAGTTTTTAAAAATTCAAGATGAACGGGAAAAACATTAAGAATTACAGCTATATCCGGTTTTAGTATTTCGGTCAACAGATCAATTTCTCCTATTCCCGGATAACTCATTGCCAATTCAAAAACGGCAAAATCCTCATCACCTTTCAATTTCATCATGGAAAACGGCATTCCGATCCAGTTATTCCAGTTTTGAAAAGATTTAAAAACCTTATATTTAAAAGAGAGTAACTGTGCAACAAATTCTTTGGAAGTTGTTTTTCCCGCACTTCCCGTAATTCCTATATATTTAATGTTATTAAACTTATTTCTTATATATGAAGCAAGCTTATGAGCTGCTTTTAACGAATCACTCACAACTATTAAAGGTATTTTGACACCGGAAGTATCAAAATCTTTTTCAACCACTGCAGCTATTTGATTGTTTCCATTAAGTTTTCCCACAAATTTATGCCCGTGTCCTTTTTCAGACTTTAATGCAAAAAAAAGAGTCGGCTCACTTCCGATCAACCTTGTATCAAACTGATAATCTGTAAAAACAATATCGGAGGTACTATTAACAATCACTCCATCTATGATTTTTGAGATCTCATCTAATTTAAACGCCGGCATACGATCCTCCCGTTAAAGATTCGACTATTTCAAAATCATCAAAATGTATCGTTCGGTCCTTGAAAATCTGATAATCTTCATGACCTTTCCCTGCAATAACCACAATATCTCCCTTTCCTGCAAGAGAGAGTCCGGTCTCAATTGCTTTTTTTCTGTCCGATTCAACTACATATCCGTTAAAACTTTTCGGAAATCCGGAGATTATCTGAGATATGATATCCATTGGTTCTTCCCTTCTCGGATTATCACTCGTAATAATTACAATATCAGCATATTCCGAAGCAATCTTTCCCATTCTCGGTCTTTTTGAAATATCTCTCGAACCTCCCGCACCAAAAACAAGAATTAACTTTTCCTCCGTTAATTCCCTTATTGACTCTAAGAGATTTTTTAAAGCATCATCACTGTGAGCATAATCAACAATTACGGAGAAATCTCCCTTATAGGCGAAATTCAATCTCCCTTTAACCTGCTTAAAATCTTCTATTGATCTTTCAATAATACTAATCGGAATATTCTTTACAGTTGAAGAGGCAACCGCAGCCAGAATATTATATAGATTTACTCTTCCGATCAAGCTGCTTTTTATATTCAGAATTCCCCTGGGTGAGACAATTCTAGCACTTATTCCGTCAATGTCCGTTTTATATTTTTCCGGATATACATCAGCTTCATCAGAGAATCCAAACGTAATATATTTTGAGTTACTCTCTTTAATTATCTTTTCACCTTTTTTATCATCAATGTTAATAACAGCCCAACTGTCCGAAGAGAGATTTCTAAAAAGAGATAATTTAGAAGAAAAATATTCATCCATTGTGCCATGAAAATCGAGATGATCTCCGGACAAATTCGTAAAAACCGCCTGAGAAAATTTAATTCCTTCAACCCTATTCATTGTCAGCCCGGCGGAAGATACTTCCATTATCACCGTATCAAAATCATTTTTGCAATCTTCAGATAAAAATCTGAAAAGATCTCCGGCTTCGGGTGTGGTTAACTTAGTTTCACAAAAAACACCATTGCATTCCATTCCGAGTGTACCGGTTTTCACAACTTTAAAAATATTTGAAAATATCTTATATAGAATGGATACAACGGTTGTCTTACCATTTGTCCCCGTCACTCCGATCACATATTTTTCCGAGAGAGGATCTCCGTAAAAATTCGAAACAATCTGGAAATAAGCTTTCCTTATATCCTTTAAAATAACCCAGACAATAGATTGCTTAAGATCTTCCGGAGGGTTCTTTTCAGATATGATCATAGATGCTCCTTTGTTAACCGCATCTATGACAAACCTGTTCCCATCACTATTGAATCCCTCTATGGCAATAAAACAAAAACCGTTTTCTACACTTCTTGAATCGTATGAAACTCCTGAGATAGAGATCTCACAACTTCCATAACAATCTATTATCTCAATCCCCCGGATCAGTTCTTTTGCTCTGATCATAGTTTTATCACTCCGCTTTTTCCGGCAGGATAGTTGATTTCTCTTAAAACTATAATTTTTTCGGCAATTTTTTTAAAAAGCGGTGCAGCAACATCTCCACCGTAAAAACTTCCCTTAGGTTCGTTAATGACAACAAACATCGTAACTTCAGGCTTTTTTGCCGGAAAAAATCCTCCGAACGAGGATACATACATATCAATGAATTTATTTCTTTTATACTTTTTAGCCGTTCCGGTTTTCCCTGCAATATCCACCCCGTTTATAAAAGCTTTTTTTCCGGTTCCCTGCTTAACTACATCTATCATCACGTCTCTAATATCCGAAGCAATACTCTCTGAAATAATTCTTTCTTTGTGAATTTTTTTAAAAACGATTCCATCAACCGAATTCAATATCCTGGGTTCAACCATGAATCCTCCCGATGCAATCACATTAAAAGCCCTTATCATCTGTATCGGGGTCACATAAACTTCATATCCATGGGAAATATAGGCAGCTGAATATTTATCCCATCTATTAAGCGGGTTGAGAATACCCTTTTCCTTGGCAGGTAATCTTATCTCAAGAGGAACTCCTATCCCGAATTTATTAATATCATTATACAATCTGCTGTCGCCTATTTTCATTCCAATCTGTGCAGCTCCGATATTGCTTGAATATATGATGACCTCTCTGAAACTCAATTCACTATGTGGATGATCATCAGTGATCTTCAAACTATTTATTGAGAAAGAACCGTTATAACAATTAATCATTTTTCCCAGATTACATACACCTCGCTTAAGTGCTGAAGCCGCAAGTATGACTTTAAATGTGGAACCGGGATAATACAGGAAAGAAACGGCATTGTTTTTTACAATACTCGGTTTCGTATATTTAATATTTGAAGGGTTATAATAGGGATAACTTGCCATTGCAAGAATTGAGCCGTCATTGCTATCCATCACTATTACCGATCCGGATCTGGCATGATATTTACGAATAGTATTTTTTAATTCTTTCTGAACAAAATACTGTACGGAAGAATCTATTGTCAAAGAAATATTCCTGCCCGGAACCCTCTCTCTAATATAATCGAATTTAAATATCTTACTTCTCGCATCAATCTGTGCACTGATTTTCCCACCTTTACCCATAATTACGGAATCAAGTGAGAATTCGAGCCCTGCCAAACCCTGCTCATCAACTCCGACACCTCCGAGTATATGACCGCTTAGTTCTCCATTGGGATATATCCTCTTATATTCGTCAACAAAACTAAATTTCGACAGATATTTTTTTACATCTATTTTTAATACGGATCTATATTCGTTTCCGGTCAATTTCCTCTTTATCCATATAAAACTTTTCCCGGAATTTATTCTTTTAACTATTTTTTTCTTATCATTATTACTTATATAAATTTTCTTTTTAATTCTATTCAATAATTTTAAAGAACTGCTTTTCTTTTTATTGGTAATAAATAATGACTTTGATAGAATTGATATTGACATAATCTCATTGTTGCTGTCAAAAATAGTTCCCCGCTTCGGATGCAGTGTCATTACTCTGTTGCTTTGAATTTTTATCTTTTCCAGATATTTGTTAAAACCGAAAACCTGAATTTTAAAGAGCATTACAATAACAGCGACAAGCCATAAAACAAAAACAGAAAAAACCACAAGGACTCTTCTTCTTTCGTTTCTGTTTATTTTCATCTAATCCTCATATACCCTGATTATCTGTTCTTCCGACGGATATATATATCCCAGTTTGTTCTTGACAATATTTTCAATTCTGCTCAGTTTAAGCAATTTAGCTCTTTCCGCTTCGAGGATATTTATTGCCTCTTTTAATTTTTCTTCCTTTCTCAATAATTTTTGTAACTCATAACCGTAATCTATATTTTTAAGATTAAGGCTGGAATATGTGAACAGCAATATAAAAACCATTAATGCAATGGCAAAAAAAGCAGTACCTAAATATTTCTTTTTTTTCACAACAACTCCACAGCCCTGAGACTCGCCGATCTTGAAGGAAAATTCTCTCTGACTTCTCCATCTTTTGGTTTCATCGGAAACGGTTTCACAAGTTTTACAATCTTTTCCTCTTCAAGTGATTTCAACGTTTTTTTAACTATTCTGTCTTCAGTGGAATGATATGTTAAAAAAACAAATAATGACCCGCTCTGCAGATAATTCGGAATATTTTTTATAAACTCCTCAACTCCTTCAAGTTCATTGTTAATAAATATCCTCAGTGCCTGAAAAACTTTCGCGGCAGGATGGGATTTCCCTTTTGTGGGTTTCCAACCGAAAAACTTCTCAATAATTGCTTTTAATTTATGTGTAGTGTCGATACGGTCAAAAAGCCTTCTTTCGATAATTCTTTTCGCAAGCCCTTTCGAACCCTTCACATCTCCATATTTTTTAAATATTTCCGACAGATCTTTCTCAGAGAAAGTATTCACGACCTGTTCTGCGTCCATTTTACCCGATCTGTCCTTTCTCATATCAAGTTTTGAATCCTCAATATAGGAAAAGCCGCGTTCATTACTCCTTAACTGAAACATTGACAGCCCCGGATCAACAAGCACACCTTTAACATTTTTCCACTCAATTTCTTTGACATTAAAAATATCTTTAAATTCCATTTTCAACAACTCTGCTCTATCCCCGAACTCTTCCAAATTCTTTCTCGCAATATCAAGGCTCTCCTCGTCAACATCAATTCCTATTAGTTTCGAATCCGGTATGTTTTTCAGAATCAAACCTGCATGACCTCCCAATCCTACCGTACAATCAATATAAAGACCTCTCCCCCTTGTTTTAAAGAGAGACAAAACCTCCCTATTCATTACCGGATAGTGCCGACTCATCATTTAATATCCCCGATATCTCGTCAAGTTCTCTGTCAGAGAAAGATTTGGAAGCATATTTACTCTCATACTCCTCACAATTCCAGATTGCCAAATAGTCAATCTGTCCGATAATCAAAACATTTTCTTGTAAATTTATCTTTTCTCTCAACTTGGAAGGAATTAAGATCCTTCCTCTCGGATCTATTTCGGTTTCCGTCCCCCAGTAACTTGTCAATCTTATAAAATCTTCTATCTTTCTGCTTCTGAATTTGTTTTTTTCAATCTTCTGTTCTATAGTTTCCCAAGTTTTCAGAGGATAAAACAGAATATGATCATTATTTACAGAAGTGAGATACACCTCCTTACCATACTGGTTTTCAAGGATATTTTTATACTGCGATGGTATCTTTATTCTGCTTCGATCATCAATTTTAAGTATAAAACTTCCTCTAAATCTTTTCTTCATCCCATTTTGTCCCATTTCTTCCCATTTATATTAATATATATATACTTTAAATGTCAAGATTTTTCAAAAAAAAAATGTATTATTTAAAAAAAAAATATTTTTTTTTAAATATATCTATTGACACACTATATAT
>Ga0256846_1000851_pt1 | contig 10836 bp, 9 predicted proteins | sample TevniametaG_FD_189098 | JGI IMG/M metagenome (GOLD analysis project Ga0256846, IMG submission 189098) | Tube worm associated microbial communities from hydrothermal vent at the East Pacific Rise, Pacific Ocean - Tevnia | ecosystem: Host-associated > Annelida > Integument > Unclassified ...
CCATAATTTCAAAAATTTCAGTTGAATTAAAATTATATTGAGCACTAAATAACAAAAAAACAGCTTAATAGCAAGGGTTCATCAGTAAAATACAAGATAAGTACAATGTGATGAACCATTAACTTATAAAATTATACTGTTGATATAATCAGGTGATCTGATTGTTGCAGATGAAAATTTTTATATATTTACCTTGACAATAAAATAGTGACTCTTTATAAATATTATAACAATTCAAACAAAGTTATTAAAATAAAAAAAATGGTGACTTTCATGATTAATTCAGCAGACCATAGGTATATGTTGTTTATTTTAACATGTATACTTTCCCTTTCTTTCTTTTCAACCCCTGTCCGTGCAGAAGATCAGAACATTAGCATCGCAGGTTCCAGTACGATACGTCCCATTATTACGGCAGCAGCGAATCGTTTTGAGAAATTACATATGATATCATTTAATATCTCCGGAGGCGGTTCCGGTAATGGTATCAAATTGGTTGCGATGAGGGAAACCGGAATCGGAGCTGTTTCCAGGGCACTAAGGGACGATGAAATAAAAAAATGGCCTGACCTTAAGGCCATAACTATCGGCTACGATGGCATCGCAATAATTGTCAACAAATCAACCAGAGTTACTGAATTAACAAACGGACAATTAAGGGATATATATCTTGGAAAAATCTCTGACTGGCAGGAACTAGGCGGAAAAAGCGGGCCCATATTCTGCATCAGCAGAGAACCCGGCCGTGCTGAATTTAAACTCTTCCTTGATTATACAAAGCTTGAGGCAAAGCACACAGATTCTTTCATATTCCACAGAAAACAGGGTGAACATGAATATTCCGGCAAGAAATGCCATATCATTGGATCAAACAAAGACACCATCATATCTGTATCCCTGAGAAGGGATGCCATCGCATATGTTTCAATGGGGCAGGCAATTATTTTTGAAGCAAAAACCCACAGAATCCTGCTGCCGTCCCTGGATGGTGTAAAAGCAGTTCCTGAAAATGTAAAAAACGGAAAATTCCCCCTTACCAGGCCCTTGAATCTTGTAACTTATAATGAACCTGAGGGAATAATTAAAAAGTTTATTGATTTTATGATGAGTGCCCAGGGACAAAGCTATGTGTTTGCGAAAAACTTTATTCCGGTAAACCGGTGAATATCTCCATGGTAACCTTTTAACCGGCGGTCCACTTTTTCATCATGGTATTAAACAGCCCTTCGTCAATAATTTTAATTTGAAGGTTCTCAGCTTTTTCAAGCTTACTGCCGGCACCTTTCCCACAAATCACATAGTCGGTTTTTGAACTCACACTTGAAGTCACTTTTGCCCCCATAGCAATCAGTTTCTCCTTTGCATCTTTCCTTGTCATTGTTTCAAGAGAGCCTGTAAGAACAACTCTTTTTTGAAAAAACTGACTGTTTGATTCAGAGATATGGGCCTGTACCCGGTTTTTGTGGTATAAATCATTCACAGGCATTACACCTGCTTTAATCATTTTTTCAATAACCAGTCTGTTTTCAGGTGAATCAAAAAAATCAGACAGGGCTGCTGCTGTTACCGGCCCTATTCCGTCGATCCCTGCAATCTCTTCTCTGGTGGCTTTGGAAAGCTGCTCTATGTTCTCATATCTTTCAGCAATTAAACGTGCTGCTGTTTCTCCGGTATAATGGATCCCCAATGCATATAATAATCTCTTAAAAGATATGGTTTTGGAACTTTCAATGGCTTTTATTATATTGGCAGCTGATTTTTCCCCCATGCGGTCAAGCTTTAATAGGTCGCTATGCTTAAGACAGAAAAGATCAGCAAAAGAGGTTACAAGTTTCTGTTCAACCAGCTGTTTTGACAATTTATCGCCTATGCCTTCAATATCAAATCCATCCCTTGAAACAAAATGTTTTAATCTCTCTTTGATCTGGGCAGGGCATGCCGAATTTGTACATCTATAAACCACTTCATCCTCAATTTTCTTTACAATGGCATGGCACACAGGACAGAATTCAGGCATTTTAAAAGGTTTATGATTGTTACTGGTGCGCGGTCCTGCCCTTTTTATCACCTTTGGAATTACATCGCCTGCTCTTATCACCAGAACAGAATCCCCTGTCCTGATATCCATACGTTCAATTTCATCGCTGTTGTGAAGAGTTGCCCTGGTAATGGTGACTCCACCAATATCCACAGGCTCAAGCAGTGCAACAGGTGTCAGAGCACCAGTTCTTCCCACCTGAATAATAATATCCCTGATCACAGTGACCTCTTCCATGGCAGGAAATTTATAGGCAATTGCCCATTTTGGACTTCGTGCCTTTTGGCCCAGGGCCTGCTGCATTTCAACATCATCTACTTTAATGACCATACCGTCAATCTCATAGGGTAGAGAAACCCTTAATGATTCAAGCTCTTTATACCATGCAAGGGCCCCATGTATGGTCATGTTGCTCTTAATCAAAGGGTTTATTTTAAAACCCATATCTTTAAACCTATGGTACATCTCCTGCTGGGACTTAATATTCAAACCATGGCTCTCCCCTGCCCCGTAAATAAAAATATCCAGCGGTCTTTTAGCTGTAATCCTGGAATCAAGCTGCCTCAGGGAACCTGCTGCAGCGTTCCTGGAGTTGGCAAAAAGGTTTTCCCGGTTTTCAAGTCTGCTGCGGTTCAAGGCATCAAAATCTTTCTTATTTATTATGACTTCACCCCTTACTTCAAGGAGATCAGGTATGGCATTATTATCATGTACAATGAGATTCAATGGTATACTCTTAATTGTTCTTATATTTTCCGTAACAACTTCTCCGGTAATTCCATCTCCTCTGGTGACAGCCCTTGTAAGAACACCTTTTTCATATACAAGTTCCACAGCAACGCCATCAAGTTTCGGTTCAACAATATAAACTATATTATCCACATTCAGATTTTTTTTTAACCTGTCATGGAACTGAAGGACATCCTGATCAGAGAATGCGTTATCAAGGCCAAGCATTGGATAGGTGTGCTGTGCTGTTGTGAATGATTTCAAGGGAGATGCACCCACCCTTTGTGTGGGTGAGTCAGCTGTTTTCAGGTCCCCATACATCTCTTCTATATCAATGAGGCGCTGCATGAGTCTGTCATACTCTGCATCGGAAATTACTGGATCATCAAGAACATGATATCTGTGGCTGTGTTCATTAAGCTTCTGTCTTAAAATTTCAGCCTCTTTTTTTAATTTTTGATACTGTTTTTCTTTATTCATTTTCCATTAAATCCAAGGCAAATTCAGCAATCACCCTGCATGCAGTTTTACGTGCATCTTTAAACTCTTTTGTGCGAAACCCGGGCACCCATTGCCCTGGCTTTAATTCATCAGATACAACAAGCAGTGCAGCTGTTTCAATATTTCTGAACCTGGCCGCTGCAAAAAGAGCAGAACACTCCATTTCCACAGCCAAAGCTCCTTTTTTCCTGAAAAATTCCACCTTTTCAGGTGTTTCCCTGTATATTGCATCGGTTGTCCATATTCTCCCCCGGGCAGATTCAATACCAAGAATGGAAAGCTTTTCTTCCATTGCTGCAGCCAATGACTCTGATGGATGGACAGCTGGAAAATCATCTTTATAGTTTAAATAATTTCTTGATGTTCCTTCATCAGATATTGCACTGGATGGTATGATTAAGTCCCCTGCCTTAAGTTTATCTGAAACAGAACCACACCATCCAAGGATCAAAATTTTTGAAGCACCTTTAGCTATCAATGATTCCAGGAGAACAACCCCATAGGGTGCTCCAATATAAGGTCCTGCAAAGGCAATGTTACTTTTATCTTTGAAAAGAGTGCTTAAATAAAACTTTGATGATACAGGTTTACGAGAATTTGACCTTATATTATTAAAATCTTTATCACTGCTGATCAACACCGCAACATTGCTGAAATCAGAAGGCTTTGGACCCTGAGGGACCTGAACCAGTGACTCACTATTCAGGGCCGACAAGGTCGGATAATTCATCCTTTACCTCATCAATAGTTTCATAGAGCCACAGGATATCTTCAATGGTAAGTCTTCCTGCTTTTCTCGGGGCCCCGTCTGTTCCATCTTTTTTCCTGATTATCCTCGGGCCTATCTGAACCTTTGGCTCGCCATTCTTATACTGATTAATGGAAATACACAATCCTGTCTCTTCAGACCGCCACTCTTTTAATTTTTTGTCCTGTTCAGGGTCAAATCCCGGCATATTCTTTTCTCCTTAAATTCTATAGTATTGAAAAATCTGCAATATTCTGAAAAAGCCGGTTGATTTTAAAAAGCAAAGCAATCCTGTTTGTTTTAATCTTTTCATCATCAACCATAACCATGACATTATCAAAAAAATCATCCACAAAGGGGCGCAACAAAGCTATTTTCTTTAATGCTTCATCATAATCACCCTTATCTGAAAAAGATTTAATCTCCTGTTCAAAATCCTTGACTTTATTGTAAAGATTTTGCTCTGCTTTATCCCTGAGCAGGTCTGTATCAACATTTAATGCTGTGCTTAATGTTGATTTTTTCAATATATTGTCAACCCGTTTAAAAGCAATGGAAAGTGGTTCAAAATCAGGCTGTTTCCTCAGGAAATCAATTGCCTTAACCCTTAAAAGCAGATCAGGAACATTGTCAAAGGATGCTGCAAGGGCTGATTTTACGGCTTCTTTTGAAAAACCTTGATCTGTCAGCATGTTGACCATTCTGACTTCAAAAAACTTAATTATGGTACAGGATAATTCTTCTTTTTCCCGGTCTGTTTTGATGAATGCCCTGACAGCATCATCAATAAGTTCCTTTAAAGAAAAAGTAAAACCCCTGTCAAGGATAATCTGAAGTATGCCTATTCCCTGCCTTCTTAAAGCATAGGGGTCAGAACCACCCGTGGGGATGAGTCCGATTGAAAAACATCCGCAGATAGTATCTGTTTTATCAGCAATTGCAAGGATTCTTGCAGTATCGTTGTCCGGCAGTATACCACCGGAAAATACCGGCCTGTAGTGCTGTTCTATGGCATCTGCAACATCCTTGTCTTCTCCTGCCCTTGCTGCATAGATTCTTCCCATTACACCCTGAAGTTTTGTAAACTCAATAACAACCTGACTTACAAGGTCAGCTTTACATATAAAAGAGGCTCTTTTAACTTTTTCCTTAAGATTATCAGCTTCACTGGAATCAATTCTGAGGGATAGCGCCGTGCCAAGACTTTTTATCCTTTCGCACTTGTCTGAAACCGAACCGAGTTCTGCCTGGAATGTTACTTTTTTAAGCTTTTCGGCAAAAAAATCCATGCTGGACTTAAGATCCTGTTCCCAGAAAAACTTTGCATCGGAAAGGCGGGCACGCAGGACTCTTTCATGGCCATTTGCAACAACTTTCATATCCTTGACCCTGGTATTGTTCACAGCTATGAAATATGGTCTGAGATTTCCCTGTTCATCCTTTAGTGCAAAATATTTCTGATGTTCCCTCATGGCTGTGATAAGCACCTCATCCGGAACTTCAAGGAACTCATGATCGAATTTCCCCACAACAGGGTATGGATACTCCACAACATTTGCCACAATATCCAAAAGCTCTTCATCTTCAACAACCAGGCTGTCATAGTCTTTTGCAGCCTTTGTAACGGTTTTTTTAAGAAGTTCTTTCCTCTTCTCAATATCCGGGATAACACCCCGTGCTTCAAGGGTTGAAATATAGGCTGCAGCATCTTCGATGATATATTTGTCAGGAAACATGAACTGATGACCAAAAACATGGGAAGATGACTTAACACTGCCTATTTTAAAATCAAGTACCTCCTTACCCAGCAGGGCTGTCAAGGAAATAATAGGGCGGGCAAACATGATGGTAAGCTCTCCCCATTTCATAACCTTTGGAAAAGGAATGGAAAGAATCTGTTCAGGCAGTATATTTTCAAGTATTTCCTTTGTGGAAGTGGTTTTTGCCTCAACCATGGCAGTGAGGTATCTTCCCTTTTTCTGCCCGGTAATGGTTATATCTTCAACGTTGATACCTGCTTTTCTGGCAAACCCGTGGGCAGCCCTGGTTGGTTTTCCGTTCCCGTCAAACCCAACGGATTCAGGCGGCCCGTATATTGTTGTTGTTTCAGGCTTCTGCACTGGTGCAACATTTTCAATGATTAAAGCAAGACGTCTTGGAGTGCCATAGAATTTACACTTTCCAGTCTCGATTCTCTCCCTTGCCAGTTTATAAAGAAGATTCTTTTTAAAAGCCTCTAAGGCAGGGACAATATATCCTGCAGGAATCTCTTCCGCTCCAATTTCAATTAATAGAGTTTCCATAATACCTATGCTTTCTCCTCTTTTATTTTCAATATCTTCTCCCTTTGTACCTTGTCCTTTAACAGCGGGAATCCCATTGCTTCTCTCTGGTCCACATAGGTTCTGGAACATGCCCTTGCAATAGCCCTTATCCTGCCGATGTAGCCAGTTCGTTCGGTTACACTGATGGCGCCCCTTGCATCGAGCATATTAAAAATATGGGAACACTTAAGACAACATTCATAGGCCGGGATAACTATCCCATGCTTTAGTATTTTATCTGCTTCTGCTTCATATTTGTTAAAATTTTCAAAAAACATGTCAATATCTGCAATTTCAAAATTATACTTTGACTGCTCAACTTCCTGTTGGTGAAAAACATCCCTGTATGTTATATTGTCATTCCATTTAAGGTCAAAAACATTATCAACCCCCTGAAGATACATGGATATCCGCTCAAGACCATATGTAAGTTCAACAGAAATGGGAGAAAGCTCCATACTGCCTGTTTTCTGAAAATATGTAAACTGGGTCACCTCCATGCCATCAAGCCAGACCTCCCAGCCAAGCCCGGCAGCACCAAGGGTGGGAGATTCCCAGTCATCTTCCACAAATCTGATATCATGTTCAAGGGGGTCCACACCAAGTGTTTTAAAACTTTCAATGAATAACTGCTGTATATCAGGAGGAGAGGGCTTAATCAGTACCTGGAATTGATAATAGTGCTGCAGTCTGTTGGGGTTTTCCCCATACCGCCCATCCGTAGGTCTTCTTGACGGCTGTACATATGCTGTCTTCCATGGTTCCGGGCCAAGGGCCCTGAGCAGGGTTGCAGGATGGAAAGTACCGGCACCCACTTCCATGTCATAGGGCTGGATCAGGACACAGCCTTTATCTCCCCAGAACTTTTGTAAATTTAGAATCACATCTTGAAAATTCATTGTACCTAAACCTTTTTAAAATATTATATTTACCAATTAATACCGGTCATACAACTGAAACCCTGATGCCGGCAGTATCAATTGCTGTATCAAGCACCCCTGCCTCTTTTTCATCTTTAAGCATTTCGCTAAAAATATCTTTTAACCCTCTTATTTTTTTCTCTTCTCCCACTGCCCAGACACACCCTCCGCCTCCGGCACCTGTAAATCTTGCACCAACCTTTAACTCAAGTGCTGTATTAAACAATTTTTTTCCAATGGAATCAAGTACCTGGGGAGTCATTTTTAATCTTATTTCAGTCTCCTGGTTCATACATTCTCCTGCAAGGGTGAAATCATGATCCTCCAATGCTTTTACAAATCTGTCCGTCAAACTGATTATCTTTTCAAATTTATCACGATTCCTGCTGCAAATAAACTGATTTACCCATTTTTTATTTACCTTGCTGGACACATGGGGAATGCCGCAATACACCACAAGGATATTTTTATTCAGCCGGGCAATATCTTTATCCAGAGTTAACACAGGTTTTTGAATAAAAGAAGGGTATCCATCCCTGTTGAGCTTCCAGAACCACTGATTAACTCCTCCAAAGGCTGCTGCAAGCTGATCCTGCATGCCGCATGGAACACCTGCCACACTGGATTCAATATAATGGGCAATCCATGCTGTTTTTCCACCATTAATTTCATCTCTTATCTTAAGTCCAATGTTCTGAACAGCAGATTCTCCTTCTGCACCATTAATGAAATTTTCAATTGTGATAAATGCTGCAGCAATGGCCACCGCAGCTGCAGAAGAACCTCCCAGGGCGCTTCTTGGAGGTGAAGTTGACTCGATTTCAATGTGCACACCATGCATGTTAAAAAAATCTGCAAGGGCAAACATCAACCCCAGGGGATGATCGTAGGGAGCTTGAAAAGCTGGAAACTGTGCAGTTTCAAATCCCTTTGAAGAAATCTTAACCATTCCTTTTTCAAAGGCAGACAAGGTCACATGGGTCCGCAAATCAAGGGCGATATTAAAACTTGATGGGGATAAACGGTTTAAAGGCAGGTAAAAAGTACTTATATCAAGCGTTCCTCCAAAGTCAATACGACACGGTACTGATACTTTTACCCTGTTGTTTTCAAGTAATTTTGATAAATTCATCTTGTTTCCTTAATTCTTTGTAAAAATGCAAGGCTTTTAAAATCATGGCCGATATGAAAAGGAATAAATGCCTGTAAAAAGGCCTCTCCTTCATTTATTGCAAGGCTTGAGAATTTTATTCTGCCCGCTTTTTCAATCTTGTTATCATTTATCCAGGCAAGCTGCTTTAATGTTCCTTTTGAAATCATTATATATTGTGCAGAGGCTCTTTTTTTACATTGTTCACATACAAAACAGCCGTTTTTTATATCAAATATTACCTTTTCCCTGCCTGCATGCCCCTGGACATCTTCAATGGACATCCTGCAAATCCCGCATTTTTTCAAATCAGGAGCAAAACCTGAGAAAACCATGAATCTTATCTGAAACAGCAGATTTATAATCTGCTTTGATATTAGATTCTTATTCAGGGCATTAAGCGACACAAGAACAAGTTTATATAAAGGCAGCTGGGCTCTCTGATCTTCCAGATAACAATTAATCATCTCCATCCAGTAACTTGCATACCCTGTTTTTTCAACATCTGTGCGTATTGTCTCATAAGGATCAATCAAATCCACATTAAAAAGTACAGGCAGTGCAGTTTTTCTTTTTTTCGGATACATAACCTGGATATTCATGAGTGAAAACAGATCCAGGGAGCCCTGGAAACGTCTTATACTTTTTTTAGCATTTTTTGCTATGACGGAAATTTTACCTGTTTTTTCGGAAAAAAAAGTAATTATATAATCATAATCACCATATTCGATTTTCCGGATCAGCACAGCATTCGAGGAAAAATCCTTCATGGACATCTATAACCCGAGCATAATTGTGGCAATTACAAAATAACAGAAAACACTTACTATATCCACTGCAGTGGTTACAAAGGGACCTGTTGCAATGGCCGGATCAATATTTATCTTTTCAAAAAGCAATGGTATGCCGGAACCAACCAGAGCTGCGACTGTCATGGATGATATCACGGCAAGTCCAACCGAAAGTGCAAGGGAGATAAAAACCGGTTCTGATCTGTAGGTAATACTTGCTACTATACCTATGAAAAGTCCATAAAAAATTCCCAGGATAAAACCGATTGCAAGCTCTTTGGATATAATTTTCCAGAAATCCCTGATATTTATCATACCTGTTGCAATACCGCGCACCACAATTGTTGATGATTGTGTTCCTATATTGCCTCCCATTCCCATGATGACCGGAATAAAGGCTGCAAGATATGTATATTGTTCAAGGCTTGCTTCATACCTGCCTATTATGAAAAACGCAGTAAGCCCGCCTATAAAACTTGCAAACAACCAGGGAAGACGAATTTTTGTACCCCTGAGAATGGTCTGGGTTTCAATGTAGTCATCACCCACACCTGCCATTTTCAACATATCCTCTGTGGCTGAATCGTGTAGAATATCAATAACATCATCAACCGTTACAATACCCACAATTTTGTTGTCATCATCAACCACAGGCACAGCAAGGTAATCATACCGGGAAACAACCTTGGCAACTTCTTCTCTGTCTGTATAGGTTTTTACAGAAACAATATCCTTTGCCATGAAATCTTTTAAAGGTTTGTCAGGATGAACAACAACCAGCTGTCTAAGCGAGCTTACACCAACCAGTTTTTCATATTTATCAACAACATAAATATAAAACGGCATTTCAACATCAATATATTTATTTTGGAGAGCCTTAATAACTTCACCTGCGCCCACATCCTCTCCCAGGGCAATGAAATCCGGCATCATCAAGCTTCCGGCAGTATCTTCACCATGGCTCATGAGCTCTTCAACATCATCCGAGCCTTTGGTTTTCATTTTTTTTAAAATTTTATCGGCAAATTCTTCATCCAGCCTGCCCAGCAGCTCTGCTGCATCATCGGCAGGCATCTGATCAAATATTTCAACCAGGGTTTCAAATTTAATATCTTTTACAAGTTCGAGGAATGTACCCTCTTCCAGTTTTGAAAAAAGAACCCCTTTTTGTTCTGAAGTCTCAATAAGAGAAAATAATTTTTTCCGGTTATCAGGGCTGAGTTCACGGAACACTGCCGACAGATCAACAGTATGGGTTTTGTGGATGATATTTTTCAGCTGCTTTGTTGCTCCCCGGCGCAAAAGCCTTTTAATACTGATTATCAGTATTTCATTGGGTTCCTTTTGCATAATCATATTCCTTTTTCAATCAACCATTCATTAACATTATGCTTACTTAAATCAGGATCAAAGCATTATTTTAACAAGGGATTTCTCTTTTAAACCTTTAAGCCATTCATAATACTTTTTTTCAGCCTTGGCTGCATACAGTTTCCTGACGATCTCATCCTTTACAGCCTGTACGGTTTTACCCTTTGTCAACTCTATATTTTCAATAAAGAAAATCTGAAATCCTCCATCTGTCAGGATCACATCTGTATACTGCCCTTTTTCAAGGGATTCAATACTATCTTT
>Ga0256846_1000852_pt1 | contig 10803 bp, 11 predicted proteins | sample TevniametaG_FD_189098 | JGI IMG/M metagenome (GOLD analysis project Ga0256846, IMG submission 189098) | Tube worm associated microbial communities from hydrothermal vent at the East Pacific Rise, Pacific Ocean - Tevnia | ecosystem: Host-associated > Annelida > Integument > Unclassified ...
ACGAAAAAAGAGCGCTGCAACATCCGCAACTGCATCCCGCCCGGCGCCTTTGCCACGGCGGCGCTCCTCTCCGGCCTGGACGCCCCCACCGGCGGCCGGGCCGACACCAACCCCCATCCCGTACTGCTGGAGCTGCTCGACACCGCCTCCCTGCCAAACCGCTATCGCAGCCGGGTCAAAGCGTGCCGGATTGTCGCGGCGGGCTTCGGGCGCATCTCCGACGAGCGCGCCTACCTACGGCTGGAACGCCTCTCCTGTGTGCTCCGGGGTGGCGAGATTCTGGACGTGCCCATCAAAGGCTACGTCTCCGGGGAGGACGGCAAGAACGGAATGCGCGGCCACCTCATCTCCAAACAGGGGGCTCTGATCGCCAGGGCGCTGCTGGCCGGCACCGCTGGCGGTATCGGCGAAGCCCTCTCCCAGTCCTACAGCAACGTGCTGACCTCACCCACCGGCGCAGTCACCACCATCGATCCCGGCAAAACCATGGAATTCGGCGTCGCCTCCGGCTTCGGCACCGCACTGGACAAAATCAGCGACTGGTATCTGAAACGGGCCGACGAGACCTACCCGATCATCGAGATCGATGCCGGGCGGGTGGTTGAGATTGTGTTGACGGAGGGGGTGGAGCTGGGGGTCGATATCGAACATGCGATTCAACCCTTGCATTGAATGATTTTGGAGAGAACACTGCCCCCTAACTCACTATAGGGCGAGCAATATAAATTCACACAGATTTAATTGCATCATCCTCTGCAGCTATAGCTACTTTAGCGGCCTCTTCACAAGACTGGTTATCTAACCCTTTTAGAAAAGTGGCAAATGCGATCTCATATTTAAGCAAATGCGAAAGCACAGACTCCAGTCTAGTCACCTCTTCTGCATATACGGCACTCATCTCTTTCGGAGCATAGAGTTGTTTATACTTTAAGGTCTCAAAGAGAATCGTGTCTGCAGATATCTAAATGCAGCGCTGGCCTGCGCCCCCAAGAGCCGAAATAAGCTGCCAAGCCCCACCGATCTGCACGCTTCTCGTCAGGTAAATCCAGGTCATTTGCCACGATATGGGCAATTTCATGACAGATAGAAAAATCATGTGCCGCATACGAAAGATCCTGTGAAAGGTTCGTTTCATTTGTATGCTCAAAATCCCCATGCGAAGCATTAAATGCAGGAACGTCTTCGATGATCTTTTTGATCATGTCCGGTATGAAATAGTCCATACGATTCACGTCTGATGCGATTAGATTTGCAGCGATATTGAGCCACGATCCTTGGCAATATTGAATTACTCCTTCTTCTTGGAAATTAGGGATCTTAAGGTAGGTAGCAAAACCCGCAAAGTAGCGATGAATAAATTCAAGCCACCCCAATGGAGATATTAAAAAAGATATACCACCTTTGACCTTGCGTACATGCGGTGTGACCTCTTTAAATTTCGCAAGATAGGTTGATCGCGCAACAATGCCAGACAAACTGGGACACTTAGGTACATCTTCTATATCAGCCTGCCATAACCCAATAGCCGCATCAATTGCACGTATTTGAAGTGATGCCTCTATAGGAAAATCAAAAGCACTCTGATCTTTGCACCAATCGTAATTATAAAGATCAAAGAACTCAGAAAACTCCTCCTGACGCTCAGCCAAAGCCGCTAGCCAATTATGTCCATCAAAACGATCTTTATTTAAATCGACAAGGTAGTCTCTGGCCGTTTTCGTCGCAATTGCCTGATCCCAATTACTAGATTCAATACGCCAAGCATCTATTATCGATTGAGTGGTCAATGACATAAAGACACTAAGCAGTCCATGTTTTATCGCATAAATTGCGGAGGCCGATGCGAGCAATAATGCAGCTCACCAGCAAAACATTCATGCCTGCAAAATTTGCTTCTAAAAGTGCACCGGCTACCAGCGCGGCCACAGTGGTGGAGTCGGTGTAATTTGCATCCCCACAATAGGATTTAAATGCCTCGATTTCGCATACTTTTGAACGAATCTCGGATAATCTTCTGTTGAATGTGACACGCCCCCTTTTTTCAGGATCTTCTCCTGTGGCAGACGCCCCCAGCTCTTTTCCTAAAAGTGCGAAACCGGTATCTACCGAGGTAATCTCTGCCAGTAAATCTTCCAATTCCGTGTATTGCGCGTCAGATAAAGTGTAACTTTTGTCATTCAAATCCGTGCTCATAAGGTAAACCTCCTTCTGAAGGAAAGCATACAGTGCGTGAACTTTTAATTCTCTTTCTGAGATCTCAGATAGCTGATTGATGATGAGTAAATTTCTTGAATAACTGATACTCGATAATCGACCACTAATTTTCAAATCCCATATCTAATTTCCCATTGTCCGTAACCCCTCCGTTATTCAGGATTTGACGTTGAATCGCAGTCCTGGAATCAGAAGGGGTTTCAATGAACAGCAACCTGTTTTCTCCCATTATCTCCATCCCTGTGTCTCCGCGCATTGTTTTTTTCGCTCTGCTCTGCTCGGCCAGTTCAGCTATCGCGGATACCGGCAGCACGATTGACCAATCCGCAGTTGAGGAATCCATTCGCAAGGCACTCCCCAACACCCAAATCACCTCCATCCAGCCCGCACCTGTCGAGGGACTGGTGGAGATTGTTGCCGGCCGGAACGTGCTTTATTCCGACCCCTCCGGGCGCTATCTGGTGGTGGGCAGTATCTACGACATGCAGAGCGCCACCGATCTGACGGCGGAGCGCAGGACGCAGGCTTCAGCTATCAAGTGGGAGAGCCTGCCGTTGGATGCCGCGGTGAAATATGGCGGCAGCGGGCCACAGAAGCTGGCGGTCTTTTTCGATCCCGACTGCCCCTGGTGCAAAAAACTCCACGACCAGCTCTCCGCACTGAAGGGTGTCGAGGTCTACGCCATCATGTATCCGGTGGAGGGGCTGCACCCCGATGCTAGGCGCAAGGCCGCCACAATTTTATGTTCCGGCAATCCATTGAAAGCCCTCGATGCCGTGATGGCCGGCAGGGCACTGTCGGCAGATGCCGATTCAGCCTGTCTCGAACAGGCCTCAGCCAGGATCGCCGAGGTCGAAGCCTTTGCCCGTGACCACAACATCCACGGCACACCCACCCTGGTGGCTCCGGACGGCCGGGTACGCCCCGGTTTTGTCACGGAAGAGCGACTCAAGACGTGGCTCGACGCCGCCAACCAAGGATAACACCCATGTCGCGACGACTACTCACCACACTGCTGTTCTCCCCTCTGCTGCTCACCGGCTGCGCCACACCCAAATACGCCTGTGGTGTCCCGGATGGCATCGGCTGCAAACCCCTCAGCGAAGTGCACCGCATGGCCAGGGACGGCACCCTGAAGATGAGGGCGGCGCCAAACAATCGTGACGGTGAGGAGACCCCATCAAAAAAGCCACCCTCAGCCCGGGCCGATCTGGTAAAGCTGGCCGGTGGCGCTGAAACAGATGCCGATTCCGGGCCTGAGCAGATCGCACCACCGGGTACTCCCCCCAACATCGTGACCGTCACGCCGGGCACACCCATTCTCACTCCACCGCGCACCCTGCGCGTCTGGATCGCCCGTTGGCCTGACGAGGACGGCACGCTGCACGACGAGACCTATCTCTATCTGCGCCTCGACAACGGCCGCTGGTTGATGGAGTAACTCTTTTGCGCTCTCTGTTAACCAAGCCCTTCAAGACCTTCTTTGCCGAATCGCCCCCCGGCGAGGCGCTGGCGCGTAGCGCACTGCCACCGACACAGGACGAGTGGAACGCGCTGCTGCAGCGCCACGGCCTGGCCCACCTGCTGCCCTATGAGTCGTGGGATGAGACAACCGGCCTCTACTACAACGAGGATTGCTGTTCGTTCCTGCTGGAGGTGACGCCGTCGGTGGGGATGGATGAGGAGACCTTGCGGGTGCTCTCGGGTATCTACAGCGCGCTGCCCTCCGGCTATACCGCGCAATACACCCTCTACGCCTCGCCCGACATCCTGCCATTGATGAAACGCTGGGCTGATCTGCGCCAGGAGGATGATGTGAAGGGTGAGGGCGACGCCCATGTCCGGCCCCATCACCGCAACGAAAACATCTTCCGCGCCACACTGCGGCGGCGTGTTGACTACCTGCTGGGTGGCACCTGGAGATCGTTGTTTTCTGATCAGGCGATGCTGGTGCGCGACTTCCGTATCTTTCTCAGTGTCAATCAGCCGCTCTCCGACACTCCCAACAGCGATCAGCTGCTGCAACTGCGTGAGTCGATCACCGGCACCTTGCGTTCGGCGGGACTCAGTTCCCGCCCCGTGGAGGCCGGGGCTTTTGTCAATTTCCTGGACACGCTGCTCAATCCCCGTCCGGTCAAACGCGACACCCTGAGCTACCAGGAGGACAAACTGCTGCGCGACCAGGTGGTCGATGGCGATACCGTGGCCCTGGTGGGGCGCGAAGGGTTGGCGATCCAGCATGGCGACATGCTGCTCGATACCCGCATGTACTCGGTACGGGAGTTCCCTCCGCAGTGGGCCGGCTGGGGCATGGAGAAACTGATCGGTGATCTGATGTCCAACACCCTTAGAATTCCTTGCCCGTTCATGATGACGTTCAACGTCCATGTGCCCGATCAGGTCTCAGCCGCCGGTGAGGCGAAATACAAATCGGCCCGCGCCACGCAGATGGCTGACTCGCAGATGGGCAAGTTCGTCCCCGTCTGGAAAGAGCGTAAGGAGGACTGGGATTTTGTCAGTTCTCAAATCCAGGCGGGCCACTCGTTGGTGCGGGGTGGTTTTCAGATCGTACTGTTCGCCCCACACGGCATGGGCAGCCAGGCCGAGCATCAACTCAAAGCGCTCTACAAAAGCGCCGGCTGGTCGCTGACCCGCGACTCGTTCGTTTCAGTACACGCCTTTCTCTCCGCATTGCCGATGATGGCCGGGCCTGCGTTTGTGAAGGAGCTGGAAGGCTTCTCACGACTGCGCACCTTCCTCACCTGGTCCTGCGCCAATCTTGCACCGGCGACAGCGGAATGGTGGGGAACGGGTACACCACTCATCATGCTGCAGGGCCGTCGCGGCCAGATCATGCATGTCGATCCCTGGGACAACAAACAGGGCAACTACAACATGGCGATGGCCGCCGCCAGTGGATCGGGAAAAAGCTTTCTGACCCAGGAGATCATCATGTCCATCCTCGGCACCGGGGGCCGTGTCTGGACAATCGACCGGGGCGAATCCTATAAAAACATCAGCAAGCTTTTGGATGGCTTGTACCTCAATTTCAGCCGCGAAACCAAGGTCAATCTCAACCCCTTTACCCGTGTCAAAAACTTCACCGATGACCTGCCCATGCTCAAGGCGCTGGTGGCCCACATGGCCTCACCCAACAGCCTGTTGGGGGTGATGGAGTCCTCCTGGATTGAGCAGGCGCTGAAAGAGGTCTGGACGGCGCAGAAACAGCACACCACCGTGACCCACGTTTTTGATTCATTGAAACAGGATGGCGACAGCCGTAAATCGGACCTGGCCGACTGTCTCTTTCCCTACACCAGACACGGTGTCTACGCCAAATTCTTTGAGGGCGAAAACAACCTCGATCTCGACCGCCCCTTTGTGGCGCTGGAGCTGAAAGACCTGGATGCCATGCCGGACCTGCAAAGTCTGGTGCTGCTGCTGTTGATGATGCGCATCACCGAGGATATGTATCTCGGTGACCGCTCACAACGAAAACTCTGCGTCATCGATGAGGCGTGGAAACTGATGGGCTACGGCAACGCCGGATCATTTATTGAGGAGGGCTATCGCACCGCACGTAAATATGAGGGGGCTTTTCTCACCGTCACCCAAGGGGTGAATGACTACTACAAATCGGGCACCGCACAGGCCGCCTTTGAAAACTCCGACTGGGTGTTTCTGCTACGGCAAAAGAAAGAGAGCCTGATGCAGTTACAGGCCTCCGGCCGTTTCGCCATGGACGAGTCGGAGATGAAGCTGCTGCGCTCGATCCACACCATCCACGGCAAATACTCCGAGGTGGCCACCTACAGCCCGGACGGCATGGCGATCGGCCGTCTGATCGTCGATCCCTTTACCGAAAAATTGTATTCGACCAAAGGCACCGAGTTCGACTTTATCCAGAAGGCTATGGCCCAGGGCGCGACGCTGGCACAGGCGGTGGAAAAACTGGCGGAGGGCGTTCAACGATGAACATGCAGATGATCGTCGTGGTTGTCGTAGCAATACTCTCCGGCTCGGCCACCGCCCTGATCCACGACCGCTGGGGCGCACAGCCCCCGAGGATTGCGGTAATCGATCCTACCGTGTTGGTCGCGGAGCAGCTCAAGCAGATCAAACCCGGCCTCGATGATGCGGCGATCCAGGCCCGCGGCCGGGCTTATGCCAAGCGTCTCGATGCAGCCGTTGCCCAGGTCGCCCGCCAATACAATGCGGTGATCCTGGTCAGTCCGGCAGTCATTACCGGTGCTCCCGATCTTACGGAAGAAGTGAGGAGGCGGATCGATGGCGCGCATTAAAAAACTGCTCGGCCTTCTGCTCATCACGGGGGCGACCGGCGTCTCGGCCGCCATGCTGCTCATTGCGTTGTGCTCACCCTGGTATATCACCAACATCGACCAGAGCCTGCCGGGGCTTCTCTACCGGATTGACCGGGGAGCGCTGCCGGAACGCAATGCTGTTGTCGGTATGCGAGTACCCGCGAACCCCTACTACCCGGACGGCGCGCCGTTTCTCAAAATCGTTCGTGGCGTGCCCGGCGATATCATCACCTGCGATGGCAGGAGGTTTTATGTCAACGGTGTTTTTGTGGGGGAGGCAAAATCTCGGACAAAACGCGGCAACCCCCTGACCCCCGGCCCGACGGGGCTTATTCCACCCGGCCGCTACTTTGTCTGGACACCCCATAAGGACAGCTACGATTCGCGTTACGGCGAAGTGGGCTGGGTGCCGGTGAAACATATCCTGGGCACCGCCAGGAGGGTGCTGTGATGCGATCGCTTCTACCCCTCCTGTTGCTGTCGCTCTCAACCGTCGTCCATGCCGCCGTCCACGATCTGGGCATGATCGGCCAGACCTATGAGATCGCCGAGCCCGACATGCTGGAGGGGTTCTATTCCAAACTCCGCAAAGCAGAAGCCAGCGGCAGAATGGCGGAAGTGGAAAAAGAGATGAAGGCGCGCTTTGTCGCCTACTCCAACCGGCCCAACGGCGTTGCGCTGCCCCGTGCCCAAAAGCACCGCGTCCGCTACTACGACCCCACCATAGTGTTATCTCAAGATATCGTCGATCACAAGGGCAATGTGTTGTGGCTCTCGGGCACGACGGTCAACGCGCTGGAGTACATCACCATGAGCCAGCAGTGGCTCTTCTTCGACGGTGACGACCCGGAACAGGCCGCATGGGCACTCCGCTACCTCAAACGTTATCCCAACCAGGTGCGCCCCATTCTGACCCAGGGGGCGGTATTGGAATTGATGGACGCCTGGCAGATCAGGCTCTACTTCGATCAGGGGGGAAAGTACGTCAGGAAATTCGGCATCGAGGCGCTCCCCTCACTGATCAGCCAGGAGGGCAGAAAACTGCGCATCGATGAGATCGTGCCGGGAGATGGTCATGGTTAGAAGCAGGGCCAATCGGTTATTGGCACTCACTTTTGTAGCCGCCTTTTCCGGCCTTGTTCCCGCGACGGTTAATGCCGGTGGCGGTTGCGGCGCCATGCCCTTTATCAACCCCATCACCGACATCTGCTGGCGCTGCATCTTTCCCCTCTACATCGGCGCCATGCCGGTGGCCACCATGGACCAGATCGACTCCGGGGCTTCCAACGGCTACCCCTCACCGGTCTGCATCTGCCCGAAAGCGACGCCCCCCTATTTCCGCATCGGCATCGGCGTCACCTTCTGGGAGCCGGCGCGCATCGCCGAAGCGGTCAGGGAGCCGTTCTGCTCACCCATGCTGGGCGGTATCTCCCTGGGGTCGGCCAGCTCATCGGTGGTGGGGCAGGGCGGCAACCGCACCACCAAGGAGAGGGCCGAATCGGTCTCGTTTTACAACGTGCACTGGTTCATCTACCCGGTGATGTATTGGTTCAACATGATGGTCAACGAATACTGCGTCTACGGCGAGCAGTTCGATGTCGCCTTCATGACCGAACTGGACCCGATGTGGAACAACGACGAGATGACCTTCGTGCTCAACCCCGAGGCGGTGCTCTTCAACAATCCCGTGGCCCAGGCGGCCTGCGCCGCCGACTGCGTGGCGGCATCGCTGTGGAACCCGCTCGATGTGCTCTTCTGGTGTCTGGGTTGCCAGGTGGGGCTGCACCCGTTGACGGGCACGGTGAAACCCCATGAAGGCGGCGCGTATGCTGTATCGGTTCCTACTGATCGTACTGATGTTGTCTCAGCCCATCCCGGCTGCCATGTCAGCACCGGATGTTGAGCGCGCCATGAGCCGCGCCGGGCAGCGTGCGGATGAGATGCACCGCCACACCTCAGAGCTGTTCGATAGAGCCGACGCCCTGTCCTCGTCACCAGGATTTCTTGAGGGGCTGAACAGGGAGGCCACCAGGGCGATGGAGAACGCAGGCAGCACACCCACTCCGGCACTGCCCGATCTGCCTCCACCCTCACCGGAGCTGCTGCAACGGGCGCGCGGCGATATCAACACGCTGCTGGATCAGGCCCGGCATAACGGCCAACCGTCACAGAACCCGATGGACCGGAAACGTGGCCCGCAGCTCTACGTGTTTGTCTCCTTCTCCATGCCGGAGATCACGATCAAACGGCTGCTGGTTCAGGCCAGCCGTATCGATGGCTCACTGATACTACGCGGTCTGGTTGACGGCGACCTGGGCAGGACCAGAGAGAAGGTCATGCAACTGCTGGAGGCGGATGCCTCCGGTCATACCAACATCGACGGCGGCTTTGCCATCGACCCCACCCTCTTTGAACGTTTTGCCATCACCCGGGTGCCGGGCTTTGTCCTGACCAATGCCCCGGCGGAGCGGTGTAACGATGCCGGTTGCCCGGGCACCGATTATCTCCGTCTCTCCGGTGACACCACGATTGAATACGCCCTGGAGACCATGGCGCGTGAGGCGCCGGACTCCATGAAAGAGAGCGCGCACATCCTTCTGGATCGACTGAAGGGAGGGTCATCACCATGATTCAGAAGCACCTCACTCTAACTCTATGTTGCTTGATACTTCTTTGGCCGGGATTCGCTGCGGCTCAGGAGATGAGCATCACCGAAGCGCTGGAGCTGGGCAAATCATACGGCAGCGAGAACCAGGGCAGCACCGAGCGCCTGGCGACCGGACAGAGTGCGGATACGGTACCCGGCTTCCAGGGCACTGACATTCCGGAAACGGAGTACGGCAACAACCCCATGGCGATGGAGGACGAGGCGCGTCTGCAACTCAATCAGAATGAGACCGGCGCGTTCGTCTCCGACTCCACGGTCAACCGCCCGCAGTTCCAGTTCGACAGAAGTTCTAACCCGCTGCTGACGCGATCCAACGCCATTCAGGACGATCCCGAGTCGGTTGCCGGCAGTATCACGGCGGAGTATTCCGGTTGTCAGAGTTCGACCATTACCACGCCACCCCAATACACCGAAGCGGTCTGCACCGAGTGGCGCGAGTCCCAGCTCTACAGCTGCACCGAGACCCTGGAGCTGACCTGTGACCGCCCGGTGGAGTGCGATGCCGGCGGCATCCAGTTGGAGACGCTGCGCAGCGACATGCGCTGGGACTACACCTATCCGGTGCTCACGCTGGGCACTATTGGCGACAACCTCTGGGGCGGCTACTGCGCCATCTATGACCGCACCACCACCTTCTCCATCGAGGATATCGACAAGGTGGCGGAGTTCACCCTGATTCAGGCCGGTTTCGACGACTGGATCAGCATCACCGTCAACGGCACCGTGGTGCGTGTCGGCCCCTATGGCGGCGACCGGCTGGAGGTGGTCGATAGAGAGATCATTCCCGGCTTCAGCACAACGCAGGTGCAATACGGCGCGGCCCAGTACGGCAACTGCGAACTCAGCACCAGCTGGAACCAGTCGCTCAATATCGACATCAAGCCCTACCTGCAGACCGGCAGCAACACCATCGATATGCGTGTCGTTGTTGCCGGTGGCGGTGAGGGGTGGATGAAGTTCCGCGCCACGCAGTTTTGTGACTGCGTGTGGTCGGAACGGTGGATCAGCACCTGCGGTGGGCTGGAGGGCGAACTGGCCAATGGGCTCTGCGCCCAGCCCACCCGCCTCTGCACCGAACCGGCCGAAACACGCTCGATCGCCGGTGTGGATGTTTATCGAGACTGCTGGGCCTATGAGAGCAGCTACGAATGCGCCGCGCCTTCGACCACGGAAGAGGATTACTGCGGGGAGCTGCGCCAACAGGGCTGTATCCAGATCGGCTCCCAATGCACCGGCACGATGGAGAACGGCCTGTGCGAATCGTATGAGCAGACCTACCAGTGCGAAACCGCGCCCGGCACCACCACCGAGATCATCGATTGCGGCGGCCAGACGATGTGCATGGACGGCGGCTGTTTCGACACCTCCTACGAGCCGAGCAGCGACTTCGGTGAGGCCGCCGCCAGCCTGGGGGCAGTCAGCGAGGCGGGTGAGGATTTCGATGTCGAGGCCAACGAGATCTTCAGGGGCGAGGATCTGCGCTGCAGCAAGGCGATTCTGGGGTTCTCCAACTGCTGCAGGATCGACGGCTGGGGACAGGATATCGGGCTGGACCAGTGCTCCTCCAACGAGCAGCGGCTGGCGCTCTCCCGCAAAGGG
>Ga0256846_1000853_pt1 | contig 10799 bp, 8 predicted proteins | sample TevniametaG_FD_189098 | JGI IMG/M metagenome (GOLD analysis project Ga0256846, IMG submission 189098) | Tube worm associated microbial communities from hydrothermal vent at the East Pacific Rise, Pacific Ocean - Tevnia | ecosystem: Host-associated > Annelida > Integument > Unclassified ...
GTATAAAAAGTACATACAAGTTAAAAATATTGTGAAATTAATAAATTATGGTTTATATTTATCCAATAATTCGACCGAACGTATTTTTATGAACTACCCTCGAAAAAATTGGAACAATTATTATTGAACTAATTGTACGTTGTTATTTACAAGTATAGTATGATTACAATTAATAAAAATAAGAAATAAAGTTAATTAATGAAGCGATTAATTTTGATAAGACATTCTGATGCCGAATCTTCATCGTTTGGTAAAGAAGACCATAAAAGAGAGTTGACAGTCGATGGTATTAAAAAAGCAACAGACAGAGCTGCGTATTTGTTAAATAAAAAATATTTGCCCGATTTGATTTTATCAAGTGATGCTGTCAGAGCTGTTCAAACAGCAGAGGTATTTGCCAATCATCTTAATCAGAAATGCAGAATAGTAAATATTCCGTTTTTGTATTTTGAATATACTACAAACGATTTTTTTAATCTCATATCAGAAATTGATGATTGTTATAATACAGTATTTATTATAGCTCATAATCCTACTCTTTCGGTAATGGCTTCACGTTTAGATGATGATGCGTTATTGCATTTTAATACTTGTGATATTGCAATTTTTGAAATAGATAAATTATGGGGTTCTGTTGAGGTAGATAGTTGTCAATTAATTGATTATGTTGGTAGTTAACTTATTTGCTTATTAATTTTATTTCATAAAAATATGGCCATAATTTGCCTGTAACAACCATTCTTTTATTTGTTTTATCCCATGCTATTCCATTAAGTACATCAACTCTTGATTTTACATCTTTCTTTTTAAGAATGCCGGATAAGTCAATATGTTTAACAACTTTTCCTGTTTTTTCTTCAAAGGCAACAATATAATCGGAACCGTAAACATTGGCATAAATAAGTCCGTCAATATATTCAAGTTCGTTTAACATTTTCACAGTTCCCTTATTATCATGTACCTGAATACGGTGAGTTTCTTGGATAAATTCAGTATCAAGAAAATAGATATTTTCACTTCCGTCACTCATTATAAGTTCTTTATCATTATTTGTTAATCCCCAACCTTCGGTAGGATAATCAAATTCAAACAACTTATTTAAAGTTTCTTTGTCGTAAACAAATCCTGTGTTCGATTGCCATGTAAGTTGATAAATTCTATTGTTTAAAATAGTAATTCCTTCGCCAAATACTTCATCGGGTAGGTTTATGCTTTGAATAATTTCATCTTTATCAAAATCAATTTTATACAACATAGATTCTTTGTATAAGCCTGTTCCTTCGTATAAAAATCCATCGGAGAACTCAAGTCCTTGTGTATAAGCATTAATGTTATGGGGTATTTTTTTAATAACTTTATATGTGTATTTTTTTGGAATAATATTCGATAGTAATTCAAATTCAAATGTTTTGCTTGCTGTAATTGAGTCGCCCCAGTAAAAAGTAAAAAACAGTTTGTTTTTACCTGCATTTGCATCTGAAGTATTCCATGTTAGCGAATCATCGGGGTAATAAACCTTATAATGTTTGTAATTTATTGCCAAGTTAATAGAGTCGGCAGAGCCGTTTTTTGCATTATATTTAAAATTAATTGTATCACCGATAACTGTTTTTTTGCTTTTATCTGCAGTTATTTTTACTTGAATTGTTTCTTTTTGGTTTTGTTTTTTTGGTTTTATTTTTTGGGATGCTGTTTTTTGTTTAGGTTGGCTGCATGCCGATAATATAATAAATGATAAAAATATAATTATTCTCATAATAAGTATTATTAAAAATTCCGGACAAATTTATAAAAAAAAGCCGGACTGCATAGTACCCGACTTTTTAAAGTATGAAAAATAAAATTTAATTAATTAGTATCTTACCAAGATGTTGTAATCTTTTGATTATACATTTTATAAATATTTTTTTCTCCTGTTTTAACCGATTTATATTCAATACTTCCTTTAATCATTGAATATTTTCTTGAATTATATATATCCTTATTAAGAGCTTGTTCAATAACTAAATTTAAATCGTGTTTTCCTTTACCTTCAAATGTTTGATTGATATTATCAATAATAACAGGAGGTTCTTTGCCAAAGTTTAATATAACTTTTGTTATTTCAAAACCACTTTCATATTTTGAGGTTATGCCTATATAGCAATTTGCATTTGATATAATTGAGTCATTAGCATCACCACCGGTAATGTTAATATCATTATTTACAAAAATATCAATTTTATCGGCATTAATATTAAAGTAGTATTCATTTCTTGCTTTGCCGTAAGCATTACGAAATTCAACTGAAATAGCATTATCGGGGTCGTCGTAACATTCATCATAAGTATAAGTAATAATCCATTCGGGCGATTTACTTTTTACACTTGTAATTTTCGCACAATTTGATTTAACTTTTGGTTTATGTGCGGTAGTAACAGTTTGTTCGCCAATTTTTAAAATAACTCTTATTTCGCCAAGAGTACTGCTTACTGTTTGAACACTTACATTTTTAAGTTTTTCTCGTAATTTTGCAATGGCAACATTAGCTTCGTCTTTTCGTGGGTCAACATCAATAAAACCTTCGTTAAGAGCGTTTAGCTCTTTTATTGTTTGCCCCATAACCTCAATACTGTTGGTTGCTTCAGCTTTTTGAATTAATCCGTGAAGTTGAGTAGTAAGAGCTTGGTCTGCTTTTTCAAATTCTCTGATTAATTTTAGCAGTTGAGCTTGCGAAAAAGGATATTTAATATGATAATAATATTTATAATTGTTACTTTTTTTATCACCTACTTTTTCCCAATAATAAGCATCAACTTTACTTAACGAAATACCTTTGATAAAAGGAATATCGGCAGCTCTGGTTTTAGTTGCCACTTTGAATTCTTCTTCGTAAGTTGAACTGTTGTTTTTTACTTTTTCGCTGCGAAAATAATCACTTTTAGTTTGGATGTTCTCGGCAACAGAACTGATTATTTGCTCTTTTACTTTGTCGAGTGCTTTTTGTTGAGCATCGTCAAGTGTTTTACTCGAAGCCACAACAATAATGTATCCTTTTTGCAAACCGTTTACCCAATCGGGTTTCTTTTTTTGACTACTTTCCAGAACTTTAACTTTTTGAGCTGATGTTTGTTGAGTAAAACTCAAAAAGAAAACAGAAAGCATAAAAAAAATAATATATTTTTTCATGAGAAATTGTATTAAATTAAACTTATTTGACAGATTTTTGATTTGTAAATTAATAATAAAAACTGATAAAAAAAAATCAGCAACAAAGTGCTGATTTTTTTATTGCTTAATATTTTTTAATATTCGCTGTCAAGTTTAGACATCTCTTCGTCAAATTTTTCTTTAAATTTTGCACGGTCATACATTACTTCTAATTTTTTGTTTTTAGAGATACCTTTGTCTATTCCATTGAGAATAGCATCTTTACTAACTTCAAGAGCCATGTAAGTTTCATAACCACCACCTTCGGCTTCATATGTTTTTTCGCAAATTATTTTAACATCAACTAATTGTTGATTAACAACGTCGCGAGTCATATTTTCGAAAGTTTGAGCAAATTCACTTGCACCTCCTGCATCCATGTCACTTGCGTATCTTTCGGTTACCGATTTAATTTTAGAACTGATTAACGAAGCCAAACGTTGCTTTGTTAATGTTAAAGCTTTTTCTTTTGACATAGCAAGGTCAGTGCTTTTTCCAATAGTACTGGCTCTGAAGAACTCTTTATCTGAACGTCCTTTATCTGAACAAGGAATAGTAAGTTCTTTACGTCCTTTTGTTATATCTTTACTTCCTCCACACGAAGTAAGAGTAACAACAGCTGCTAATGATAATACAAATAGTGTTACTTTTTTCATAATTTAATAAATTTAATTGATAATTATTTTATTTGTTAATCTTACAAATTTATGATAAATAATTTTTTTTCAAACCTATGATGAAAATAAATTATTTTTGGTTGCTTACTTTACATTTAAAGCAAATTTAGTTAACGAATATATTAATTTTTTTACAAATTTTAATATTTCGGATAATCTTTTTTTAATTAAGCTACATCAAGTTTTTCTTCGATAAAATGTAAGGTGTGTCCTATAGTTGTTATTTGTGATATATCTTCATCTTTTACTTGAATATCAAATTTTGCTTCTAAATAAAAAAGAAAAATATTCATATCATAACTGTCAAAAAACAAGTCGTTGAATAAATTCGCTTTAAGTGAAACATCTTTACGGGATACTCCCATTTTTCTTAAGATTTTATACAATCGTAAGTTTAATACTTTTTTTTGATTTATGTTTTCCATTTTTTAAAGTTAATTTTTCACCTCTTTTTCATATACAAGATGTTGTTTGTCGTTTTTGGTTGCGTTTGTATTATAAAATAGAAATTAGATTATGTTTTTTTGTCTTTTATTTTAAATAATTATAAATAAGTTTACTTTTGTCGGTGTTTTATAATAAATAATGAAATCGCGAATTAAAATATTAATAGAATTCCTTGTATTGTTTCTGTTTATCGGATACTATTCGGGTGTGACAATGTTTTATCATACCCACACGGTAAACGGAGTTACGGTTGTTCATTCGCATCCGTTTTTAAAACATTCTGATAAGCAAGGGCATCCTATTGAGCATTCGCACACTCACGAAGGGTTTCAATTTATTCAACATTTTTCTCATTTCTCATTTATAACATTTGCAGGAATATTTGTGGCATTTGCTTTACTTATACTTTTAAGTAAACAAATTTATCCTGTTGTAAAAACATTTTTTCATTTTGACAGAGATGAGAAAATTCCACTTAGAGCACCTCCCTGTTTTATCTAACAGGATATAAATCTTATCCTATATATCATTTATAAAATTGACTTTATAAATACACAAATTAAGAAGTTGTCTGAAAGATAGCTGAATGTATTGTAATATAAGGCATTTTATACTCTTGATTTCAATTAAGGATTAGGTCAATTATGAAAAAAAACAGAAGAATAACAGAACTTTTTTAAAAGTAGTTATTTTGAATGAAAGTGAGGAATCCTTTAGCGAATAGTAGTGTATTCTCAAACGGATTATCACAGATTTTATTTTTGTAATAATTGTTTTTTTAGTCTTTTTAGATATTTCCATGTTGAGTGTCAAGTTAAGTATATTATGCATAATACTAAGTTTGTACAATTTTTACGATATAATATTACTGGTTTATAATAATGAAAAATAAAAAACACACAATGAACAATATAAAACAATTATTATTAATTATTTTACTGATAGCATTGCAGTTACAGGTTTCTGCACAAAAAAAAGAAAAAACCGATGCTAATCTTGTGGGGCACGTTACCGCAAACGGAGAACATTTGCCGTTTGCAACGATAATATTAAAAGGAACAACCATAGGAACAGCTACCGACGAAACAGGGCATTATCGTTTTATTGATTTGCCGGAAGGCGAATATACAGTGAGAGCACAAGCTGTAGGGTATAAAAGTCAAGAGAAAAAAGTTACCATTGTAAAAGGTAAAACAGTAGTGTTGAAATTCGATTTACAAGAAGACCTTATAGGGTTGGAGCAGGTTGTAGTTTCGGCAAATCGTAATGAACAAAACAGAAAAGAGGCTCTTACCGTAGTAAATATTATTTCACCGAAATTGTATTCCGAAACGCAATCGGTTTCGTTGGGTGAAGGCTTGAATTTCACTTCGGGATTGCGTGTTGAGAATGATTGTCAAAATTGCGGTTTCAGTCAGGTGCGAATGAACGGTATGGACGGACCTTACAGCCAGATATTGATAAACAGTCGTCCTATCTTCAGCGGACTTGCAGCAGTTTACGGTTTGGAGCTTTTTCCTGCAAGTATGGTTGAGCGTGTAGAGGTTGTAAGAGGTGGCGGTTCGGTTCTTTACGGAAGTAATGCCATTGCGGGAACCATTAACTTAATAACCAAAGACCCCGTAAAAAACGGATTTGAAGTTTCGGGTTCGTCAAGTTTAACCGGTGTTGGTATGTCGGGTGCAACTCCTGCTTTTGACAATAATGTCAGTTTTAACACTTCGGTAGTCGATTTGGAGGCAAAAGCCGGAGTTACCGTTTACGGTTTTGTTCGTGACAGAAACCCGTTTGATGCCAATGGTGACGGATTTTCCGAAATAGCAGAAATAAGCAATACAACAGTGGGCACAAGGGCATATCATCGCACCGGAAAACGCGGTAAGATAACTCTTGATTATTTTAATATAAGAGAAAAACGTCGTGGAGGTGATGAATTTAAAAAGCCGTTGCATGAAGCAAATATTGCAGAAGCGGTGGAACATAACATAAATACCGGAGCATTAACTTACGACCAACTTTTTAATGGTGAAGATAAATTGAGTGTTTTTGCATCGGTGCAAAATGTCAATAGAGATTCGTATTACGGAGCACATAAAGACCCGTCGGCTTACGGACATACCGACGATTTGTCGTTTGCTACGGGAGTGCAGTTATCACTTGTAAGGAACAATTTGTTGTTTACAAAAGGGAATATTGTAACGGGAGTTGAAAATACAGGAGGATATTTAAAAGACAGCAAACTTGGTTATTACGATTACGATACCGGCAAACATACCGACAATACGTTTATTACTAATCAGATGACAAATACTACGGGAGCATTTTTACAAGGTGAATGGGAATGGGAAAAGTTTAAAGCATCGGTAGGTTTGCGTTACGACCATTTTATTGTTCGCGACAGAGTGACAACCACAGGCAATATTGACGGTGATGTTTTAAGTCCGCGAATTACATTAAAATATAATATTACCGGTGATATAATGGCAAGAGTAAGTTATTCGCACGGTTTCAGAGCACCGCAAATTTTCAACGAAGATTTACATATTGAAGTGTCGGGAGCACGTAAGGTTATCCATAAAAATGACCCAAACTTGACTGAAGAAAAAAGCCGCAGCTTAATGGTATCGCTTGATTTGGATATTCCGTTGGGTAATATGCAAAACGAATGGCTTATTGAAGGATTTTATACACGGTTGAAAGACCCTTTTGTGAATATCTACGGAGAACCTGATACTACGGGAACAGTAATCTATACACGAACAAATTCCAAAGACGGAGCTTTTGTTTCGGGAGTAAATTTAGAATGGAATATTGCACCAAAGCCCGGATTTATTATTCAATCGGGGTTTACTTGGCAGGTTAGTAAATACGATGTTGTTCATGAATTTAACGAAAAAAGTTTTTTCAGAACACCTGATACTTATGGTTTTATCACGGTAAGTTATGATGTTATTAAAAAATTGAGTATTTCGGCATCGGGTACTTATACAGGTAAAATGCTTGTTCCTTATTTTGGTGTAAATGCACCCGAAGACGGTGAGTTGCGAACATCAAAAGAGTTTTTTGATACGGGAATAAAAGCTGCATACAACATAAAACTCAACGGAACTACATTGCAACTCAGCTGCGGGATGAAAAATATTTTTAATTCGTATCAAACCGATTTTGACAGTGGAGTTGACCGTGACCCGGGATATATTTACGGACCGGGACTACCGCGAACAGTATATTTTGGTTTGAAGTTCAGTAATTTGTAAATAAAATAAGCAACTATTTTGATAATGCTGTTCTTATGTTTAGTGATATAAACATAAGACAGTATTGTTTTTTTTAAAAACAAAAATCATTATGTAAATAAATAAAAAATATTATAACATATCGAACTTAACAAATAAACAACTTAGTAATATAATTTATTTAGAATTGATAACTTACGAAGGAAAGTCGTTTGTAAAAAAGAAATTATTAATAAAAGACGGAAGAGTGAAAGGAATAATAAAAATACCGGAAGAATTAATATCCGGATATTATTATTTAAAAGTATATACACGTTGGAAGCGTAATTATTCACCGCAAACTTTTTTATATATTCCCGTAAAAATTATAAATTATAAGTCTAATGAGTTTGTAAATTCACCGAAATCAAATTATATATCTGATTTTAAAATTGATTCATCAACTGTTAAATATGAAGGTAAACTGTTAAGTATTGATAAACCCAAACTATGCAATAGAAAACAAAAATAGTTTTCTATTGTATAGCGATAAAGAACTACATCTATTTTGGACAATAACCAAAATGGTGTATTTCTAAATCGGGGTTAACCTTTACTAAATGCCGTAAGTTCACTATTTCACAACTCCTACTGCATAAGTCAGGATAAAGAAACTGTAAACAGAGGTGATGAAATTACAGTTATAATAAATAAAATACCTGAAAATACAGAATCGATTGTAATAAAAGTTGTGCCGTATGCTGTTTACAACAATAATATTTTAAAAATAGTGTCGCAAGAGAATAAAAATCATTTTGATTTAAAATATTTACCTGAAACACGCGGAGTATCATTGTCGGGTATCATTGTCGATAAAAAAAACAGACAGTATGTTGCAAATAATCAAGTGAACTTATCGGTTATTGATACAGTAAATTACAGTTTTACAACAACTACTGATTCTACAGGCAAATTTTATTTTGATTTAGGTAATATTTATAAAAATAAAGAACTGTTAATAACGGTAAAAGAAAAAGGTAATCCGTTGGAAATACTTGTAGATAATGATTTTTGCAATCAACAAATTAAATTACCGTTTATTCCGTTTACAATAAATAATAACGAACGTGATTTTTATACTGAATTTATCAACAGAGGAATTGTAGAAAACAGTTATATTGTGATTGACAGTCAAAAGATTCAGACTGAAGAAAATTACATAAATTTGAATTATCAAAAGCCCGATTTTAAATTAATATTGTCTGATTATATATCAATGTCACACCTTGCTGATTATTTTCACGAATTGATACCCAATGTGGAAATTCGCAGAAAAAATAATCAATCGGTGTTTCAAGTTTTTGGTAATATCTCGGAGTTGCAGATTTACAGTCCTTTGGTATTGATTGATAATGTAATAATTACAAATATAGATAAGCTATTGCAAATATCACCCAATAATATTTATAGTATTGAAACATTTGAAAAGCCTTATGCAATAGGAAATCAGTTGTTTGGTGGAGTAATACGCATAAATTCAAAAAATGATGATTTAGCAAAAATGGAATTGCCCGAATCAGGTATGTTTTTAAATTATAAAATGCTTTCCGCAAATGCTGTTGTTAATTATAAAAGAATAACCAATAAACATATTTTGCTGCTAAGAAATACTGTTTTTTGGGATGTTATTTCAAAAGAAAATCTTACCGATAAACAAAAAACAACATTTACTACAAGTAATATATCCGGAAAATATATTATTGAAGTCAGAATGTTGAAAAATTACGATTATATTGTAGATACGCTATCTTATATTGTTAAGTAAAATTAATAATAATATTAATATTTTCCACAAATTAGTGCTGTTTTGATAGAATAAATTTAAAAATCAAAGAAATCTTCTTTTTTTATTTTCAAGAAAATTTATTAAATTTATTTAAATTATTGTAGTAAAATAGGGTATCAATTTCAAAAAAACAGCACAATTATGAAATTTATCAACAATTTAAAAATTCGTGATATGCTTAATATTTTTTTAAATGTTAGTATGGGAATTATTTTTATTGTTTTTGGTGTTTATGTGTTAAATAAACAAAAAGAGAAAATACTAAAAGATACCGACATTAGAATGCATGAACAAGTTAATGACTTGTCAATGCTTATAGAGCAGGATATTAAGCATAATGAAAAAAAGCTTGATATTGCAATGTTGTATTTTGAGCAATATTTTAGCAGCTTAGGAAATATTATAATTAATGAGGATAGTTTAATTTTTGTTGCTGAAAATCAATTTAAAGTTCCTGCGTGGATAGTTAATGGTAATACAATACAAAATAATGCAGATATTGCAATTACTGCTACAGAAAAGGCAGGGGTTGATATTTCGGTATATCAAAAAACAGATAACGGTTTTGTGCTTATATTGTCAAATAGAAATGTTGATGATAATAACAATGAGGCAGATAAGTTGATTTCTAAAGAATCTCCGATTATAGCAGCAATAAATAATAATAATAAAGATTATAAAGAAACAAAAGTTATGGATAACAAAACCGTTATTATTGATTATAAACTATTGTATATTAATGGTGAATTTCAAGGAATATTAGCAGGTGAGGTTCCACAAATGTCATTATCGGATATTAAAAATATTTTTAAAAATAAAAAATACTTTGCATCGGGTTATCCGTTTATGGTTCGTGAAAACGGAACATTTATTATTCATCCCAAAAAAGAAAATCAAAATTTTTATGATGCTAAGTTTTTTCAACAACTCATAAATTCAAAATCAGAAACAGGAAAGACTTATTATAAATGGGAAGGGAAACAGAAGTTTCAATATTTCAGATATTTGGAAGATGCGGGGGCTTATGTTTCTGTATCTATTTATGAGTTTGAATTAATGGATATAATAAATAATTTAAAAATTTCATTAATGGTAGCTATTGTTTTAGGTATTATTGTTTTTATGATTATAAATTATTTTATAGCTAAATCAATATCCGGCTCGTTAGATAGAGCAGTAAGATTAACTGAACTTATTGCAAATGGTGATTTAACCGAGGAACTTGAAATATATCAAAAAGATGAAATAGGCAGATTAGCAAAAGCATTGAATATAATGGTTCATAAATTGCGGGATATGATTGCCGGAGTTATATCGGGAGCAGACAATATTGCATCGGCAAGTAAGCAATTAAGTGATTCGTCAAATACTATTTCGCAGGGAGCAAGTGAGCAGGCATCTTCGGTTGAAGAATTGTCATCAACA
>Ga0256846_1000854_pt1 | contig 10785 bp, 7 predicted proteins | sample TevniametaG_FD_189098 | JGI IMG/M metagenome (GOLD analysis project Ga0256846, IMG submission 189098) | Tube worm associated microbial communities from hydrothermal vent at the East Pacific Rise, Pacific Ocean - Tevnia | ecosystem: Host-associated > Annelida > Integument > Unclassified ...
TTGGGCAAGGGCATTGGTACGTCGAGAAGAAATCAAGCAATCCATCAGCATTGTTCGTCAAGCATTGGACAAAATGCCGGAAGGAAACTATTATAACAGAATACCCAACCCGATGAAATGGAAAGTACCGGAAGGAGAGGCATGGGTAAAAACAGAAAGCGTACGTGGAGAAATCGGATTTTATGTTGTGAGTGACGGCAGTAACAAACCGCGTAGAGTACACCTGAAAGGAGCCGCTTATACACATGGCGTAAAAGTGTTGGAGAAAATATTGCCCGGACAAAATATTGCCGATGTATCCTTTATTTTGAATTCGCTGGGTGTTTGCCCGCCGGAGATAGAAAGGTAAAAGGAGAAAGGAAAGAAAAGTGAAAAAATTATGGGAATACTGATATTTGAAGATATTATTTCTTGGAAGATGGCAAGGATATTGGTTCTTGATATCTATACGATTTTTGAAAAGTCAAATGATTTTGCTTTCAAAAATCAGATACAGAGATCATCCGTTTCCGTAATGAACAATATAGCAGATGGCTTTGAAAGAAAAACAAATAATGAGTTTAGACAATTTTTGTGCAGAGCAAAAGGCTCAATAGCAGAAGTGAGATCTATGTTGTATTTAGCTAAAGATTTGAAAAAAATCAATGAAAATACATTCAATAAATTATATAAACAAACAATAGAAATATAAAAACTGTTGTCAGGATTAATAAAAAATATATAACAGGAAACGGAAGGGTATAATGATAAATTCTTTATCCTTTTACCTTTTCCCTTTAACCTTAGAATTATGAGCATACTTGATCTAAAAGGAATATTATCACCCTTAGGTGCTTTGAAGCAAATGGGCAAGCAGCCCCATACGATTAATTTCCCCTATGAGGAAAAAGATATTTCAAAGCGATACAGAGGTTTTCATCACAATGATTTGGATTTATGTATAGGTTGTGGAAATTGTGAAACAATTTGTATGAATGAAGCCATTGATATGATTGCTTTGGCAGAAGTTGAAGGACAGCCCGGAGATAGTGGATTACGCCCGCAGATTGACTATGGAAGATGTTGTTACTGTGCACTTTGCGTGGATGTGTGTCCTTCGGGATCATTGAATATGACCAGCGATTTTATCAAGGTGACTAATGACCCCTATGAGTTTTTGATGGTGCCGGGCAAAGATAATCCGGAAGCAAAAGAAAAACTGAGTTTTACGGCAGATTATGATTCGTCTTTGAATGTGTTTGATCGGGTGCCGATGCGAGAGCTTGACCCTGAGGAGCGTGTTAAATCATTTGCAGAAGTGTTTATCGGCTATAATGAAGAAGAAGCTCGTTTAGAAGCCGGTCGTTGTATTAGTTGCGGTTTATGCACGGAAAACTGTCCGGTGCATATGCATATTCCTGAATATATTAATGCCATTGCCAATGCAGATGACGAAGCTGCCATTAAGATTATCTATGATAACAATGATCTGCCCGAAATGTGCGGAAAAGTTTGTACACGTCGTTGTGAGGATGTTTGTGCCATTCAAGTACGCGGAGAGGCCGTTGCCATTCGTTGGCTGAAGCGCTACGCAACAGAAAGAGCCGAGAATGCCGATATGATTGCCGAAATTGTGAAGCCGGAAGTCAGAGAGCCCAACCAATATAAAGTGGGCATTATCGGTGCGGGTCCTGCAGGATTAACCGCCGGATATTATTTGGCATTGCGAGGTTATAATGTAACAATTTATGAAGCTCACAAAGATCCCGGCGGAATGATTATGTATGGAATCCCAAAATATCGTTTGCCCTATGACAGTATTCAAAAGCAAGTGGACTATATGAAAAAAATGGGAGTAAAAATCCATTATAGTACTGTGGTAGGAAAAGATATTTCTTTCAATGAAATTTATGATAACAGCGATGCTGTGTTCATGGGAGTAGGTTTGCAAGATGCTTGGAATTTAGGCATTGACGATGAGGATGCCAAAGGCGTTTGGTCTGCTATTGATTTCTTAGGAAAAGTCAATGCAGGAGAGCAAGTGGATATAGGAAAAAGAGTTGTTGTTGTTGGAGGTGGAGATGTTTCAATTGATTGTTCCAGAGTTTCTAAACGTTTGGGAGCAGAGGTTTATCATTCTTACAGAAGAAGAATACAGGATATGCCGGCAGATTTAGAAGAGATTGAAGGTGCAGAAGCAGAAGGCATACATATCTTGCCGCAAACCATTCCCACCAAAGTCGTTAAAGATGCTGAAGGAAAAGTGAAAGGCTTCGAATATTTGAAAGCTAAAATGCAATCACAAGACGGTGGCAGACCACGCCCTGTCCCTATTGAAGGCAGTGAAACCATTATTGAGTGCGATGCTGTGATTGCTGCCATCGGGCAAAAGCCGAATTTCAGTTTGTTGCCGCAAGAAGTTGCCGATAAATTGGAGATGGAACGCGGAAAAATTAAGGTGAATGATGACAGACTGACCAGTATTCCTAAATTATTTGCCGGTGGTGATGCCGTAAAATATGGAAATACAGACGCTATCTCTGCCATTGCCGATGGTTTTTATGCCACAAAAGCAATTGATAAAATGTTGATGGGCAGATAATTAGATATTAGCCCATGCGGTTGAATTGAATTTATGGTTTTGGGTTTATAATTTTTGGAGGCTTATAAAAATCCTTAATGTTATTTGTGTAGATGCAATTGTTGATTTGATGCTTGATTTGAAAAATTTCAGGATTTTTTTCTCCTATTGGCACCAGCATTAGTTTGCTTTTTCCGTTGCATTTTTCTTTTTTCCCGGACAGATCAAAGCGTACATCAAAATAGAACAGATATTTTGAAATCCAATCGGTTATTGATTTGGATTTTTTCTTATTCAATTTTCCGTTAAGATTTTCCAAGTCTATTTTTGTTCTGTGGTGTACAATGGCATGTTGATATTCCACGGCATTCAAAGGAATTTTATCGAGAAACGGAATATAATTCATTTGCGGATCCAAAAATATCCATTTTCTTAACTCGGGAATATATGCTTCCGTTACCACGTGTCCTGCTCCCGACTTTGCCGTTTCAACATTTTTAGTTTTCAGGCCTAAGGTTCTGGCAGGAATTCCGATTGAATTCAAAGCGGCGGATAAAACGATTCCATATTCTACACATCTGAATTTTTTGCCTTTTTTTGCTTCTCTTAAGATGCCTAGAGCGCTGTTGTTTTTGGGGCGGTTACTTCCGTTGTGAGTCCATCTGCTGTGAGTCCAATTTAATAAAATCAAGGTTTTTTTTACATTTGATTTTGTTTTGTGTGTTAAACTGTCTAAATGATATTCCGTTTTTAATTTTGTCAGTTCAATATTTGTTTTTAGATTGGAGCAAACAAAGTCACACAAAGATTTGTCTTTGTCTTCATGATTGAACCTGATATTAAGAGCGGCATCTTGCTTTTCTACACAAGATGTCAGCAAAATTCCGATAAACAATAGAGATATTGTTTTCATATTTAAACATTTTCATAATACCGTATTGCTTATAAAACAAATTTTGTTTCACTCATAGGTGTTCGGCAATCCATATCGGTACCACGGTTTCTATGATCATCAATTTCAGCTGCTATACCCACGGTTCTTCCCAGTAGGAACAGACTAAAACCTATTTTTTGCATATTTTTTTCGGTGACTTTTCCGGATTGATATAGTTTCCAAAGCAATTTCAGACTGATACTTGCAATGACGGCATCTATATTTACGGCATAGACATTTTTAGTAATTTTTTGTTTATGCAATTTCTTGACCAAGGCTCTATAGAAATCCCAAAAGACATTGTATATGTTTTCCTCTTGGAACTTTTTATAGATATAGGCTTCTCGCGGGTCTATATTAATCGGTTTTCCTTTGAAGACAGGATGGTTGATTCCCGGAATTCTGGCATAAGGAACAGCTTTTGATTTGGCTTCTTTTTTGATTTTTGCAAAATTGCCTGCAGCACGATCGGCAATTTCATCAATATTCATTTGTCGTTCAGGATTGACATCTTTTTTGTTTCCGAACGATTTCAGGATAAAATCTATTCCTTCGTAGCCGTTGCCGCCGTGAGCTAAGCCTGTATTGGCTAGAAAACCAATAAAAGCAGTAGAAATATTATTTTTTGCACTTACGCTTTCTTTAGCTCCTTTTGCACTGATGGTGCCCGGTCCGTTGGTAAGTGTGATGCCGAGTAATGTGGAAAATTCTTTGAGTTCGATCTGATTTGGCGAGTAATTAAATACTGCTTTGAATGCTGTTTCCGTGAAAGAAATTTCTGATAATTCTTTGTTTGAGTTGAAGTCTTGGATGAATATATTTTGCTCAAAATCGGTTGTGGACAAAATAGTTAGCTTGGCAATAATGCTAAGATAAGCATAGCTGTTTTCAAGGCTGTCTTTGGTAATTTTTTTCTTGACCAAAGCAGGAAAAAACAGATGAAACAGCACATTGCTAATCACAAAATCATCTACTTGCTCAATAGAATAGTTTTCAAGTATGAATTTTCCCAATGAAAGCGCATTGCTTTTTCTTCTTTCCAGTAGAGGAATAAGAATTCCGGATGATTTAGCTTTTAGGGGCTTTAGATTAAATGTTTTTTCTATTTTTTCTTTTTTCCATTTAACATCTTCAGATAAATCTCGAATATTCATGGTGGCATACAAGTCTGTATATTTTTTAATCCATGATTGAGCATTTTGTATTTGCTGATTGTTTCCGAGCAGTGACAGCGGAGCCATCAAGGCTTCGTTGGGCGTGGCAGCGTTTTTCTCTGCTTGTTTGATCAGATCAAAATAGGAATCAGGAACTTTTGAGAGATGATTTAAACAAGCATTCATCAGAGATAAATCTTTGGCATCGGCTTGCATTTTTGCCAATGAGAAAAAGATATTGCTTTCATATGAATTTGAAGCCAAATCGGTTACTTTTTCGCCATGTAATTCAGCCACATGTGTTTTTGGATTCATGGAAGAAGCGCCTGAAACATTTCTCATATTTTGACGGAGATAAACCGCTCCGAGTTGTTTGTTGACCGTTTCGATTTCCAGATCGTATGGCGAAAGTGCTTTGACGACAGGAATCTTGAATTTTTTCGGCAATTTCCAATCAAAGTCATTGGCAAACCAAGGTTTTAAATCCAGATTCCCTTTGGCCTCAAAATCCGGTTTTATATCCAATTTGTCAAAAACGGCTTTCATGGCTATCGGAATATGCTGAATGGAATTTACAGAAACCCCTTTTTTGCTGACTAAGCTCGATTTTTCAGGGTCGAATCCGGGAACTTGGAAGTAGTCTTCAAACCATTTTTCCTTACTGGCGGCATCGTCGTTACTTCCTGCCAACGCTCCCGCATGCCCGACTGCTCGAGAAAGTTTGGCTTTCCAGTGTCCTGTGATACAAGCAATAATGGGCTTGTCAAATTTAATTTTTCCTTCTTGAATCATGTCAAGAGCAATTTTCTCATAAAACCCTCCAGGTTCTATATAAAGCACTACGGCTTTTGTTCTGGAATCATTTTGTGCTGCGTATAAAAATTCGGCAACCGGATATTGGATAATGGTATCTTTTCCTGAACTGACCAAAGTTGTTGTTCCAAAGCCTTGTGTTTTGAGATATTCCGTGATGGTTGTGCTGAAATTTCCCGAGTTGCTATGAATGGCAATGGAGCCTTTAATAAGCAATTCTTCGGGTTTGTCTCCGCCCAATCCGCCACCGATGCGCACATGATTCCAAGCATCTGCAACGCCCAAGGAATTGGCGCCAAAAACATCGATGCTGTTGGTTTGTGCAATGGCTCGTATCAGCATTTGGTCTTTGACACTGAGTTTTTCGGTGACAATGACAATTTTTTTCAGTTTCTTGTTATAGTGAATCAATTCGGCTACGGCGTGATAAACAGCAGAAGGAGGCAGGTAAATCACACCGACATTGAAATTGTGGTTCTTTATGGCATCTGCCAAACGACTGTAAACCGGAATATTTCCGATAGGTGTTTTCATGATTCCCTGACGACCGTATTGCACGCCGGCAACGATATTTCCTCCACTGAAAACATGAGAAACCGGCGTGACTTTCCGACTTTCATTTCCCATGATGTTCATTACGAGAATTTTGTCTTCTTTAGAGGCAATTTCTTCCAAGCTGTTGATGCCTACAAAACTGTTGAAAGGTGCGTGTTTATTTACTAACATGAGCTGAATTTTTGATTTTGTTTTGAATCATCCAATTGTCTATATCGACAGCATATTGAATCACCTCGATCATGGAACTGTCATACCCGAAGAATTTATAAGGAATTTCTAGAGATTCCAGAATATCTCTGGCATAGGAAAAACCCTGTATCAGGTTTGGACCGCCACGACCAACCACCACATATAAATCTTTTTTATCGTGTTTATTATAATAGTCTCTGATTGCATCAAACATGGCTTTAAAAGTGACAAAAATGTCTGTATTGTTTGCTTTTCCGCCAATAATCAGCAATACATTGCTTTGTTTCAGCCAATAATCATAGACAATTCTGGCGATATGATACATTTTTTCATAAGGAGGATTACCTCCAAAATCACTTGAAATGGTTGTTTTTTCAGATAAAATCTCGGTAGCTGCACTGTTGGCTCCGCCACCGAACATAAAAGATGTGATTGTTCCCTCGGGATTGATCACGGCAACATCACTTTGTCCTTGATAAGTGCGCAACTGGTTGACTTCAATTTCAAATTCTGAGAGATTGGTTTCAAAAATTTCTGCCGGAAGGTTCAACCGGTCGGCTAGAGGATTGTCTTGGTCTAACATGCCTTTAAAATCACAGCCTACGGCTTGCAATCGTTTGCCGATGCGTTCCATTCTGATGGGATTCAATTCGAGGGTTATAAAACCGTAATCGTTATAGAGTTCCCAAAGTTTGGGCAGATGTCTGACCAAAGCACTGACCAAATCTTGTGGTGCATTGAGTGCTGCCAGTGCATCGATGATATGATAATTTTTCAATCCGGTGAGCACATCAAATGAGTTTTCAACAATTCTGTTTACGGGCAAGTCTTCGATATCCACACCACCGTCTATGGACAAGGTGAAACTTGCTCTTCTGGAAACAGAGGATACGTTCAGATTAAAATAGACTTCATATTCCGAGGGGATAAACTCTTCAAAAGTGACTCCGTTGGCAACAACCTTTTCATTGTGGAAGTTGTGTTCTGCAAAATAGAGTTGTCGTTTGGCTTCCATGGCTTCGTGAACCGAACTGACAATTTTGACCAATCCGGCTTTGCCTTTTTTTCCGACACCGCCGTAGAAAATAGGTTTCACAACCAGTTTTCCTCTTTTTTCGAGTAAAGTCTCAATGGCTTCATAAGTGGCATTTGATTTGAGCACTTCTGGAACGGGAAAACCTGCCAATTTCAGAATTTGTGCGCCATAGCGCATTCCGGTGATTCTCATAGTGTGTGATTTATAAGGCAAAATTAGTTCTATTCATGAAAAATAAAAGCTAAATATTGGAATATTATAGCAAAGTTATAAACAGATTATTAACATCGTATCAAAGAATTAGACGAAAATCAAATGCTATGGCAAGATATTTGTTAATACTTTGTAACAGAAGATACTCATAAACCTGATTGAAAAATAAGTCTTGACAAAATAAAATAATGTTGTATCTTTGCAATCCAATATCGCGGAGTAGAGCAGTAGGTAGCTCGTCGGGCTCATAACCCGAAGGTCACAAGTTCGAGTCTTGTCTCCGCTACTAAAAACCACCTTAAGGGTGGTTTTTTTTTAAGATATCACAGTTCCCCCGATGCTTCGGGGTTGTCTCCGCTACTAAAAACCACCTTAAAAAGGGTGTTTTTTTTTAAGATATTGTCACAAGTTTTTCCTATCTTTTTTATATTCTCAAACTGTGTTTGTATTAAGGGTTTAGATAACTTAAGTTACCAACTGATAGAACGGTTTTTATATTTTTGTGTAAAACTTGTACATGTCTCATAAAATTTATTTTAAAGGATTGAATATTTTGCGATTTTTTGCGGCTTTTGCCGTATTGATATTTCATAGTTCGCAATGGTATCATCATGATTTTAATACTCCTTTCAAGATGTTTTTGCACAATTTGCCCGTAGCGGTAGATTTCTTTTTCTTGTTGAGTGGTTTTTTGATTATTTATTTGCTCTTGGTCGAGAAAACGGTAACGCAAACTATCAGCTTAAAAAAATTTTATGTTCGTAGGTTCTTGAGAATCTTCCCGTTATATTATTTTATTGTTTTGATTGCCTATTTGTTTTTGCAAACAGACCATGATGTGGTTGCTTGGGACAAGTTCCTATATTTTTGGGGAAATTTTTGGATGATATCAAAAAATACATGGACATTATCGGCATTGAATCCGTTGTGGTCTATCAGTATTGAAGAGCATTTCTATTTGATTATTCCGTTTTTGATTATGATTACGGAGATTAAGTATCTCAAATATATTTTATTTATCATTGTTTTGCTTTCTTTTGGTTTTAGGATTTATGCCTCTCTGACAATTCCTGACAATTGGATGACAATTTATATGCATACATTCAGTCAAATGGATTTATTGGCAATCGGTGGTTTGCTGGCGTTATATCACCACAAGAATAAAATCAGATTTGATTTTTCGACGAGCTTTTATTTTTTATTTTTGGCATTTTTTATCATTTTGATGAGTTTGGTGGATTCAAAAGATTATTCAAATTTATATTTTGCCGTCATTAAAAAATATTTGTTTACTATTCCACTATTGTTTTTACTTATATTCTTTGTATTTAATGAAAATTCCGCTTTTGCCGGAATTAAAAATCATAAATATTTGAACTATCTTGGCAAAATTTCTTACGGAATTTATTTATATAATGCTTTCATTATAGACCTGTTAGAGCGAAATCAATATTTAAGAGAACATTATGGTATCAAATTGTTTTTTGATATTGTTTTGAGTTTGGTGGCGGCAATAATCTCTTATGAAATTTTTGAAAAACAATTTTTGAAACTTAAACTAAAATTTCAGATAGTTAAAACACATGCCTAGATTTTTTTAAACATATTCAATCTTATTGGTAGAATATTCTGTGTTTTAGCAGATTTTAAGTAGATTCAATTACTCTCGATAGCCGTATTTTCTTAATTGTTCGGCTTTTTTACGCCAATCTTTGTTCACTTTGACATAGAGTTCCAAGAATATTTTTTTGTTAAAAAAACTTTCCAAATCTTTTCTGGCTTCGCTACCGATACGTTTTAGTCCTGCTCCTTTATGTCCGATGATAATACCTTTTTGAGATTCTCGTTCTACGTTGATAATAGACCGGATTTTAATCAGGTGTTTTTCTTCTTTAAATTCTTCCGTATCCACTTCAACGGCATAGGGAATTTCTTTTTTGTAGTGCTTCAAGATTTTTTCACGAATTTTTTCATTGACAATAAAGCGTTCGGTTTTGTCTGTGAGTTGGTCTTTTCCAAAATAAGGAGGAGATTCCGGTAATAGTTCTATGATTCGGTGAAGCACTTGATCTATTCCGAAGCCATGCAGGGCAGATATCGGATAGATTTCTGCATTGGGAATTTTTTCTTTCCAAAAGTTCACCATTTCGTCGAGTTGTTCTTGCCGGCTGACATCAATTTTGTTGATAAGCAATAATACGGGAATTTGAGCATGAACAATTTTTTCAAAAAGTTTTTCGTCTTTTAGATTTTTTTCACCGGTTTCAATCATGTAGAGTAGGATATCGGCATCATCAAAAGATTCTTTGACAAAATTCATCATGGATTCGTGCAATTGGTGGGCAGGTTTGATAATGCCCGGAGTATCTGAAAAAATAATCTGATACTGATTGGCATTTACAATGCCCAGAATTCGGTGTCTGGTGGTTTGTGCTTTGGGTGTAGTGATGGCGAGTGGTTCTCCCACAACAGCATTAAGAAAAGTCGATTTTCCTACGTTAGGGTTTCCGATGATATTTACGAATCCTGATTTATGTTTCATTGGTTGCCGGTTTTTCAATTTTCTAAAAGTGTATTTATTGAAATCGTTTCTAAGACAAATATAAGCATTTTTTCGGTGGCGACATGCATGCATTCTGACGTTTAGAAACTTGAGAAGAGTAGGAGTATATCTCGAAATTCCGAGCCTGAAACGATTCGGGATTTTGTTTCGTTATACTCAACTCAACTTTCAACTTACGAACTTTTTTTTGTCACATCAAATGATTTTGCATGTGCGGAATCATAAATTAGATTAAAAATTTATTGGTGGAAAGAAGTGTTTTTTTTTAGATAGTTTGACGGTTATAAATTGTTCTGCGTTCGTATTTCTTTGTTAATATTTCTTATCAAATGATTTTCCGTTGAATTGATAAACTCCACCATTTCCCATTGCAAACAGTAAATATCCATTATTGTCTTGGTAAATATCCCAAATCATTTGTGTCTTAAGTTTTTCATCAACGATATAGTTTGTCATAGTCTTTCCGTCGAACATCCAAGCTCCGGTATCTCTATCACCAAACCAAATATTTCCTTTATTATCTTCTTTAATTGCAAATACGTGTTCGAGCGTTCCTGTGGGTGATTTATTTCCTTTTCTTGAACTTGTCGGGTGAATTAAATTATTTTTCTCAGAGAAATTAATGTATTCATTCTTAATTTTTTTATGCTTGCTAACGACCTGCTAAACGCAGTTCTACTTTGCGAACGAAGATACAATAAATTATGCTTTGTCAATTAGCCGGATCCAATATCTCCGGATTTTAACAAACCGGATTGTTTTGTT
>Ga0256846_1000855_pt1 | contig 10771 bp, 9 predicted proteins | sample TevniametaG_FD_189098 | JGI IMG/M metagenome (GOLD analysis project Ga0256846, IMG submission 189098) | Tube worm associated microbial communities from hydrothermal vent at the East Pacific Rise, Pacific Ocean - Tevnia | ecosystem: Host-associated > Annelida > Integument > Unclassified ...
CGATTTATCAAAAGTATTCCCGCTTTGAAAGACAAATGGTTTCCGCCAAAATTAAAAATGATTATCTGTATCCCCTCAGGAATCACAGAGGTGGAAAAAAGAGCCGTTAGAGACTCCGCAGAAAAGGTAAACGCTTCTGAAGTGCTTTTGATTCATGAACCTATGGCTGCCGCAATCGGTATGGGTGTTGATATTACCAAACCCAAGGGGAGCATGATTATTGATATCGGTGGAGGAACAACGGAAATTGCCGTAATTGCGCTTGGCGGTATTGCCGTGGAAAAATCTGTCAAAATTGCCGGCGATATTTTTACCGGTGATATCATTTACTATATGAGAACGAATCATAACCTGCATATTGGAGAAAGAACAGCTGAAAAAATTAAAATCGGCGTAGGCTCTGCCATAGAAGATCTGGAAAATCCTCCTGAAAACATGCCTATTCAAGGCAGGGATTTACTTACCGGAAAGCCTAAGGAAATTGTTGTTTCATATAAAGAGATTGCCAAAGCGATTGATAAATCTTTGCTAAGAGTTGAGGATGCTATTATGGAAACTTTGTCCAGAACGCCTCCTGAATTGGCTGCAGATATTTATAATTCCGGCATTTATCTCGCAGGCGGAGGCTCTTTGCTTCGAGGACTTGACAAAAGAATCTCTCAAAAAACCGACCTGCCGGTATATATTTCAGAAGATCCGTTAAGAGCCGTTGTGCGCGGCACCGGAATTGCGTTGAAATATTTGAATAAATATCGCCCTATACTGGTCAAATAGATAATTGAAAAACTCAAAAAGGCAATGGTTAGAATTATAGATTTTCTTTATAGCCGAAAGAACACCATTCTTTTTCTGTTACTCGAACTCTTTTCACTTATCTTAATCTTGAAAACACATGACTATGCCGAAACAAAAACATCGGGATTTGCATTGGAAATATCAGGGGTAGTGCACAGCCGATTGAACTATTTTTCCGATTATTTAAAACTGAGGCAAACCAATCAAGAACTCATGCAACAAAATGCAATACTCTTGAATCAGGTACACAATCCATCACAACTGGTCGAGCGCAGCATTGCTTTCAATAATCAATTTGATTTTGTTCCTGCACATGTGGTTTCCAATCAATATCAGTTCCAAAATAATTATATCATATTGAACAGAGGATCTGATGATGGCATCGAAGCTGACATGGGTGTTGTCGGCACCCAAGGAATTATTGGCATTATTGCCAAAACATCCAAGCACTATTCCGGTGTTATTTCTATTCTAAACGGACAATCAAAAATCAATGTAAACCTTAAAGGAACAAATTTTAACGGATTCTTGGAATGGACAGGCACAAACCCCAACTTATTTGAAGTTTTGGACTTGCCCATTAACGCTCCTTTAAAAACCGGTGATACTGTTACAACCAGTGGCGTTTCAAATATTTTTCCTAAAGGAATTGCTTGCGGAACCATACAAAATATAGAAACCGTGTCGGGAAGAAAAACTTATAAGTTAATTGTTAAACCACTTATTGATATGACCAATCTAGGCGCTGTATATGTAGTTAAAAACCCGTATAAAAAAGAGTTCGATTCTCTATCCGTATCCCAATGAAACTAACCGCCAGAAATATCATTATCATCGCTATATTTTTGATTCTGCAAATAGTGTGGTTTAACAATATGCTTATCTTCAATAAATACACACCTATTATTTTTATTTATCCTTTACTGACACTCTCCTTTGAAACCTACAAAACATATACTTACGTCATTGCTTTTTTGATGGGACTCAGTATAGATTTTTTTCTACAAACCGGAGGGGTTTTTGCCGCCACAAGCTTGTTGATTGTTCATCTGCGAAAATATTATTTTCTCTTGACAAAAAAACCTTCCCAAGAATTGACGCTTATCAAGCCTTATCACCTTCCGGCAGGGTCAAAACTTACTTATTTTTTTGTTTTCACACTCATCAGTCAACTTTTAATTTATTTTTTTGAATCTTTTCAATTTTCATTGCTTTTACACAAAATCCCCTTGATTCTTATCAATACATTAATCAGCGTTTTGATATTGTTTTTTATTGATTTTGTTGTGTTTAACCATACTTCAAAATAAGGTTTTATGAAAGAACGCAGTGTCATCTTGGGTCTTATTATCATTATCATCTCACTTATTATTGTAGGAAGATTGAGCTATGTGCAGTTAATCGATAAAAAATATAAGCAACTGGCTACACGAAATGCCGTCAAAAGAGAATATATCATTCCCGAAAGAGGATATGTCTATGACCGAAATGATGAATTATTGGTGAGCAACCTACCCGTATATGATGTCATGGTTACGCCAAAATTATTGAAGCCTTTTGACACATTGAGTTTCATGAAATATACGGAAATCAGCAAGAAAGAGCTATTAAACAGAATCAAAAAAGCAAGAAAATATTCCTATAACAAACCATCTCTTGTTGTTTCAAAGCTATATAAAAATCAGATTGCTCTACTTCAAGAGAGAATTCATAAATTTCCCGGGTTTTTTATTCAACGAAGGGCCATCAGATCTTATCATACAAAATCTGCGGCAAATGTGCTTGGCTATATTCGTGAGGTGAACGACAGAGAATTGAAAAAAGACCCTTTCTATCTTCAAGGAGATTTGATTGGAAAAGCCGGAGTTGAAAAATCTTATGAAAAAATATTAAGAGGCAAAAAAGGAATCAAATATTTTTTAAGCAATAAATTCAACCAAAAAATAGGTAGTTTTAACAACGGAAAAAGTGATACCATTGCCGAAACAGGAAAAGATTTGATGTTGAGTATTGATATTGATTTACAAAGCTTTGGAGATTCTCTTCTTGTAGGAAAAAGAGGAGCGATTATTGCCTTGGAACCTAAAACCGGTGAAATTCTTGCTTTGGTGACCGCCCCCGGCTACCCTCCGGAATACTTAAGCGGCAAAAACAGCTCCAAACACTTCAACAAATTATTTAGGGACAAAGTCAACAATCCTTTGCTCGACAGAGGACTGCAAGGCGCTTATCCGCCGGGGTCTCCTTTCAAAATGATTAACGGATTGATTGGTCTGCAAGAAGGAGTCATTAACAGTTATACATCTTTCAGGTGTTCCAGCGGTTTCAGATATGGAAAAAATGCACATATGTTTTGCCATTGCGGCGCCAACGGAAGATTGGTAAGGCTGCCTTGGGCAATTACAAAATCGTGTAATACTTACTTTTCAAATACATATCTCAACATCATCAATAAATATTCCACTCCGGTCAAAGGAATCGATGCATGGAACAAACATGTAGAAAGCTTTGGGCTGGGGCAATATCTGCATACTGATCTCCCCGTAGGCTCGAAAGGAAATATTCCCGACAGTGAATTTTATGACAGGTATTATCGCGGAGAAAAATGGTCTGCCACCTACTCCATTTCAAATGCCATCGGACAGGGAGAAGTATTGACCACCCCCATTCAGTTGGCAAATGTTACTGCCATAATTGCCAATAGAGGCTTTTATATCACCCCGCATGTTGTAAAAAAAATAAACGGCAAAAAATATTTTAATCCAAATTTTGTTAAGAAAAAATATACTACAATCGATGCCAAGTATTTTGAACCTATTGTTGAAGGAATGGCACAAGTATATAAAACGGGAACAGCAAGATACAGCAATCTGAAAGATATCGAACTCTGCGGAAAAACCGGAACCAGTGAAAACAAAGCACGAATTAACGGAAAAGTGGTCAAACTGCCTGACCATTCCATTTTTATTGCTTTTGCACCGAAAAACAATCCTAAGATTGCCGTTGCCGTCTTTGTGGAAAACGGAGGCTATGGCGCAACCATTGCCGCCCCGATGGCAACACTAATGATTGAAAAATATATCAGAGGAAATATTACCCGAACAGATTTATTGGAACGGATAAAAAACATAAACTTAGAACCTGTATATCAGAAAAAATATGAAGTGGAGTAACCGTAGAAAAGCAAGCTTGTTAAACTATGATTGGATTACAGTATCTCTGTATTTCGTACTGGCTGTGATTGGAATTATCAGCATTTATTCAACCAGCTTTGACGAGAACCAACACGGGCTTCTGAATACATTTTACGGAAAACAGAGCATCTGGCTACTTTTCAGTATCATTATTATTTTTTCCATCAATATTATCAACCTGAAGTTTATCAAAAACAACGCTTCCATTTTTTATCTCGTCGGCATTCTTCTGCTTATTTTAGTGCTTATTTTCGGGGCGGAAATCAATGGAAACAAATCTTGGTTCAGGTTTGGAAGTTTCAGCATACAACCGGCAGAATTTGCCAAAGTCACCACAGCCTTGGGACTGGCGGGACTTTTGACAGAACACAGTTTTGGCCTTCAGAATTTGAAACATATTTTTCAATCTTTTATACTGATTCTCACACCGGCTTTGTTGATATTGCTACAACCCGATTTAGGATCTGTTATTATCTTTTTTTCATTCTTCATCGTGTTATACAGAGAAGGTTTGAATCATAATTTCTTTTTATTTGTTTTTCTGTTTGGTTTTTTGTTCATCTCAACCATATTTTTCGGACATCAAGCCATGAATATTATTGTTAGTTTTTTATTTTTTGTCTCCGCAATTCTTTCTTATTATTTTCTCAAGAAAAAAAACTTTTTCTATATGCTTCTCATCTACATTATTTCTCTAGGTATGATTTTCTCTACAAATTATACCTATAAGCATATTCTGAAACCACACCAAAAGAACAGAATCGATATTGTATTGGGAAAAGTGAAAGACGATAAAGGGGTGGGATATAACTTGAAACAAGCCTTGATTGCAACCGGATCGGGCGGACTGTTCGGCAATGGCTTTATGAAAGGAACACAAACCAACGGAAACTACATTCCTGAACAACACACCGATTGGATTATGAGTTCCATAGGCGAACAATGGGGGTTTGTCGGAAGTTTTTTTGTGGTTGTTCTTTTCACCGGTCTTTTGATAAGATTGATTTTTCTTGCCGAAAGACAGAAACAAAGCTTTGCCAGAATTTTAGGATACGGAGTCATCGGCATACTCTTTTTTCATTTCAGCTTAAATATCTTGATGGTTTTAGGCATTTTTCCCACCATTGGAATTCCACTCCCGTTTTTGAGCTATGGTGGCTCATCTTTATGGGCTTTTACAATTTTATTGTTTTTATTCTTGAAATTTGATGCCAATAGGGTTCAAGACTGGTGAGGCACAACTTACTTTTTAGGGTTGACAACAAAGGCATTCGGAAATTTCTTTTTGATGGCAATCAGCGCCCTATCAACCGAGAGTTTGTTTTCATAATTTCCCACCCAAACTTTAAATTCCGGTGCCTCCCATTTGATTTGGGCACTCGTATCCGAAAACAATAACAAAAAGTCGCTCTTAACAGACCTTGCTCTTGCCATATTCTGCCCGTTATACAACTGAATATGATATAATTTCACGGCTGTCTTGTGTTCAGTGGCACATTTGCTTCTTTCTGAAAGCAACGCATCAACATCTTTATTGACCACAAACCTGTTGTCTGTTTGTGCAAACACTTGTGTTGAAAATATAAGAAGTATTATAAAAATTGTGTGTTGTAATAATTTCACTGTTTATAATTTTATAATTTATTAATTATGAAGCAATTACAAAATTCATAAACCCGTATAATCGCTTCGCTCTCTCATGTTTTTTTCTTAATCATAATTTTGTGTGTGTTTTACAATCAAAAAAAACATGCTCGTTTCATGACACAAAAATACAAAAAAGTTCTGTCTGACAAACATATTGAAAATATTATGCCAAAAAAGGTCGCTTGCTGTTGCAAGCGACCTTTTCTTTGTTGAGTTATTATGATTAATGTGCATTGTGGTGATACAGACTCTCCTCCAGATAAGGATGATTCACCGGCAATACTGTTTTTCTTTTTGCCATATTTCTGAATACCACGAACAAGAACAATCCCAGGAAACCTAAGAAAATTCCGATTTCATAAATACCAAACACCGGATGTCCTACCGTTCCGGGGAAAACTGACAAGTAGATATCCAAGAATAGCCCTGCCAAAATGATGAATGCCACCACAATCAGAACTTTTGGATTCTTTGCCAATTTGTTGGGTAATAAAACAATAAACGGCACAAAGAAATTAATCACGATATTCAGCGTGAAAAGGAACTGAGAAAAATGGAATCTTCTCAAGAAATAATATTCTCCTTCTTCGGGAATATTGCCATACCAAATCAGCATATACTGAAAATACCAAGCATAGGCAAACAAGATTGATCCCATGAATAAATATTTTGAAAAATCATGCCAATGCGATGAATTCATAAAAGGAAAATACCCGCCTTTATGCAAGAAATAGACAATGACCACAATCAAAGCAGATGCATGATAGAAGCCTGAAATAAGTTCTTTGATGCTAAACAGCGTACTGTACCAAAACGGTTCAAGAGACATCAAATAGTCAAAACCGGCAAAGATAAATGTCACGGCAAAGGCAAAAATATGAACCTTTGAAAAGAACCTGCTTTTTTGGAACCATTTGAGTGCACCTGCTTTATCTCCATCTTCTTTTTTTGAGAATCTTCTGAGTATGGAGGTTGTGAGCAACCATACCACAAAATAGATGATTGTTCTGACAATAAAGAACGATGTGTTCAAATAGGGTTCTTTCACTTCTAATATTTCTTTGAATTCGGGATATTTATTGAAATCTTCAATATGTTTTTCAGGATTTGCCCAAGGATACACATGCTTGAGTCCCAACAAAACCAATGCTAACATGAACAAAAAAGCCGGAGCAATATAGCAGCTCACAGATTCCGGGACTCTTTTAAAAGCAGAAGACCATCCTGCTTCGGCAATATATTGTAGCGCCATCCAAAAGGCGGCACCAAGTGCCAACAGAAGGAAAAAGTAATTGCTAAACAAGATATTTGCCCAAGCGCGATCTTGATCGTGCATAAAAGCCAACACGCCACTAATCAAACCTATTACGATTAAAACTATACTAATAGTCTTTAATTTTTTTGAAAATATAAATCTTTTTTCCATTGTCGTAGTTTTAAATTATTTTACTTTAAACTATTCTTGATATAAAGAATAATTTTCCATCTGTCGTCAGTCTTGATCTGTGAACCATGTGCTCCCATAATGGCAGAGCCCATTGTGATTACATGAAATATTTCTCCGTCAGGCTTTGCCTTGATATATCCTGCCGTTAAGTCTGCAGGGGGTGCCGGATATAATTTCTTTCCTTTTTTGACCAATTTGGTCAATTTTCCATCTCCTTTTCCTTTTTCTCCATGGCAAATTGCACAGTAGATATTATATTTCATTTTTCCTATTGCCAAATTTCCTTTGGTTGCTTCAAACGGATTATGGAGCAATTCTCCCGCCTTGGTCTTATCTGCAAATTTATCTTTGAACGGATAGGCAACAAATTCTCTTGCCACCGTTCCTTCAACCGGTTTTTGCATATTGACTCCGTTTGCAAAATACTTGTTGGGCGTATAAGATTCATAGGCTTTTGAATAGTACATATCAAAATCGCCCATATAGTCCCAACTCGTGTTTTCTTGTTCGTGATTACAAGAGGTCAGCATGCCTAAACCGATAAATAATACTAATATATATTTTTTCATTTTCATACTTTTTTAGTTATTAGAGATTTCTACTTCATCAACTTTTTCTGCTCCGGTATTCTTAAAAATCTCACGAAGTTTTGCCTCCATATCTTCACTCAGTCCGGCTTTATCTATCAGCACAATCATCTTATCATCATTCATTCCGGGATATTCAAACTCGGGTTTTTTCCAAGGATACAATCTGTCTTTATGAAAGAATGTTCCCACTGTCAGCAGAACGGTTGTCAGAACAGTTCCTACAAACATCAGTACGGGAAAAGTCAAACTCAGGCTTGGCTTTCCGCCTATATTCAAAGGATAGTCTATAACGAAAGTATAGTATAGCGCAGAAAAAACGCCTGTAATTCCTAAAACTCCATAGAAAAAAGCCAACAGCGGAATATTAGATTTTACATGAAATTTTTCCAATAGTTCTTCGATAACAAACGGCGTGATTACTTCTTCGACCGGAGCTTTTGCTTCCAGCAGTTGATCGGCAGCTGCCATTAGTTTTTTATCATCGTCGTAAACAGCTATTAATTTTTTCATCTTATAAAAGTTTTTCTAGTTTTTTAACTTCTTCTTCATTCACTTCAAGCTCTGTGTGTCTTTTGGCTTGTTGTTTCAATTCGTTCATTGCCATCATCGGAATGAATCTGATGAACAACAATGTGCCGACCAAGAACAATCCCATGGTTCCGAGATATACCCATTTATCAACAATGGTCGATGAATATTCAAACCAGTTGGCAGGGAGAAAATCTTCTGCAGAGGGTGGCACCACGATATTATATCTTTCCAACCACATGCCTATATTCACAAAGATGGTAATCACAAACAACCACAACAAGCTTTTTCTGATTTTTTTAAACCAGAACAACTGTGGCAAAAATGCATTGAAAATAACCATCAGCCAATAAGGGGTTGAATAGTGTCCGAACATATAATTGTCTATAAATACGTAGGATTCAAACTTGTTTGCGGAATACCAAGCTATAAACAATTCAATCAAATAGGCAGAGCCCATTATCAAACTCACAAAAGTGATGATTCTAGCAATGGCATCAAAATGATCATCTGTCACATAATCCTCCAGCTTGAACATCACACGAATTGTGATCATCAAAGTGACCACCATACTAAATCCTGAGAAAATGGCTCCTACCACAAAGAAAGGCGGGAAAATGGTTTCGTGCCATCCGGGCAAAACGCCGGCAGAGAAATCCGTGGATACGATGGAGTGCACGGCAATTACCAAAGGCATTGCCAAACCACCCAAAATTCCGATGGCATCTTCAAATTTTCTCCAAGAAGACATTTTTCCTACCCAGCCTAAACTCAAGGCTGAAAATACTTTTTTTCTTATTCCGGTGGAACGATCTCTGATGGTTGCAAAATCCGGCAGCATTCCCATATACCAGAATATTGCCGAGGTGGTCAAATAGGTCAAGATGGCAAAAACATCCCACAACAGGGGAGAATTGAAATTGACCCAAAGTCCTCTTGAATTGGCACCATAAGGAAAGATAAACATTTCGTCCCAAGGGCGTCCCACGTGGATGGCAGGAAACAGTCCGGCTGCCAACACGGCAAAAACCGTCATGGCTTCTGCGGCTCTGTTGATGGATGTTCTCCATTTTTGTCTGAATACCAGCAAGAAAATGGAAAATGCCGTCCCGGCATGACCGATACCAATCCACCAAACAAAGTTGATGATTGCCCATCCCCATACCACTTGGTTATTGTTTCCCCATACACCAATGCCTTTGGAAATGGTATATGGAACATAGTAGCCCAAGCCTATTGCCATCAATGCAAAAGATATAAGAAAAGCGACCCACCACCACAGCGGTGCTCTTTCTTCTTGTGATCTCAATACGTCATTGGTAATATCTGCATATGTTTTATTACCTAATATTAGTTCACCTCTGACTTCTTTTTTATACATAATTGAATTATTTTAAAGTTTATTAAGCTTCGTGTTCTGTTGTTTCGTGATGAGCTTGCTCGTCTTTGTTTCTGACCTTCGTCAAATAGACCACACTCGGAAGTGTTTTCAATTCCTCGAGTAAGCCATAAGATCTTTCGTTTTTGAACAACTCAATCACCTTGGCACCTTCCATATTCACATCTCCAAATACAATTGCATCTGATGGACATGCTTGCTCACAAGCCAATTTAATTTCTCCGTCTTTCAGTTCTCTTCCTTCTGTTTTGGCTTTCAGTTTTCCTTCTTGTATTCTTTGAACACAAAGCGTACATTTCTCAACTACTCCTCTTTGACGAACAACTACATCCGGATTCAATACCATACGTTTCACTTCGTCGTCGAACAAATAATTATATTCTCCGCCTTCAACAAAGTTAAACCAGTTGAATCGTCTTACTTTGTAGGGGCAGTTTGCCATACAATATCTGGTTCCGATACATCTGTTGTATGCCATGGAGTTCAGTCCTTCTTTGGTATGTGGTGTGGCTGCCACCGGACAAACGTTTTCACAAGGGGCGTTGTCACAATGCTGACACATCACCGGCTGATGGAACACTTCAGGGTTATTTTTGATATCGGAATATAGTTTGTTTTCTACCGTAGAATAATATCTGTCAATACGCAACCAATGCATATTTCTTCTTCGTCTCACCTGCTCTTTTCCCACAATGGCAATATTGTTTTCCACTTGACAAGCAACAATACAAGCACTACAGCCCGTACACTTGTTGTAGTCAATTGCCATTCCCCAATGATGTCCGGGATAGTCTTCAGGATGATATCCTTCTTTATAAAGATTTACATGCTCCAACTTATCTTTGAAATAGACATGTTTATGATTTCCTGCATGCTTATCTTTTTGCCACTCTTTGAGCGTGGTTTCACGAGCGATATCTTCTGCCCTGCCTTCCATGGTATCATGGGTTTGGGTTTGTGCCAATTGATAAGTCTTTCCGGTTTTGCTCACTTCAACGGAAATGCCGTTGAATATTCTGTTTCCGTCTTTTGAACCGATGAGACTTGCCGCATTGGCGCCGCCCACTTGGTCGGCAACCGAACCGGCAGCCGTGCGTCCGTATCCCAATGCAATGCCTATGCTTGTCAGATCTTGACCGGGTTGTATGAGAACGGGAAGTTCCACTTCAAC
>Ga0256846_1000856_pt1 | contig 10757 bp, 11 predicted proteins | sample TevniametaG_FD_189098 | JGI IMG/M metagenome (GOLD analysis project Ga0256846, IMG submission 189098) | Tube worm associated microbial communities from hydrothermal vent at the East Pacific Rise, Pacific Ocean - Tevnia | ecosystem: Host-associated > Annelida > Integument > Unclassified ...
TGCCTTCTCAGCCCATGGCTTCAGGGTTGTAATGGTACCTTAATTTTATATCTTTATCATATTATCATGGGCCAATATAATAATCAACAACAGGGCCATCATACCTTTTTATACTGCCTTTGGTGTTTTGTGCTATTTCTTTTGCTGTAATTGTGACTGGTTTCCAGTTCTCTGTATGAGTATGTTGATCCTGATGTATTTTGGCATAAGAAATGATCTTTTTTCATTATCCTGCTCAATATCTTTATCGATAAGTTTTTTACGTTTGGCTGCAAACCTTGACTGGTTAACTTTCCATACAAATCTGACTCTGTTTTTATTATCATTGCGCTGCATGGGTATCAGTTGATTCCGGGCAGCTCACCTGATTGCGATTCTAAAAAATCTGGTATTTCAGTTTCATGGGCTTCTGCAAGTCTGCCCTTGTAAGAGAGGCCTGTTCCATTAAATGTCATGTTCTTTCTTTGCAACATTGACATAGTTGATGGGAATTACAGGTTTGCCTGCTTTTGTAAGACAGATATCAGGCAGGGTTGATACAGCCTTGCCCTTGCTCCCTTTATGACACATTGTAAGTCCGTTGACTGTTACAGTTGGACCACTCATATTATCCTCCTGTTGTTTTAATTAATACAGCACCCAGGCTGCCTGTGTCAGGGCTGTACAATTTGACAATTCCATAGCGTGAAAAAATGATATACAAGCCATGGGACATCAACTTTCCACCATCTTTTACAGCTCATAATGTACAATTGTCGGGAGTCTTATTTGAAATTTCAGTAGTGATATGAGAGTGTTTGTTATGAAGAGTATCGGCAAGTTACTTGATTTGTGATTCACTTATTGTTTGATTTTCTGCTGTTGCAATAACGGCATAACAATAACCGGGCAGCTTAAGCTGCTGCTGCTTATTTAATGGATTTTTTTATAATCTTGTACCTGACTAAAATTTTTCTTTTGTATTTCAGCCTGAGTGATGCCGGATTAATAACAAGTCCAATGTACATCATGCCTGACTCTTTAAGCTTATCTAAAGAAATCTGCTCTGTGAATATTGTTGAAATATCTTTAAGTGCCCTGGCCCCTCCGGTCACCCGGATTGTTTCAGGAATTGCTTTTGCCTCTTTCATGACTAATCCTGGTGGCAGTTTCCCGGCCCAGTCAGGCTGAACAGGAAGTTGCTTTTCCATCAATGTGTCAATAGTGATATCAAGGACTGAAGGATTTATATTTTTTAAACGTATACCCGGGGGAAGTGATATATTGTCCCTTGTTATGGACAGTTTATTTCTGCCAATAACTGCCCTGGACAGGTCAAGTTTGACAGCAATCTGATCCGGGCTTATGGAGTTTACCAATGGTTTTGCACCGCTGATCAAGAGCTTAATGCGGGAGGCAGAGGATGATATAATTTCCATTTTTTGATCAGGGTTCATGAATTCAATTGGCACTTCATGTGTTGCAAGGGTTTCCATACCTTTTGAAAAACTGAGCCATATTCCCGTAACACAGAAAAAACTTATCAGGGCTGCTGAGACAAGTTCCATGGTTTGACGTTTGAACCTTTTTTTTGCAGAATCCTCCCCTGTATGTTTTTTTAGTAATTTTTCCAGAGTTGAACGGTCTGCAATATTATAGATTTTATTCTTTTTAAATACTGTGATACTGCCGCTCTCCTCAGAAACGACAATAACCAGGGCATCAGTGAGTTCTGTTAAACCTGCAGCTGCCCTGTGCCGGGTTCCAAAATAAGAGGGAAGATCTTTTCTTTTGGAAAGCGGGAGTATAACACCGGCACTGATTATCCTTTCTCCCTGGATTATGGCGGCACCATCGTGCAATGGATTGTCCGGCCAGAAAATACTCCCAAGCATCTGCCTGGACAATTTTCCATCTATGGAAGTTCCTCCCTGGACAACACTGCTAAGGCCCTGTTTAAACGGTAAAACAATCAGAGCTCCGATTTTTTTCTCACCAAGGTCATGGACACTTTCCATAATTATATTCAGCAGTGTGCGGGATTGACGGCGGGGGATCCCCCATAAAAATGACTTCAGATCTCTGGTCTGTACTACGCTTGATATCTCATTTCTAAAGGCAATGATAATGATCAACGCTGCCAGTGTGATAGCGCCCTGCCTTGCCCAGCTTGTTATAACAAGGCCCATGGGAACTGCAATCTGGCTGGCTGCCAGCAGGACACAGAAAGCAAGCAGAACCCGGATAACATTGGTTCCCCGAAACAGGATATAGAGCCGGAACAAAATATAGCTGTTTAACAGTATATCAAGTACATCCTGCCAGCGGAATCCGGAAAACAGATAGAGAAGAGATTCCATAATCAGTCAGTCATGCTGAATCTTAAGGTGCGTAAAAGGAGATCATCGGCATTGTGTATTTCAACACGCCAGGGCCCTTTATCAGCAGCCCGTATCTGTACCCTGCTGAAAGAAGACCACTTTGGCGGAGAAAGTGTCAGGCGCATGGTAAAAATCAGTTTATCTTTTTTAAACCATTTGTGGTACACATGGGTCTTTTCAAAAACCGGGTCAAATTCTGAAAAACAGAATACCTCTCCCGAAGATATTGAAAATATGACTCCAGGGTTCACAGGTTTATAATTTTCAATGGATTCGCACATTACAGCCCGGGTCATTTCCATTCTGTCATTGGGCTGCCCTGTGCAGATACCTGCCATGGCAGCAAGGAATATAATAATCAAAGAAAAGAGTATTTTCATATTTCACCTTTTTATAAGTTCCGGATGATAACCTTGGGAGCCCACCCGGAAAATATTAATTAAACAACTTCCATACAATAACAATTTGAATACTCTGTTTGCAAGGAATTAATTTACACCTATTTTCCAGATGCCTTTTTCTGAAAAAGCTTCAATGGTCTGTCTTTTAGCTTTATTTAATAAATTTGAGTGGGATAGTTTATTTTTTTTAGCATACTGGCTGAGTTTAACAATCTTTTTACCTTCAATATATGCTAATCTTTTATGATAGGAATTCAGCAGGGCTTTATAGATTATTTCTTCCATGATTTCAGTTCTGTTTTGGTTATTATATTCGTTAAAAGCATCATAATATTGCTGTCTGTTAATAAATTGAATATTGATGGTAACATAACCTTCCCTGAGAAACAGCAGGTTATTTATAACCCTTCCCATACGTCCGTTTCCATCAACAAATGGATGGGTATATTCAAAATCCAGATGGAATTTCGCAATCCTTTGAATAATATGTGCCGAAGCATTGCCATAATATTCCATTAAAGCATTTTTTATTCTATCTTTAATCTCCCTGGGAGCAGGGGCAATATGGCTGCCAACTCTGACAAACTCATTTTTATAACGGTACCTGCCGGCAATTTCATCCTGGATATTACCAATCAGCATCTTGTGCAGCAATAAAATAATCTCTTCATTTAACTCTATTGTTTTAGCTTTCTTATGAATATAAGACATAACCCTTGCAAGATTTGTGGCTTCAAACATCTCCCTTGATGAAACAAATCTGTCCAGATCTATCTGCAGTAGAATTTTTTCAGTCTCTTCTAAAGTTAATGTACTGTTTTCAATGGCATTTGAATTATATACATTTTCAGCTGTTTCTGCTTCATTGATTAAATCAATAATAGATTGTTTCCCATCAATGGCGCTATAATACCTCTTGCGCAGCATATCGATTTTTTTAAAAGCACTGTTTTTTTTCATCATACATATATTTTATGTATGATTCACGAGTTTGTCAAGCAAACCATTAAATTACCATTGTTTTTAGATATAATTCACGTTTCAATATACAAAACAGAAAATTTTCAACATCACATACTGACATTAACTGACATCATCTTCACCCTCTTTTTCCATAACTGGATTTTCAGGAGGGAAGAGAGCAAGATCGCGAACATTTTTCTGAACAGCTATGGATGCATAGAGGCACAACAAAAAGGACATGGCATAGAAACCTTTTTCACTGAGTGTTAATGAGGCATTCCAGAGTCCAATACCCAATAATAACAAAGCAATACCAATTGATGTCCAGCACAGGCCATAATAAATATTAGTAACTGCTATTCCTTCCAGTCTATCCCGAACTGATTTCTGCAGGGAAACAGCAGAAAAAAGGCCATACATAAGTAAAACAAAATAGTAGCCTTTTTCATTAAGTGCCATGCCGGCATTCCACAACCCTAATAAATATGCTCCAACACCTATAAATAATGCACACCAGGAGGCTCCTATAAATGCACCTGTAGGTTTTTGAACATTTCTGCCAGAATAATCTGAAAACTGAGTCTCATGCATTTGATTTAATCTCCATTAAATTTAAGTAATAAAACAAATAAATCTGCTTGATTTCTTTTAGCCTAAGGTTATCCAGGATGTCAATCAATAAGAAGAGAAAATATAATAAAATATAGTAAAATTAAGATATAAATATCATATTGACATAAAAAGATATATATGTAATTGGATAATAAAATGATAAAATCATTACATTTCAGCAGGTTCAAATTAACAGGTTTAAAGCATTGGAGCTTTTAATGGTAAAAAAATTAATTGTATATCTTGTGTTGATTATGGGGCTCCAGGCAGGTGTGCCAGTGCTTGGTTTTGAAGTGAACAAAGATGGCAGATCATTGATCCTTGAGTCTGAACAGGCGTACCGCAATGATATGGAGGACAGACCCGTTGTAACCGACAGGGCCATGACAGGCTATGTAAATAAAATTGTTAAAAAACTTATACCGAAAAATAAAAAACCACCCAGGGGAGTAAACCTGAGTGTTACACTGCTTGAGTCGCCCCAGCCCCAGTTATATTCCTATACCAGCGGGCATATAGTCATGACAACCGGGACCCTGCTTGCCATGGAAAATGAAGCCCAGCTTGCAGGAGTTCTCTCCCATGAAGTAGCAAATATTACTGAGGGCTATTACATCAATATGTACCAGAAAATCAAGACTGCAAAGCGCCGCGGGAGAATGAAAGGAGTGGCTTCCGCTCTGATAGGTTCCCTGCTGGATGTGGCTGTTGATTACAGCGCGGACTCTGCTGCATACGATATCTCTGACAAATGGATTCAAGGGGATGCAACCTATAGAGAGACCATGAGAAAAATCACAAAGATCAATGCTGCAAAGTCTGCCTACTACAGTGTAAAGGATGTAATAGCAAGCATACCAAAAAAGGATGAAAAAAACCAGTATATCGACCCCAGGTTAAGCCTGGAACCTGTGGCCGATACCATGGGCATGGTATATACTGCCCGGGCCGGATATGACTGCACACAGACAGCCAGAGGATGGAAGAATCTCTACCGTGAAAAAAAAAGGGGGCTGGAGGATCAGGAAGCCCTGCTGGGTCCATGGGCAGAGCAGCTGCGCCAGACACAAAGTCTTATGAGATTAAATCTGGCACGCATACAGCAGTCCATGGGGACAAGCGGCCTTGTCCAGACGCGCAGTGAAATCCCCCCCACCCGCTCTGAATTTGCAGCACGCATAGTTAACATCAAAGAGGTTAAGGAAGCAGGTAAAGCCAGCACCCCATCAAAGGGTAAAAAAAGCTACCAGAGATTTTTGACACGATCCATGGCTCCAAGAGCACAGAAAGAGATGGATAATGAAAACTATGAGACAGCCTATGCCCTTTTCAAAGGACTATGGGACAAAGGCCTTAAAACTGCCCCTATTTCCTATGGCATGGCAAAATCAAAACTTGGTGATTTTGCCTTTGGAGCAAGTGAGTCGGAAAAAAGGAGTGCTGAAAAAGCATATAAACAGGCTGCTGCCATGGACCACTCCTTTGCCCTGCCCCACAAGGGGCTTGGTGAACTTTATGAAGACTGGGACAGATATGCAGATGCAGCCAGGTCCTATGCAAGGTATCTTAAGCTGAACCCAGGGGCAAAAGACAGGGAACGTATTAAACGTAAAATAAAGATATGTAAAAAGAGAGCATCCAGATGAAAAAACCATTACTTTCTTTCTTAATAATGATAATTTTTTTAATATTACTGCAAGACAGCTTATTTGCCGGAAGCTATAGATTTAAATATAATCTGAAGCCTGGTCAAAAATGGCTGTGCACCGTATCCACCATGGGTGAGAACAGGATGTCAGGGAAAAAGAGTATAGACCGCAGCAAAACAAAAATTCAATACAGGGTTTTCAAAGGCAGTAAAAAAGGATGGGTCAGGCTTGAAGCACACATTGCTTTCCAGGGTAAAAATGCAGGCACCCTTGATATGAGTAAAATTACCTATTCTGCGGCTTTCCATCAAAGCGGAGAGATCAGGGGCATAAAATACTCTGGAAGCTGCATGCCTGACCTTGGTGCCAATGCAGCAGATATTCCTGAGGAGACACTGAAAATGATGGAACAATCTTACAAAATGATTCCTGAAGCCATGAAAAATATGGTATTCTGGTTTCCTGAGTTCCCTGAAATAAAACTTGGTATTGGCGATGAGTTTGATTTTAAGCAGAGGATGGGAACCGGAACCACAGGAGACCCCATGCAGACACAAAGTGCCATGAAACAGACTTTTGTACTTGAAGATGTGAGTAAAGGCCTTGCATATTTCACAGTAAAAGACAGGTCAGTATCAAAAATTTCAACAATGGGAAACAAATGTAAAGTTAAATCAGCCGGCAAAGGTGATGCTCTGTTTGACATGAAGCAGGGAATGTGGGTGGAATGGACAGAAAAATCACTTACAAAAATCGGCATGGGTAAATCAGCCGGCTCAAAAACCAGGAATAACACCCTTAAAAATATTACAAAATTTGAAATGGAACTTCAGTAAACAGAAAAAAGTCTTGAGTTAGCCTTTTCCATATGCTACTTTTATAGTTAAGCTTAACATTAAAAATCGTATGGAAAGGCGAATCAGGCTGGATATCTGCTGCCGGCCCGGTTTTATCAAATCGCCCTTTTGCTTTTATAACATTGCCAATGGACATGGGGTGTTTATGTCAATGAAAAACAAAATTATCGGCCCGGTTCTTTTACTGTCATTAATTATCATGGGAATGTTTCTCATAACCTGGGGCACTGTATCCGGACAGAGAGATGATGGATTACTCATCAATCTTGCCGGCAGACAACGGATGCTTACCCAGAAAATGACAAAAGAGTTCCTTGTGTTCACAGATGCATTGTCAAAAACCGGTAAAATTGACGAAAAACATGTATCCCGGGTAAAGGCAACAATGGAAATCTTCTCTTTGACACTTAAAGCTTTAACATACGGCGGCAATGCCCCTGTTTCCCTGGACCTTTCCCATGGGCGGTTCAGGTTGTGCCCCAGGGCGATGGAACCATGTTTTTCGCAATTAAAAAAAGTCGAGGGCATGTGGTCAGAATTTAAAGGAAATCTTGAAAAAGGGCTGGGAAAAAATGATAGAACAAACGAAATTCAGGCCTGGATATTAAAAAACAATATTCCACTGCTGGCCGAGATGAACAAGGCTGTCACCATGATGCAAAAGCAGTCAGAAGGCAGGACAAAAAAGCTGTTAATATCCCAGTTTATTGCTGTTATTATTGGTGTTATCATGCTGGTTTTCTGTCTGTTCATAATTGTCAATGTTGTAAAGCAGCTTGATAAAATTGCCGGGACACTGGACTTAAGTGCAGTCAGTGTAAATGAAGGAGCAGGGATCATTGCCCGGGCAAGTGCGGTCATGGCAGAAGGAGCATCTTCCCAGGCAGCATCCATTCAGGAGACATCTGCATCTTTGGAAGAGATCTCCTCCATGACAAAATATAATGCAGACAACAGCCACAGGGCAGATGAGCTGATGAAAAATACACAACAGGCAGTCAACCAGTCAAACTCTTCCATGGCAGACCTTGTAAAATCCATGACCAGAATAACAGAGGCAAGCAAAGAGACTTCCCAGATCATCAATACAATTGATGAAATAGCCTTTCAAACTAACCTTCTCTCCCTTAATGCAGCTGTAGAGGCAGCCCGGGCAGGAGAAGCAGGTGCTGGATTTGCAGTTGTTGCAGATGAAGTGAGAAATCTTGCCACCCGGGCTGCAAAGGCTGCAAAAAACACCTCGGGATTAATTGAAAATACTGTTAATACTGTAGATACAGGTTCCATATCCCTAAAAAACACCTCTTCAACCTTTTCAACGGTCAAAAATGATATTGAGCAGGTGGGAAAACTTGTTGAAAAAATTGCCAGTGCATCCACAGACCAGGCCCAGGGCACAAAACAGGTAAGCTCAGTTCTCTCCTCCATGGAAAAGACAATTCAGAGTAATACTGCCAGGGCTGCCGAGTCTGCCCGGGAGGCAGACCAATTAAATACCCAGGCTGAAAAATTAAAGGAACTTGTGTCCGGACTTGTCTTTCTTATCACTGGAAAACCTTAAAAAAACGTGATTAAATTGCTCTGGCTTATTGACATTCTACCACAAAGTAGTATCTTTAAAGGGAAAAGTAAAGTTCAGCATAATAGATATGTAAGGAGATAATATATGTGGGAATATACTGATGCAGTTAAAGATCATTTCCTGAATCCCCGGAATGTGGGAGAACTTGAAGATGCCAATGCTGTAGGTGAAGCAGGTTCCTTAAGCTGTGGAGATGCATTGAAAATATTTTTAAAGGTTAATGAGAATGAAAGAATTGTGGATGCTTCCTTTATGACCTTTGGTTGTGCAAGTGCAGTTGCATCCTCGTCTGCTTTAACAGAAATTCTAAAGGGCATGACCCTTGACGAGGCTGCAAAACTGACCAATGAGGATATATCTGATTACCTGGGCGGGCTGCCCAGGGCCAAAATGCACTGTTCTGTTATGGGCCAGTCAGCCCTAAAAAAAGCAATCGCAGATTACCGGGGTGTCCAGATTATGGAAAAACCCGGAGAAATAGTCTGCGAGTGTTTTGACGTAACAGATCTTGAGATCATTGATGCTGTCAAAGCAAACAATCTTGAAACCACGGAAGATGTCACTGATTTTCTAAAGGCAGGCGGCGGCTGTGGGAACTGTCTTGAAAGGATTGAAGAGCTGATTGAATCTGTTAAAGCAAAGGGATAATAGACATAATGAATATAATATATACTGACAATAATGCCACAACAAGGGTTGCAGACAGAGTTATTAAAGAGATGCTTCCCTATTTTAACGAACTTTATGGCAACCCCTCCTCCATGCACACATTTGGAGACAGGGTAAACAGAAAAATAAAAGAGGCAAGGCAGAAAACAGCTGACCTTATCAATGCAGATCCTGAAGAGATTATTTTCACAAGCTGTGGAACTGAAAGTGATAATTCGGCAATTCAGGCTGCCATAAAAGCTTTTCCCCATAAAAAACATATTATCACTTCCACTGTTGAGCATCCCGGGATCAAAAATGTTTTCCAGGATCTTGCAAAAAACAGAGGTTATGAAGTGACATTTGTTCCTGTGGATGAAAAAGGAGTTCTGGATCTTGATTTTCTGTACAAAAGCATATCTGATAATACTGCCCTTGTCTCATTAATGTGGGCTAATAATGAAACAGGTGTTCTTTTCCCCATTAAAGAGATTGCAGACAAATTAAAGGGTAAAGATATTATATTTCATACAGATGCAGTCCAGGCAGCAGGAAAAGTCCCCATTGATGTAAGAGAAGCTGATGTGGATATGCTGTCCATTTCAGGACACAAAATCCATGCCCCCAAGGGCGTTGGCGCACTCTATGTTAAAAACGGCTTTAAATTTTCTCCATTTCTTGTTGGCGGACACCAGGAAAATGCACGGCGCGGAGGTACGGAAAACAGCGCCTCCATAATCGGACTTGGCAAGGCATGTGAGCTTGCAAAGGAGAATCTTCCCACCATGGGTACAAAGGTGAAAGAGCTCAGGGATCATCTCCAGAACAAACTTCTTGAAGAGATTCCATCGGCCTCTGTTAACGGCAGCCCTGACATGAGACTGCCCAACACCGTATCAATAGGATTTGATGCAGTGGAGGGCGAATCCATACTCCTTATGCTGGACCGTGAAGGAATTTGTGCCTCTTCAGGCTCTGCCTGCACGTCTGGTTCCCTGGAACCATCCCATGTGCTCATGGCAATGAAAGTGCCGTTTAAATCAGCCCATGGCTCCATCAGATTTTCACTGTCCCACTACAATACCATGGAGGAGATGGATAAAATCGTCACAGCAATGGTGCCAATCATTGAAAAACTGAGAAAGATGTCACCTTTCTGGAAAGATGGCAAAGTAATATGACAGCACCTGGCAGAATCAATAATAATCTATCAAAAGAGATACAAAAACAATCTGATGTCAACTTTAATGCCTGCCTCCATTGCAGGACCTGTACAAATGCATGCCCGTTTCTTAGGGGTATGGACTTTCCACCCAATAGTGTAATACGTCTTGTTCAACTGGGCATGGAAGAAATGGCTCTTTCCTGCTCCACAATCTGGATCTGTGTGGGTTGTAACACCTGCAGCAGCTTTTGCCCCATGGCCATTGATATTCCTGCTGTCATGGACGAACTTCGCCACAGGGCATTGGAAAAAGGTGCAGAGATTCCAGAGCCGGACATATTGAATTTCCACAACGAGGTATTAAAAACAGTTGAAAAATACGGCAGGACACATAAACTTGAAATCATGATGAGATATAAACTTAAAAAATTTGACCTGCTCACTGACATGGGACTGGGTCTTAATATGCTGAAGAAAAGAAAACTTGATTTAACTCCTTCAAAGGTCAAGGATAAAAAAG
>Ga0256846_1000857_pt1 | contig 10747 bp, 7 predicted proteins | sample TevniametaG_FD_189098 | JGI IMG/M metagenome (GOLD analysis project Ga0256846, IMG submission 189098) | Tube worm associated microbial communities from hydrothermal vent at the East Pacific Rise, Pacific Ocean - Tevnia | ecosystem: Host-associated > Annelida > Integument > Unclassified ...
ATTAAAAAATACGGAAGTAACAATCGGGAAAGTTCTTCATAAAGCTGATTTCTGGGATAAGCATAAAAATACAGAGTTAAATTCAAGGCAAAGATTAATGTTAAACAAACTTCTTGATGGTTTTACGGGAAATTTAACAACATCTAAGTGGGCTAAAATTACAAAATGCTCACAAGATACGGCATTACGAGACATACAGGATTTGATTTATAAAGGAATATTAATAAAATCAAACTCAGGTGGAAGAAGCACAAAGTATGAATTGAAAGATGAATAAACCGGCTGCGATAATGCATATAAGGCATTGGGCATAATTGAATAAGAGCCAAATTATACGGAATATTTTAATTATTAAATTGGGGAATAAAAAAATAAAATTTTTTTTGTATGTTGTATATTTCTATCTTTATGTTATAATTATGTAACTTTGCTGTGATGAAAAAACAAAAAATAATTTTAGTAACCGCATACTTACTTATTTTATCAGTAGTGTTTGGTTTAAAATATCTTGAAAAACAAACAGGATTTTTTAAATCAATAAATCCATTATTCTTATTAGCATTAATCATTATTGCATTCGTTTATACTTTGCAATCTCTAAAGAGAAAAGGGAAAAAGAAAAATGGTATTCCTATTGATGATGAATTAAGCCTTTTGATAAAATATAAAATAGGTTATTATTCCTTTTTGGGAAGTTCATTTCTTTGGTATTTATTATTTGTGTTAAAAGATAGCTTTCCCGATACCGAAACAATACTCGGTGGCGGTGTTTTACTTTCAACCTTAATAGTCATTGTTACAAGTATAATTATTAAACGCTTTTCTAATGAACAATAAAATTAAAGAATTAAGAGCAAGGAATAATCTTACTCAATTAGATTTGGCAAAATTGGTCAAAGTCAGACGTGAGACAATTGTTTTTCTTGAAAAAGGTAAATATAACCCTTCATTAAGATTAGCATATGAAATATCAAAAGTTTTTAACGAAACAATAGAATATGTTTTTAATTTGAGGTGATAATTATGAATGTTTTAGAAATAAGAAAGAGAATATTACGTCCAATTCTGTTACCGATGGCATTTTCCGCAATAGGTTTTGCCGTTGCATTTATATTTAAGAGATTTTTGCATTTTGAATTAGATAGACTTGAAATATCAATTATTGCATTTGTTGTAACAACACTAAGTGTTTTATATCTTTTCCCGAAAATTTACAAAATCCCGTTTGGAAAAGTAAGTGTAAAAGAATGGATTTTTAAAGTTGGTCTTTATAAACCTGAACATACATTTAAATATATTATTCTCGGTATAATATTGGCAATAATTACTTTATCCGGAATGTTGTTTGCTTCTTTTCAAATCGGAGGATATAAACCCGACTTATCGAAAATTACACTTGGACAAGCAATTTTTAGTTTAACGCCCGGAATTTGGGAAGAAATTCTTTTTCGTGGTGTTTTAATGATTGCCTTATTACATCTGACAAAATCACTTAAAAAAGCATCAATAATACAAGTTCTTTTATTTGGTCTTGCCCATATTAAAGGGATTGATTTATTGTCATTTATAGATGCTTCCTTTGTAATGATATTAGCAATTTCATTTACCTACGTTACTTTCAAATCAAAATCACTTATCCCTGCAATTATATTTCACTATCTGCACGACACATTTATATTTTTTGTTCAATTACCTGACAGCAAATATATCGGTTTTACAAACAATGCTATTTTTTACATAGTTTTATTAATTTCCATAATATTAACAATGTTTGTAACTAGAAAATCAGTTGAACGCTTTAATATACATGGAAATTTTGATTTTTATGCTGTGGAAGGTCTCGGTGAAAACAACATTCACGAAACAAAATCTTCGGGGAAGAGACAAAGTAAAAATAGGTCTAATAAAATCATACTGATATTAAATGCTGCATTATTTTCATCCATATTATTAACAAACTATAATGAAACCGATCTAATTATTGCCCTGTTTTATATAGTATTTATAATAATAAATATCTTTCTTTTTATTTTTTATTCGAAATACAGCAGAAATATTAAACTATACATAAACATCATTAATGCCTTCATTGCTTTTATAACTTCGTATGATTTATTTATGCAAGGCTCTCAAACGGTTTATTTTATTTGGATAATACTTGGATTTGTAAATTTATTAGTAACTTTTTTGAGTATCAGGAAAAAGAAATATTTAACAAAAAAAGAAAATGTAAAAAACGAATAACAATCATAAAATAAGATTAATAATATAAAAAAATTGGTTAAACAACATTGAGACACGATATATGCGGTAATATGTAGAGACGCGATGCATCGCGTCTCTACAAAATATTTATAATAAAAAAACAATGTATGATTTTTTTTGAATAGATTCAAACAATATGTTATTTATGATAAAGGAGAAATATATACATTTCGATAAACTCAAAACATCGAAATTGTTCTTATTCCCCCAATCTGGTAGTATAAGAACAATAAGCATATACGTATCTTGTACACCATAGTAAATAAAGAGTTATCGGAAAATATAATTTTATGAAAATGTTACATATTGACATAACCGGATTTCTTGGTTTACATATAGCAGATAGATTAATAAACAGAAATCATTAAAAATGTAAATAAAGCACGAATGAACAACAATGTATATAAACAATAGTCGATACAGCAGTAAAATCAAGGGTTTTAGCCTGCATCAATCTTCTTGTGATTTGAAAGGGAAGTGGTGCCGCGTAGTCGGTTACCATTCTTATACTCACTGTCGGGAGTTATTAAAAAAAGACGGTGCAAATATTGAACGATATGATATTTAATTCTATTGCATTTGTTGTTTTTTTTATAATTTTTTATGTTACATATTTATTAATAAAAAAAAGAGAGTATCGGATCTTTCTAATTCTTTCTGGAAGTTATATATTTTATGGGTGGTGGGACTGGAGATTTCTTTCTTTAATCCTTTTTTCTACAGTTGTTGATTATATTATTGGTAAGAAAATTTTTTCCGAAACCAGTAAAAAAAAGAGAAAAACACTTTTAATCATTAGTTTGGTAAATAATCTTGGATTATTATTCTTCTTCAAATACTTTAATTTTTTTATTGATTCATTTATAGATATTGCTTCAGTAATGGGTCTATCCCCTTCTGTTCATACACTTCAAATCATTTTACCTGTAGGAATTTCCTTCTATACCTTTCAAACATTGAGTTATACAATAGATATTTATAAGAAAAAACTAAATCCCGAGTCTAATCTTTTTGTATTTGCTTCTTATGTGGCGTTTTTCCCTCAATTAGTTGCAGGACCAATTGTAAGGGCGATTGATTTACTTCCACAATTCAAACTGAATCATAAAATAACATCAGAACAGATTAGAAACGGTATATTTCTAATTGTTTTAGGTTATTTCAAGAAAATTGTAATTGCAGATTCACTTGCTCCACTAATTGATGATGCATTTGCAAATCCGTTAAATTACACTTCTCTAAATATGATTATTGTTGTATTATTTTATTCCTTTCAAATATATTGCGATTTTTCAGGTTATTCTGATATTGCAATTGGTTTAGGCAAACTGCTGGGGTTTAATTTCCCTAAAAATTTTAACTTACCATACCTCTCTAAAAATTTCAGTGATTTTTGGAAAAGGTGGCATATTTCTTTATCAAGCTGGTTAAGAGATTATTTATATATTCCATTGGGCGGTAACAGAAAGGGTAGCATAATTACTAAAAGAAACTTAATGTTAACAATGCTTTTAGGCGGGTTGTGGCATGGTGCAAATTGGACTTTTGTTGTTTGGGGCTTTTTGCACGGAACATTTCTGATTATTCAGGGAATGTTTAAACCAATTTTTAATTTTTTAGACAAGATCTTGCACAAATATCTAATAAATATTCTGGGTATTATTGTAACTTTTCTTTTAGTCAATATTGCTTGGATTTTCTTTCGTAGTCAAACAATTACAGAGGCATTTGAAATTATTAACAAGATAAGTTCTTTTGATAATATGAGTTTTTCAGCCTTAAAACCAAAATTTCAAATTTTTAAAGCTTTTCTCATAATTTTTATATTATTTTTCGGTGAAATATCATATTTTTTATTCAACAAAAAAATAGATTCGATACTAAATAATAAAAGGTTTTTACTGTTATTCATCAATGCTTTTCTTATTTGGATGATTTTACTTTTCGGTACATTTTCAAACAATAATTTTATTTATTTCCAATTTTAAACTCCATGAAAAAATGAAACATATAAAAACTTTAGTTTTATTTATTTTAATCTTCTTTATCGGTCAATGGATTATAACAATCTCTTTTGATTATATAAACTCTAAAAGTTCTTTCAGGTTTTCAAAATTGTATTCCAAATCTAATAGAATGAACAACACTATCTTATGTATTGGTAATTCGAGGGGTGTGAATTCATTCTATTCTCCTTATATCAACAAAAAATATTCTACAAAATCATTTAATCTATCATATAATGGAATGGGTATGCCCATTGTAGATTTAATTTTAAAAGACTATTTAGAAAATCATCAATCTCCAAAAACGGTTTTTATCGAAATAAGTAATATTTTTAACTATAATTTAAAAACGAATTATTCAACTTTTAATTTATATTCAAATAAATCAAAGAGACTCGCTAAAGAAATAAAAAATATCGACTATAAAACATATTTAATTAGTTCTATATTTTCTCTTTACAGATTCAATAATGAATTGTTTTACAGAAGTCTCTATTATTTAGGTAAATCTGACCAAAACTGGATAAATCGTTACAATATTTCTAAAAAATTAGAAGCAGACATTTTAAATATAGTTCCTTTTAATTTAAAGATTAATAATAGGGATTTAAATATATTGAAACAAACGGTTAAACGGTTAAAGAAAAATGGAATTAATGTATTTTTATTTGTAGCTCCTTATCATCCAAATTATCTATCAAAAATGATGAATTTGAAAAATATGATTGTAATTATTGAAAAAGCAACAGATATGACCGTTCTTGATATTTCCGGATACTTAACAAAGTCTGAATATTTTGCTGATAGAGTTCATACAAATGAAAATGGTGCAACAATAATTGCTGATACATTAATGAAATTAACCACCTGTAATAATGTTAAACGTAAAAACCGAATGAAATGATATTGATTTTTCAAACAGTACAAAATAAAAAATGGATACGACTTATCTGCTTTCAAAATAATTCTGTGTCTGAATAAAAGAGAATTGTTTGTCTGTAAAGCAAAATATTTTGAGTATCCTCTTTTGAAGCACATGATAAATATCATAGATGGAAAAATTCAATTTTCACAATAAAAGCAGTTGTTGAATGATTTCAGAGGCTTTCGGTCGATTTACCGGATTTTGATCCGTCATTGCTTGAGTTAATTTTATCAGTTCCTGCGGGATATCTTTTCTGTAGATAGTCAAATCAGGGAAATTGTTTTTCAGAATCATTTTAAACATCTCAAATGAGGTTTCTGCAATAAACGGATTTTTACCTGTAAGCATTTCGTATAGAATTACTCCCAAAGAATAGATATCTCCGGCAGACGAAACTTTTTTCCCCGAAATAATTTCAGGCGGAATATAAGCTATTGTGCCTACGATTTGTCCGGTCTCCGTCAGTCGGGTATTGCTTACTTCCGTTCGAGCCAATCCGAAATCAAGTAATTTTATCGTAGTAGGTGTATTTTCCACCAGAAAAATATTTTCCGGTTTAAGATCCCTATGGAGAATCCCCAAAGTATGTAATTCCTCCAGTCCGCCGCATACTTGCACAACAATTCTAATTATTTCTTTGATATCCATTTCCGAGTTCTCATGAATTTTCATAGCAAGAGTTTTCCCGTTAAGCAGTTCCATGACAATATAATCCCGTCCGTTCACCTCTCCGCGATCAAATATTTTAACAACATTCGGATGGTCGATTTGATCGATAATTTTACTTTCATTCCTAAACCTTTTCTTATATGTTTCATTCTGCAAACATTCTTCTTTTAAAAGTTTCATGGCATAACATTCGGAATTTTTAGATATTCGACGGACTTTGTAAACAACTCCTGTTCCTCCGGAGCCTATTTGCCGATCAATCCGGTATGGACCTATATATTTCTTTTGTTTCCAGAAAGCAATTAATTTTAAATGTTTTCTCAAAAATCCTACCGTAAAATAGGAAAAAAAAATAAAGATAATGATTGATCCTGTTTGAAACCACCATGTAAGCCAAAATGGAGAATTAATTCTGATTTCCAATTTAGCTCCTTCATGATTCCAAACACCGTTTTGATTGGAGGCTTTGACATTAAAAGTGTAAATTCCCGGATCGAGGTTGGTGTAGGAAACAAATCGATATCCGGCATCTTTGGTAATCCATTCTCTGTCATTGCCTTGTAATCTGTATGAATATTGATATTTATCGGATAATGAATAATTTAATGCCGTAAAAGTAATTGATAAGTGATTAGCCGTATAAGGCAAAACAATTCGGGAAGTCTCCATAATTGATCTTTCCAGATAGGGACTGTTTGTGGCGGTAATTAATTTATTGTAAATGCTTAATCCGGTAATAACCACTTTCGGGGGTTCGGGATCATCTTTAATATTTTTCGGCTGAATATAATCCACGCCGTTAATGCCTCCGAAAAATACCTCTCCTTTCGTAGATATATGATAGGCTCCCATATTATATTCTCTATTGCAAAGACCGTCTGCAGTGGTAAAACCGACAAAAGCAAAGTTGCGGATATTCAATTTTGATATTCCGGTATTAGTGCCGATCCAGAGTCGTGAATCCCCTTCTTTCACTACGGAATAAACGGTATTGTCGTGTAACCCGTCGGACTCAAGAAGTCGTTTGAAATCACCTTTTTCCGTATTCATTTTATTCAAACCGTACAAAGTACCCACCCAAAGTTCTTTATTCTGATCCATGCAGATAGAAGTAACGCAATTATTACTCAAGCTTGTATTAACGCCTTTGATATTAGTATAACTTTTAAAGGTTTTTTTTCTCTTATCAAAACGGTTTAAACCGCCCCGGAAAGTCCCAACCCAAAGGATGTCCGGTGATTGCTCAAAAATGCAGTTAATTCCGTTATAACTTATACTTTGAGGATTGTCCGGTTCATGAAGAAAGCGTGTAAAAGTTTTGGTTTGTTTATTAAATTTATTAAGCCCTCCTTTAAATATATCACCGTCATGAGTTCCTATCCATAATGTTCCCAGACAATCCGTAAGCATACAAACAATATAATGGCTGCTGATACTGGACGGGTCTTTGGGATCGTAAGTATAATGAATCGTTTTATGTGTTTTCATATTAAAATTGTACAATCCCTGTCCGTATGTTCCGATCCATAATGAACCGTCTTTATCCTGGCAGAGGGCAGTAACTTGATTATGATGGATTTTATAGCTACCTTTGGAAGCGGTGCTGAAATGATATTTAATATTATATTGATTATCCAGACCGTATAATCCTTTGTTTGATGTCCCGATCCACAAAAAACCTTCCCGACTTTTGTAAACAGATGCAATGCTGATGTTTTTTAGTACTTTGGGAAAAAGATGATGTCCTGTCAGTGCTTCTTTATCGGGATCATGAAAATATACGCCTCCTCCCTGCGTTCCGAACCACAATATGCCTGTATTGCTTCGATAAATTTTCCGGATTTCATTGAAATTCTCTTCTTCATCTTTAAAAATATGAAGAATAATCTTTCTCGAATCGGGGTAATAAATTCCTATACCGCTGCCGAAGGAACCGAACCAGATTCTCCCCTTTTTATCTTGGCATATACTTGTTATTTCAAATTCGGATGATATAGTTTTCGATCCGTCCTTAAGATTAAACTTTTGAAATTTTTCTTCTTGCTCATTCCAAAGAAAAAGTCCGTGATGAGATGTTCCGACCCAAACCATTCCCGAATTGTCTTTATAAATACTACGAATTTTATAATATCTTTTATCGGACCGATCGAAGAGAAGTTTTGATAAATGTTCAAATCTGCGTTTTTGTTGATGAAATACTATAATCCCGCTATTGGATGTCCCGATCCACAATTCTCCGTTCTTTATTTCACAAATGGTTAATATTGTTGTTTTTTTGTTTTGAAGGATTGAGCAAGGGATTTCATAGGATTTAAATTTGTCGGATCCTTTAAGATATAGATTTAAAATATTGCTGTTCCCCGCAATCCACAACCGTTTATCCTCGGATTCACACAAACAATTAATAATATCGGAACCGATTGTATCGGGATCGGTTTTGATATGGGAATAATTAAAAAACCTTTCCGAAGAAAAATCGTATCGGCTTAGACCTTTGCCTGTTCCTATCCATAATTTACCGGTACTATCGGACAGCAGAGTATTTACAAATTTATCTCCAAGACTATTAGGATCATCGGGATCATGTTTGAAGTTTATTATTTTATAGCCGTCATACCTGCTTAATCCTTCGTCCGTTCCGAACCATAAAAAACCGAGCTTATCTTCAACAATGCTTTTTACGGTGCTTTGAGCTAATCCTTGTTCGACTGTAATTCTTTTAATGTGTAAAAACAGCCTGTCTCCGGAGAAGTCTGCTTTGGCAAGGGAAAAATTTAATATTATGATGTTTAATAAAATCAAGACGGAAATTTTCTTATTCATTTTCTGAGGGTTTTTTTAGTTTAAATTTTTTAAGTTTTTTATGTAATCCCTGATAAGTAATGCCCAGTTCTTTTGCAGCAGGGGATATTTTCCATTGATATCTAATCATCAGATCGGTTAAAATTTCTTTTGTATCCATGTTTTCCGACACTTTTTCATCGTAGTTTTTTATCTCATCCGAAAGAATATCAAATGTTATCATTTCGCCTGCAGGTGTTAAACTGACAACCCTGTTAATTTCATTCTTTAACTGTCTGACGTTACCGTCCCAATTATATTTTTGGAGGGTTTCAAAGGCTTTAACGGAATATCCGTTAACCGATTTATTAAGTTCCTTGCAGAATACCGGAGTAAAATAATTTATAAGTTCCGGAATATCTTCGCGTCTTTCTCTTAAAGGTGGAATTATAATTTCGTGATGTACCAGCCTATAGTATAAATCTTTTCTAAACAGATTTTTTTTTATAGCCTCCTTTAGGTTTTTATTTGTAATCGAAATAATTCTCAGGTTTACTTTAATAGGTTTAATGCCCCCCAGTTTATAAAATTCATTCTCCTGCAATACTCTTAAAAGTTTTGCTTGAAAACTCATCGGCATATCACCGATCTCATCCAGTACTAAAGTTCCTCCGGATGCCAGTTCGAATTTACCTTTCTGCGTTTGGAAAGCCCCTGTAAAGGCACCTTTCTCATAACCGAAAAGTTCGGATTCCAGCAGATTCTCCGGTATTGCCGCACAATTTATTCCGACAAATTTATTTTGACTTTTATTTGAATGGTCGTGAATGAGTCTGGCAAACAGTTCTTTTCCCGTCCCGCTTTCACCTCGGATCAAAACAGAGAGATTTGTTCCCGCAACTAATATCCCCTGTTCAATTAATCTTTTCATTTGTTTGTTTTTTGCAATAATAAATTTACATGTGATGTTCGATTTTTGTCTTTCAGGTGCTTTTTTTTCTTTCTTTGGCTTTGATTCAATGATTCGATAAACCGTTTCAATCTCGCGGCAGAATGAGCTTAAAAATTTTTCGGCATAAGGGTTGACAGGTATATTTTTTTTGCGGAATTGTATTAGAAAAATTTGTCGTGTCGATATATCGATCGGAATAATCCGATATCTAAATGGTGAGTCCGGTAGAATCCCCGAAGTTTTCGACAGTTTATTCTTGAGATTAATCAATTTTCTCAATAAATCACTATAGTTAGGATCGTTTCTTTTGGAAAATAAAACGGAAAAATCTCCCTCTTTAATATCAATCAGGAATAGATTATCCAATCCATCCAGATCAAGGAAATAAGCGGGAAGTTCTGTCAAGAATGTATCGAAATCAGTTTGTTTTAAACCTCGTTGAAGGATATTTTTAGCCATTTCCAGGTAGCCGTTGGACACAGAAGCTGTTTTTGACAATTTAAATTTGAACTCTTGATCTCTCAGCAACCCGTTGAAAACCGGTGTTAATTCTTCGGAGGATTTGAACTCTTTTAGATCGCCGGTCTTAAAAACAAACTCCATTCCTCCGAGATAAAAAGATTGATTCAAGCTTATCTCCGCTTGCTTGATTCTAATACCTTTAACGAAAGTACCGTTTTGAGAATTCAGATCTTTTATTAAAATTATTTGATCGCAGACGTCAATACTCAGATGTTGCCGGGAAATAAAATCATATTCGACAATGAGATTATTATCATGTTCTCTTCCTATGGTTATATGTTTTTTGTCTAACGGAAACTTTTTAAGGAATCCGTTCCGATAATACAACAAATATTTCATTTTTTAATTATAAATCTTTAAGGTAAGTATTACAACAAAACATCAACTCGGTTTAAACGGTTTAAAACCGGTTGAAAAAAAAGCCGCGAACAGGTCTACAGGAACTCCGGAAGATAATATTTGAAAATATATTTTTTTATGGATTTTACCTTTAATAATAGAAGAATTGTGGAATAGAAACAGACCGATGCCTGTTTCCCAATTAAATGATTAAAGTTGGCATTCTTATTGCTTATAGGGTAAATGAAAGTAAAAGGAGGAATATAATGGGGAAAAAATTATCAATCA
>Ga0256846_1000858_pt1 | contig 10744 bp, 9 predicted proteins | sample TevniametaG_FD_189098 | JGI IMG/M metagenome (GOLD analysis project Ga0256846, IMG submission 189098) | Tube worm associated microbial communities from hydrothermal vent at the East Pacific Rise, Pacific Ocean - Tevnia | ecosystem: Host-associated > Annelida > Integument > Unclassified ...
CAAGGCGTTTGATGAATGGAATTAGGGAAGGCGTAGATCTTATTGGTAGGTATGGCGGAGAGGAATTTGCCATTATGCTCCCTGAAATAGATGAAAACTCAGCCTACAAGATTGCAGAGAGGTTGAGACATTCAGTTGAAAATGATGATTTCTATTTAGGGGATGTTGAAGGGGTCAATGTCGATAATATCAAAGTAACCATATCTATGGGGATAACTACAGCTAAGCGAGAAGTTACTCTTGAGAAGTTGATTGCATGTGCAGATAAGGCTTTGTACATTTCTAAGAAAAACGGACGTAATCAAAGTACCGCCCTTGCGCTTGATGCTTTGAATAAGTTGAACAGCGCTCAGGAAGGCCAACAGGAAACCGTTTCATGACCTTTTTCCTACAATTACTTTTGGTAGCCTATCCAAATGGCTTCTTTGGAGTAACCCCGTCGGCTTCCTCTGATGCAGGAATGATGACTGTCAAGGGAATATTTGCAGCTGAGTATAATCCTGCTGGTCTTACATGGATTGATTCCTTGGAAATAGGGGTAGCTGGTTCGGGATTGTTTTCCTACTCCATGGTTGGGGCTGCCTATAGGTTTAGGGGTTGGCCTTTGGCCCTATCCATCCACAATACCGGTAATTTTGCCGGATTCCTGTTGGCAGGCAGTTATCTTCAAGCTCCTATGTCCATGGGAGCCTCCCTGTCAGCCTCTTTTGAATTGGGAGACCGCGAAGATAAAGAACAGCATCTTTCAATGCGTTTTGGTTTCCAGTGGCGGGATTATGTAGGTATATCAATAGGTCCCCGTTTGTGGATAGAGCCGGATACAGTGTATGTAGACGGTCTTGCTCAGATAGGAACCTCAATACCTGTGGTTGAGGATTTGGATATTTTACTTGGAGCCGCAGCCTATATTGCGCCTTCCAGATTTAGGGCAGGCGGTGGAGTAGCCTACTCACCGTTCGGTGGCGCCTTGCGTATAGAAAGTGTTTTGAGTACCGATGGTTGGGGATTTGGGGTTAAGTTTGACAATATTGACGACCGTGTAGGAGCATGGGTAAGAAAGGGTTTTGGCGCTGATACTCTGTGGCGATTTGGCTTGTCCTATGTTAGAAACTTACGGAGTAGCCGTATTCGTGAAGTAACGGTTTTCAGGAATCTAGCTCCTCGTATTGATACCGTATACGTATCCGTAGATACTTCAAAAACAAACAGTCACGTTGTTACAAACTCTTCGCCTGCTGTGAGAAAGAAACAGGAACAATTAATGGCTAAAGCAAATAAGCTTTATGCCAAGGAGCGTTATGAAGAGGCTCTGGTTGTTTGGGAGGAAGTGGTTAAGCTTGATTCCTTAAGCGATTTGGCTGCTCGGGCGCGCGAGGATATTGCACAGGTTCAAGCGCTTATTGAAACTCTGGAAAGAATTCGTTCAGGGAAAGATAAATCCCAGTAAAAAGCGCTTCTGAAGTTTTGATGTCAATTAGATCTTCTAAAAATAAGCTAGTCTAAAATTAGCCAGCCAAACCGAAGGTTTGGACAAGTTCAAGTATCCCTTAAGATAATAAAGGATAGTTGTTTTGTCATGAGTTAGTATTAGTTTGCAATTGGGGTATTAGGTACTTGACAGTTCACTGCTTTAACCTAAAATTAGCCATCGTTAACAGTAACCGAGCCGATTTACCGGCAACTCATTAGAACTTTTATATAAAATCTAATCGGGGATTTGCCCCGCTTGCTGTAGAGGATAGATTCATATGTCAGAGAAGACAAGGACATCTGTTTATCAGAATGTAGTCAGGCAGTTTGATAAGGCTGCAGATCTTATGGGACTCGATCCTGAAATACGTAAGATACTGGCTAAAACCACCAACGAGATAATTGTTAACTTTCCGGTAAAAATGGATGATGGGACAATTCATATCTTTACCGGTTATCGCGTACAGCACAACAATGTGTTGGGTCCTTATAAGGGAGGGTTGCGCTTTCATCCTGACGTAAATATTGATGAGGTTCGTGCGCTGGCAACATGGATGACCTGGAAGTCAGCTATTGTGAATATTCCTCTCGGCGGAGCCAAGGGTGGTATTCAATGCAATCCCCATATTTATAGTGAGGGAGAAAAACAGCGCATTACTCGGCGTTTTACTTTTGCCTTGGGTAACAACATTGGCCCTGAATATGATATACCGGCTCCTGACGTAAACACTAATGCTCAGATAATGGCCTGGATGCTTGATACTTACGTTTCCACACGTCCTCCATCTCAGCGTCAGGCCTCTATTCACGTAGTTACAGGTAAACCTGTGGCTGCAGGTGGTTCGGTTGGGCGCGATAAGGCAACTGGTCAGGGTGTGGTGTTTACTATTGAAGAGTGGGCGCGAGATAGGAATTTTTCTCTCAACGGCGCTACTTACTTTGTACAAGGATTCGGAAATGTAGGCTCATGGTCAGCGCGTCTTCTTAAGGCGCATGGGTCAACACTTCTGGCGGTTGAAGACGCTTCAGGCGCTATATATAATCCTGATGGAATAGACCCTGATGACTTGATAAAATACCTTGAAGAAAACAATGGTGCAGTGGCCGGTTATTCCAAAGCTCAGGCTGTAGACCATGAAACCTTTATGAAAACTAAAGCTGATATATTTATTCCAGCCGCACTTGAAAATCAAATAACTGCGGAGACAGCATCATGGCTTAATGTTAAGATGGTTGCCGAGGGTGCCAACGGTCCCACTGATCCTGCAGGTGATGCTTATCTTTTTGAAAAAGGCGTAGATGTACTTCCAGATATCTTATGCAATGCCGGCGGTGTTATAGTCAGTTATTTTGAGTGGCTTCAAAACAAACGCTCTGAATTCTGGGAGCTTGACGAGGTAGATACTAAACTTCGTAAACGTATTCAGGATGGTTATGCAAAGGTGCGCAAGGCGGTTGGCGAATTTAATGTTGACTGGCGTACAGCGGCCTATGTTGTTGCATTGCGTCGTTTAGAAACAGTATACAAAGAACGCGGTATCTTCCCCTGAGGATTTTGTTCTAAAGATTCTGAAGACAGAGGGAAACCTTTATTTGTTTGAAGGAATCCCTCTGTCTTTGAGTATATTGATTCACAGTTAAGTTACCCATAAGCGGCATTTAGAGCTTGTGCGACGTGGGTGGGGGAGGATTTATCTTCTAAATTACATATTTGTGTAAATGTAGGCTTGTTTTTCAAAACTGCTAAAGTGAAATTTTTGTCTTATTAGCGGTAGGCAAAAGAATAATCTTTCAATGGGTCTTAGTTGCATCATCTTTATATCATTGCCTTCATCAGTTGCCTCTGCCAGTTGTCCAGTATTTGATCAACTTTTGCCTATCTTTTGACTACTTTTTGGATAGCTTTTGACTAACTTTTTAACGAAGCAAATATCTGGATTAGATGCTTGGAGCAAACCCTTAAAACCGGAGTCAGAAGTTAAGAAAATCAGCTGTAGACCTGCAGGATTGTTGGAAGTCTGGCTTGACATAATCCTTATGTCGTGTAGACTTACAAGCTAATGGTGAAAGTAGATATTAACGGAAAATTTGTTGACGCCGAAGACAATGCGCGTCTTCGCGATCTGGCTCCAGATGACGCTTTAGCGGCAGTTATGAACGGGCAGCAGGTTGATTTGGCCGTTCCTGTTGAAAGGGACGCTCAAATCCGTTGGCTTACATTTGAAGATGAGGAAGGTCGCGGAATTTTCTGGCACTCAGCTTCCCACCTTCTTGCCCATGCCGTTAAAAGGCTTTTCCCCAGAGCCAAATTAGCTATTGGCCCGCCAATAGCTACAGGTTTTTATTACGATTTTGAAGTATCTACACCATTTACAGAAAGTGATTTGAAGAAAATAGAAAAAGAAGCGCGGAAACTGGCTTCAAGAGGAATGCCCATAAGACGTAGGCTTTTCCCCAAAGCGAAACTGGAACATTATTATCGCTTTATTGGGGAAGATTTGAAGCTTGAGCTTCTTGACGATATAGAAGATAATGAAGTTAGTCTTTATGAGCAGGAAGAGTTCATTGATATGTGTCGTGGGCCGCATCTTGATGATACGGCTAAAATAGGTGCGTTTAAGATTCTTTCTGTGGCTGGCGCTTACTGGCGTGGCGATGAAAAAAGGCAAATGCTTCAAAGAATTTATGCGATAGCCTTTCCGACCAAGGAACAGTTGAAAGAGCATCTTCTTAAATTGGAAGAGGCCAAGGCTTCAGACCATCGCATACTCAATCGTAAGTTAGATTTGTTTGATATTTACGAAGAGGTAGGCCCGGGTCTTATACTGTGGAAACCCAAAGGGACAATCCTTCGCCGCGCAATAGAGGATTTTTGGACAGCCGAACATCTTAAACGAGGATATCAACTTACTACAACACCGCATATTGCCAGAGCAGAGTTATGGAAAATATCGGGACACTATTCATACTATAAAGAGAATATGTTCCTGACCAATATTGACGATCAGGAGTATGCCATAAAGCCTATGAATTGTCCCGGTCATATGATGATGTACCGGTCTTCAAAACACTCCTACAAGGAGTTACCGATTCGATATGCCGAATTAGGTACCGTATACAGAAATGAACGTTCTGGAGTGGTACAGGGATTGCTTCGAGTAAGAGGTTTTACTATTGATGATGGTCATATTTTCTGTACTCCGGAACAGGTATCTGATGAGGTAGCAGGCGTTCTTGATTTAGTGCTTCATACAACCAGAGCGTTTGGCTATAACGAAATTAAAGTTGAGCTTTCTTTGTGGGATCCTGACAACAGGGAAAAGTATGCAGGTTCAGCCGATAAATGGGAACATGCTCAAAAGGTACTAGAAGAGGTTCTTGTAAAATACGATATCCCTTACAAGAAAATGGTAGGTGAAGCTGCATTCTACGGGCCTAAGATAGATGTTAAATTGCTTGACGCTTTGGGTAGGCCGTGGCAGGCTTCAACTATTCAGTTCGATTTTAACCTTCCGGAGCGTTTTGGTTTGTTCTATGTTGGTGAAGATGGTCATGAATATGAAGTAAGGGTTATCCATCGTGCAATTTTGGGGTCAATGGAAAGATTTATCGGCGGTCTTATTGAAACTTATAAGGGTAATTTTCCTATGTGGCTGGCTCCTTATCAGCTGGCTATACTTACGGTTACAGATGCGGCTATTGAATACGCATCAGAGATTGCTGCCGAGTTGATTGACGAAGGAATACGTGTGGTTACAGAGTTTAGTCCCGATAAAATAGGGGCAAAGATTCGTAAGTTTGAAGTCCAAAAGGTGCCTTATATGGTAATTTTGGGTAAGAAAGAAGCGCAAGAACGAACCCTTACCCTTCGCAAGCACGGTGAAGGTGATTTAGGTGTATTTTCATTGAAAGATGTGTTGAAGCGTTTCAAGAAAGAAATAAAACAACGGAGGTGATTGATTAGAAGACGATTTTCCGGGCCGCCGCCCAGACCTAAACGCCGTCATCGTATAAATCATGAAATTAGATCTGATTATGTACGAGTGATTGGTGCGGATAAAAATATGATAGGTATTCTTCCTATGAAAGAGGCCATGCGCATGGCTTCGGCTCAAGGGTTCGATTTGGTTGAGGTATCGCCCAATGCCGATCCCCCGGTGTGCAGAATTCTTGATTACGGGAAATTTCTCTATGAGGAAAAAGCCAAACAGAATATTGCAAAAAAGAAACAGCATTCTGCCGCAGTTCGACAAATGCGATTGACGCTTAAAATAAGTGGGCATGATTTTGATACGAAGATAAGGAAAATGAGGGAATTCCTTGAGGCGAAAGATAGGGTAAAGGTTACTGTAATACTAAGAGGCCGCGAGGTGGTTCATAAGGAACGAGGCTTGGATATGATAGGTCGTATTGAAGAAGCCTTGTCCGATATTGCTATTTTGGAAAACAGACCGCGTTTGGAAGGTACATCAAGGCTTTCCTGGCAGGTAATGTTTGTTCCAGGTAGAAAGAAAAAACCTGTGAAGAAAGACTTTTCTAAGAAGCCTAAGGCTCAAATAGCTGAAGGTAATAAAAAAACTACGGGGCCTGATGATTCTTTAGCGACTGCGACGACGACCGGTAAGGAAGAGGAAAAAGAATAGAGCGGCTAGATAATTAATTGAGGTGTTGTGTTATAATGGGGGTACTAAGGATGGGATTGCTAGAACATATGGTTTAAGAAATTAACGTTATTTGCAAGGAGAATAAAAGAAAATGCCGAAAATGAAAACAAAACGTTCATTGGCCAAGCGAGTTAAGGTTACCGGAACGGGTAAGCTTAAGAGATTCAAATCAGGTCATAGTCACTTGCTTGAGTCAAAAAGTACGGTTCGTAAGCGCAGGCTTCGTCAATCAGACACTATTGAAGGAAAAAACGAACGACGCATGAAAAGAATGTTGCCCAAAGTGGGACGTTCAAAGTAGTATAAGGAGTTGAAATGCCTCGAGTGAAGAGTGGACCTCATGGACATGCAAAAGTCAAGAAATGGCGTCGCCATGCACGTGGATATTGGGGCGGTAGGCACTGTCTTACTCGTACCATACGAAATGCCGTTCAAAAGGCATGGGATACAAGCTATAGAGATCGCAGGCGAAAGAAGCGTGAAATGCGTGCCTTGTGGAATATTCGGATTAATGCCGGATTAAGACCTCTTGGAATGAATTACAGTCGTTTTATCTACGGCTTAAAACAAACAAAACTGGAAATATCGCGCAAGGTTCTCGCTCAAATGGCTGCCGAGACCCCGAATGATTTTGCAAAGCTTGCACTAAAGATTAAGGAAAATCTTGATGCAGCCCAACCTAGCGCTTCTTAAAAAGAACGCACTGGCTGAGATTGTTTCGGCAGCTTCCCAAGCCGAACTTGAAAAAATTAAAGTAAGGTATCTAGGGCGTAAGGGTGAGCTTACTGCTATTTTACGTTCTCTTAAAGACCTTGCTGAAGAGGAGCGTAGGCAAACGGGTAAGGACGCCAACATTGTAAAGAACGAACTGCTAACCGTTATTGACGAAAAATTAAAGGAATTAGCTGTAAGTCGAAACACTTATACTTTAGATTTAACACTACCTGGAAGAAAAAGGTTTATCGGTACAAAGCACCCTCTTACGCTTGTTGTTGAACGGATAACAGAAATATTTATAGGCCTGGGTTTTGAAGAGATTCTTGGTCCTGAGATAGAGTCGGAATGGTATAATTTTGAAGCCTTGAATATTCCTGAGGCGCATCCGTCACGTGGTGAAATGTTTGGTCCGTTCTATCTATCCGATGGCTGGCTTTTACGTTCCCATACCTCGCCGGTTCAAATAAGGGTGATGGAAAAAACCAAGTCACCTATAAGGGTGATAGCACCCGGTAGGGTTTACAGAAGGGATGCATTTGATGCATCTCATTCGCCAGTTTTCCATCAAGTTGAAGGTCTGTATGTTGATAAGGGTGTGAGTTTCGCCAATTTGAAAGGCGTTCTTGAAAAATTCTGTCAAGAGATGTTCGGTGCGGATATAAAAACACAGTTAACTCCCTCGTACTTTCCGTTTACTGAACCATCGGCTGAGTTATCTATATCCTGTACTAACTGCGCAGGGGAGGGCTGCAGGGTCTGTAAGCAGACCGGCTGGTTGGAAATTCTAGGATGCGGGATGGTTCATCCTCAGGTGCTTCGTAATGTAGGATATAATCCTGATGAAGTAACCGGCTACGCATTTGGTATGGGAATTGAGCGAATAGCAATGATTAAGTATAAAATAGACGATATCAGGCATTTCTTTACTAACGATTTAAGATTCTTGCGGCAGTTCCGCGAGATATAAAGAGGTGCTAGGTCAAAAAATTCTGGGGGTCGGAATGATAGAAGCAAAGAAGGTTAAGAGAATTCCTTTGTTACAGAGAAGACCCCGAAGATACTTAAGGTTAATGCTTAGTTCCATAATTGCTATATTTATGCTAGTTTCACTGTTCAGTGGAGCCTATTTTAATACCTTCTATAATGCCCAAAAATATTACAAACAAGCTTTAGCCGCTGAAAAAAAACGCAAAGGTGCTGGTAGGGGATTATTTAAGAAATCACTTGAAAAAGCTGTTATTGTTGCGCGAAAGTATCCTGATTCCCGCTGGGTTGATGATGCCTTCTTTCTAATTGCTATGAATTACTTTTGGATGGAAAATTATGAAAAAGCTTTGGTACAACTAGAGGGATATTTGCAAAATTTTCCAGAAAGTAAATATGTTGAAGAGGCAAAGTTTCGTCATGCGCAAACTTTGGTTGAGCTTAAAAGGTATTCTGAAGGTCGTGTCGAGTTGCAGGCAATATTTTTATCTAAACGATACGGAAAAGAGGCGCGATTCATTTGGGCAGAAACCTATGAAAAAGAGAAGGATTGGGAGCAGGCAAAAAAGGGATACGAAAAGTATATTGTACTTTACCCGCGTGGCGATTTAACCAATGCCGCTCAGTTAAGTCTTGCTGAAATGGCCTTAAATTCAGGTGATACTTTGAGAGCTATTAAGACTTATGAAAAATACCTTAAATGGGTGGCAACTTCGAAGGAAAATTTTGAACGTAAGATAACACTTGCGAATCTTTACTACCTACGTAATGATTACGCCGCGGCGCAAAGAACTATAAAAAATATCACAGGGGTGTATTCGGATATAGATATCAAATGCGAATTGCTATTTGCTAAAATTGCTTTATCCAAAGGTGACACAACAAAAGCCCTTAAGATTTTGTCCGCAATTCCAAGTGGCGAGAATCGCGGAGAAGCTTTCTATATTCTTGGTAGTGTTTATGAAAAATCAGATAGCTTGGAAAAGGCGTTTGCTTATTTTGATACGGTTTCAACTTATGAGCAACGTTCTGATTATGCCGCTTTAGCTGAGCGTAAGAAGACACTTTTGCTTTCGCGCATTCAAACGGATACTACTGATACAATTCAAGCTAATCCTGCAAAGGAGCAGTTTTTGCTTGCCGAAACCTATTTGTTGAACCTGGCCGATGCCCGTAAGGCCTTAATTGAGTATGAACGTGTAATAAAAAAGTATCCTGAAAGCGATTTTGCTCCCAAGGCCCTTTACGGCATTGTTTTTCTCAAGAAGTATCATTTGAAGGACACTTCCTGGCTTGAGGATTATAAGCGTCTTCAAGAACGTTATCCCGATAGTCCTGCAGCACTTGAGGCTATGGAGTTATTGTATAATGAAGAAGTATCTGGCGACTCTACATAGTAAGTGTGAACTAGGAACAGGTCTTTTTGGCTTGTGGCTTGAGTTTGATGAGCTTGTTGACGTAGGGCCGGGACAATTTTTTGAATTTACGACTGGAGTAAAGTTTCTAAGGCGGGCTATTTCAGTTGCCGATGCTCAAGAGAATCGGCTTTTATTTGTTTTTCGTGTGGTTGGTGAAGGTACAAAATGGCTTTCAGAGCTTACTCCAGGTGTTGAACTGAATCTTATAGGGCATTTGGGTAAACAGGTTGAAATGCCGCAGCAGGGGCCTGTTATGCTTTTAGGAGGGGGAGTGGGAGTGGCACCTTTGCTTTATTTGGCGCGTACACTCTATCACGCAAAAATTCCAACCTATGCTGTTCTTGCCGCTTCATCTGCTAATCAACTCATTCTAGTGGATGAATTTAGGCCTTTGTGTTCGGAATTGACACTCGTTACAGACGACGGTTCTTTGGGGTACAAAGGTCTCTTGCCTGAAGTTATTCCAAATCTTACAATTCTACCTGAAATTACAAAATTTTACGCATGTGGCCCTGAGCCTATGTTTGTTGCTATAAATAAGCTTTCCCTAAATAAACCGGTGTATGCCTTTCTTGAATCCAGAATGGGATGTGGTGTTGGCTTATGCGTTGGATGCGCAGTTGCCGGTAAAGATGGCGCTTACCACAGAGTATGCACGGAAGGGCCAGTTTTTAAGCTTGAGGACGTTATCTTGTGAATTTTGAAATTGCTGTTGGCGAACAGGTTTTCAAGAATCCCCTTGTACTTGCTTCAGGTACTTTTGGTTATGGTTTGGCTTATCCTGAAGTTATCAATAAGGTAGGCGTTATGGTAACTAAGGGGATTTCAGTGAAGCCAAAGAGGGGAAATCCCCCGCCAAGGATATGGGATAGTCTTGAGACAGTAGTAAACTCTGTTGGTTTAGAAAATGTAGGGCTTAATAAATTTTGTCAAAGCGTACTTCCTTCACTGAAAACGTCAACTCCTATTTTTGTTAATTTAGCCGGTGTGGCCTATGATGATTTTGAAATTCTTCTCAAAGAATTAGGTGCAGATGATAGGGTCGCAGGATTTGAGCTTAACCTTTCATGTCCCAATGTAAAGGAAGGCGGGGTAGCCTTAGGGCAGAATCCCGAAACCGTTGAATCTGTAACAGCGTTAAGCCGTAGCCTTACCGCAAAGCCTTTGTGGGTAAAGCTAACATCAAATTTTTGTGATGTAAGGGCTACCTCAATTGCTGCAGAGAAGGCCGGAGCCGATGCTGTGGTTCTTGTAAATACCTTGAACGCTTTGATAATTGATTTGAATAAGAAGAAGCCTTTCTTGGGAGCGGGGAGTGGTGGTCTTTCAGGCCCTGCACTTAAACCTCACATACTCTATATTGTCAGGGAAGTATCACACAAGCTTTCCATTCCTGTAATTGCTTCAGGAGGTGCGTTGAGTGGTTGGGATGTTGCCGAATACTTATTGGCCGGCGCTACTATGGTTGAATTGGGAAGCGTTAATTTGACA
>Ga0256846_1000859_pt1 | contig 10738 bp, 9 predicted proteins | sample TevniametaG_FD_189098 | JGI IMG/M metagenome (GOLD analysis project Ga0256846, IMG submission 189098) | Tube worm associated microbial communities from hydrothermal vent at the East Pacific Rise, Pacific Ocean - Tevnia | ecosystem: Host-associated > Annelida > Integument > Unclassified ...
TTGTATCCGAGAAAAACATCGATGGTTTCCTCTTCGAGCCAGCGTCTGATTTGGGTCTTCATATCGGTCTCCTTGATACCGGAACGTCTTGTGGGTCCGCAATCGGCTGGAACGGCTATCGTCCTTTTCCGCCGAGATGAACCGGAGTGTCCGGCACCCCGGTTTCCGGCAGTTCCGGATGCCACGCCTGGGTAAACCGTGCGAGCGGGTTGGGCCCGAGCGATCTGATTTTTTCGGTAAATTCGGTGATGGTGTCGACAAATTTCTGTGCTTCGGCGGAAGATATCCAGTCCAGGTGCACCCGCCCGTCCAGGCCGACAAAGGTTAACAGCTCCTGCATCAGCGTCAGGCGTTTGACCGTCATGTAATTACCATACAGGTAATGGCAGTCGCCGATATGTCACCCGCCCACCAGGATCCCGTCCGCCCCGTCCTGCAGCGCCCGGAGAATGTGATGCGGCGATATCGTGGCCGAACACATCACGCGTACCGCGCGCACATTGGGAGGATACTGCATGCGGCTGACGCCAGCCAGATCGGCCGCGCCGTAAGCGCACCAGTTGCATATAAACGCCAGAATTTTCGGCTCAAAACGATTTTTTTCCACGATGGCTTCCTCTCTGTTTCACGCGCGCATGGCGCTTTTAATCTGCGAATAAAGCTGTTTATTTGAAAACCCCAGCAGAACAGGGGCCTCTGAAGGGCAGGTGGCCGCACAGGCGCCGCAGCCTTTGCACAATGCCGGATTGACTTCTACGACGGTCTTTTCGGGGTCGAAAGTGATGGCCCCAAACGGGCAAACGTTGATGCATCCCAGACATCCGGAGCACAGCTCGGGGATAATGCGGGCGACAATTCCGCCCACCATAATATTGTCGCGGGCCAATACGGTCAGGGCCTTGGCCGCGGCCGCCTTGGCCTGGGCTATGCTTTCTTCTATCGGTTTCGGATAGTGGGCCAGTCCGCAAAGAAAGACGCCTTCGGTGGCAAATTCGACCGGCCGGAGCTTCTGATGGGCTTCCAGCAGCCAGCCGTCACCGTCAACAGGGACTTTAAACATCTGGGCCAGGCTGTTGTCCGCATGGGCCACAATGGCTGTTGCCAGACAAAGTATGTCCGCGTCGACACGCAGCCGGCGGCCCAGGGTGGGATCATTGAAAGTGACCGATACCTGCTTCCCGCTGGGCGCTACTTCCGGTTTTTCGTTCGGATCGTACCGGAAAAAGAGAACGCCTTTGACCCGGGCTTCCCGATAGAGATCTTCTCTTAATCCGTATGTCCGGATATCCCGATAAAGGACGTAAACGTTGCAGGCCGGATCTCTTTTTTTCAGTTCAAGCGCGCTTTTAATGGAATGCGTGCAGCACACCTTCGAACAATAGGGATGGGCCTCATTTCTGGAACCGACGCATTGGATAAAAACCACATCTCTGGCCCGCTGGATCCGCTGATCATCGTTGCGGAGCATCTCGTCCATGCCCAGATGGGTGACAACGGCATTGTGCTTGCCGTACAGGTATTCCTGCGGCGAATACTCGCTGGCACCGGTGGCAAGAATAGCGGCCCCGTGTTTGACGCTTTCTCTGGTATCGCCGGTTAACAGGTCTGTGGTAAAATTACCTATAAACCCGTCAACGTACTGCACTGTCGAATTCAGATGGACAGTAATCCGGTTTTCGGATTCCACCTGGTGAATCAAGTCCGTCAGAAATTCCTGAATATCTTCATCCTGAAAAGTTTTATTCAGACTGCGGGCATTTCCACCCAGGTAGTCTGTTTTTTCCACCAGATGGACGGGGTACCCCTGCCGGGACAGGGACATGGCTGCCGTCAGGCCGGCAATACCGCTTCCCACCACCAGCGCCGCACGGCTGACCGGCAGCTCCGTCTGCTTCAGCGGGCTGAAAAGGGCCGCCTTGGCGACGGCCATGCGGACCAGGTCTTTGGCTTTTTCCGTGGCGGCATCCGGATCATCGGCATGGACCCATGAATCCTGGTTACGGATATTGGCCATCTCGATCAGATACTTGTTCAAACCCGCGTTGATCAGGGTTTCCTGGAAAAGCGCTTCATGGGTTCGCGGGGTACAGGCAGCGACAACAACGCGGTTCAACTTTTTTTCCCGGATGACTTCCGTCATCTTTTCCTGGGTATCCTGACTGCAGGTAAACAGGTTTTCCTCGACATATACGACCCCCGGCAGATGCCGGGCGTATTCGGCCACTTCCGGAACCCGGACGATACCGCCGATATTGGTACCGCAGTTACAGACAAAAACGCCGATGTGGGGTTTTTCCCGGCGGACATCTTTTTCCGGTGGTACCGACACCGTTTTGGTCTGGGTATTACGGGCGGCGGCCAGATTTTCAGTGGCCGCACAGGCGGCCGCGCTGGCCTCCATTACCGATTGGGGAATATCCTTGGGGCCCGTAAAAACCCCGCAGGCGTAAACGCCCGGCAGTGATGTGGCCACGGGATGGAAGCTGTCGGTCCGGGTAAAATGATATTTATCCAGATCGATCCCCAGGGTCTGTGACAGGGCAATGGTTTCCCGGGTAATCTCCAGGCCGGTTGACAGCACGACCATGTCAAACGTCTCTTCTTTTGACTGGCCATCGTCGCTCATGTAACGCAGCAGAATATCACTGCCGCCTGGCGGGGTTTCGATGCTGTGAATTTTTGACGGTACAAACCGAACTCCACTGTCCGCGGCTTTTTCGTAGTAGCGGTCAAAGTCTTTTCCCTGGGTACGCATGTCCATATAAAATATGGCACAGTCGAGAGGATCGTGGCTGTGATCTTTGGCCATTACCGCCTGTTTGACGGCATACATGCAGCAAACCGAAGAACAATATCCATTGTCGCAGCGATTGATGTCGCGGGAGCCCACGCATTGCAGCCAGGCAATTTTTTTCGGTGGGGTCCCTTCCGGGTGCCGGCCCGACATGCTTGAGGGCCGCATCAGGTGGCCCCCATAGGGACCGGTGGCCGAGAGAATACGTTCGAACTCGAGTGAGGTCACCACGTCCGGCCGGTCGGCATAGGCGTAGTTGTCCAGTTGGCCCGGGTCAAAACTCTGGAACCCCGGCGCCAGAATGATCGACCCCACATGCAGCGCGATGGTTTTTTCGCTGTCTTTGAAATTTATGGCCCCGGAAGGGCAGAATTTTTCGCAGGCCCGGCATTTTCCCTTGGTTAGATAGATACAGCTTTCACTGTCGATAACATATTTCAGGGGAACCGCCTGGGGATAGGGGACATAGATCGCTTTGTTTTTGATTAACTTTTCATTATAGATATCCACGACCTTTTTCGGGCATTTTTCAGCACACAGGCCACAGGCAATACATTTGTCCGTATCCACATAACGCGGATGCACCGTGACCGTGGCAGTAAAATCGCCTTCTTCTCCTGTCAGGGCGGTCACTTCCGCCAACGTGAGCAATTCGATGTTGATGTGCCGGCCGACCTCGACCAGTTTCGGTGAGATGATTCACATCGAACAGTCATTGGTGGGAAAGGTTTTGTCGAGCTGAGCCATCACGCCGCCAATGGCCGGTGATTTCTCAATCATATAGACATAGTAACCTGAATCCGCCAGGTCGAGGGCCGCCTGCATACCGGCAATGCCCCCACCGACCACCATTACAGATCCCTGCAATGATTTATTGTCATGCGTTTTTTTCATGGACATGGTTCCTCTTCTTCATGATTAGCAACTGCTGCCACAGGCTTTTTCGATGGCGTCGAGCAGCTCGTCGTCTGTAAACGGCTTGGCCAGGTAATTGTCGGCCCCTTTCTTGATGGCTTCAACGGCATTTGATATGCTGGAATACCCGGTCATCACGATGATGCGGGGCATGGCGTCACTGTTCTGGACCGTTTTCAGGATTTTCATGCCATCCATGTCGGGCAGTTTCATGTCCAGCAGAACGATATCGAATTTATCTTTCCGGATGGTATCTAATCCGCTTTGCCCGTCGGTGCGTGACACCACCGAATGTCCTTTTTCGGCAAGCACCATTTCGCAGGCATCGCAGATCACCCTTTCATCGTCGATAACCAGTATATTAAGCGGTTTCATGGGACTCCTTTCCCTCTGCAGGGGTCGTTAAAACAGGGAACTCAATGACAAATCTTGATCCAACACCCAGTTCGCTGAAAACCCGGATACTCCCCTGGTGATTTTCGATGATGCCGTAGCTGACGGCCAGCCCCAGCCCGGTTCCTTCGGACCGGGTGGTATAAAAAGGCTCAAAAATTTTTTTAACCTTGTCGGCGGGAATACCGCAGCCATCATCCGCGATTTCAATCCGGATGCATTTTTTCTTCGGATCCACCGCGCTTTTTATGCGAACAGTACCGTGTTCATCAACGGCATGAACGGCATTTAAAAAAAGGTTGATGAGGACCTGCTCAATTTGATTCTTATCCAGTAAGGTTTCGGGAATATCCGGCGCCAGATTTTTTTCAACGGTCACCCGGCGCAGGAGGAACTCGTTTCCCACGACGCCGAGGGATGTCAGGATGATCGTATTGATATTCACCGGGGATTTTTTGGGCTTCTGGTCCCTTGAGAACTCCAGCAGTCCCTGGATAATGGTTTTGCAGCGCTGGGTTTCCCGGATAATAACTTTCAGGCCCTTATCAAGGTAACTGCCGGGATCCACCTTTTTGCTCATGTTTGAACTGAAAAGCAGGATACCGCCCAGCGGATTATTTATTTCATGGGCGATACCGGCCGCCATGCGTCCCAGGGAGGACAGCTTTTCCATATGCGTGGCAAGATGCGTGATATGCGCCTGCTGGTTTTCCGTCAGCCGAACCCGCTCGATAATACACGCGCACTGTTCGGCCAGCGTGACAATGAAATCAAGTTCATCTTCGGAAAAATCGCGTTTATCGGTCAGGTAGATGCGCAGCAGTCCCCGTAACTTGTCCTGAATGGCCATGGGAACGTCGAGCATCATATGAATGTTTTCGTCCCATTTTTCCTGCGGGTATTCGATGCGGGGGGCATTCCAGAAATCGGTAATGATGTCCACCTTATGAAAATCCGTTGTTGTCGACAGGATTTTTTCGGTGCTCACCGGCCCTTTGGCCAGGTATCGTTCGCCCAGCCCATACGCCGCGCGCACCTCGAACAATCCGTTTTCGTCGTTCAGGATTCGGAGAAGGGCGCCTTTGGCATCCAGTATTTTGGCGGTTTTCGTCACCACCGTATCGAGAACCTCCTGGAGGTTTTTGCTGGAGTAAATCGTCCGGATGATGTCCCTGAAAACAGAAAAGAAATTTTCGAAATTGGCGTGAGAAGTCATAGTCCTCCATCGTCACAAAGCCGGTTAATATCAATGACGCGCACCTTATTGAAATTGAATTGATGACCATCTATATGGTTATCGTCCGGAGCCGGTGTTCCCGGAACAATGGCGATCCCGTCATGAAAGGACCGAGGGCAAAACGCCGGGTGATGCCGCCGCAAATCGTATTGATCCGACCCCGTCACCAGGCTTCCCTTTCCAGGCGTTTATAAACAAATTTCAATTGATTTCTGTCCAATGTGCCCACGTTTTCTTTGATCCACCTCAGATCACCCGACACAATTGCCGCTTTCGCTTCCCCTGAGAGTGCATAGCCTGCCAGCGCATCGGAACCGGTTTCCATTAAATTCGTCCAGAAATCCATATCTTCGGCGCTGCGGTTAAGGACCTGAATCACTTCCCGCTTCTGAATCAGTTTTTCATTCTCGGCCCGGGCCTGTTCAGTGACCGGGGGGGTCTGTTTTTCGGTGTGCTCTTTCAGGGCCTTGCCGATGGCTTTTTTGATCTGATCTTCTTCGAATGGTTTGGGCAGGAAATCCTGTACGCCAAGCTTCAGGGCCTCCACCACGGTTTCTGTGGTTCCATAACCGGAAATGACAATCATTTCAGTACCGGGCCGGGTTTCTCTGACATGCCGGATCACCTCCATGCCATCGATATCCGGGAGGCGTAAATCGGCGACGACCAGATCAATGCCGTTGTTTTCGAGGGCCGCCAGCGCACTTTTGCCTGTTAAAGCCACATCCACTTCGTACCCTTCACCGGTCAGGATCATTTCAAGCCCCCGGGCCACACTGGATTCATCTTCCATCACCAGGATATGAGGCGGCATTGCGGCATGCCCGGTCAAACAGGTCTCACCTGGTGTGTGCATGGCATTCTCTCCATCAGTCGGCTGAAACGTTTCCTAACCCTGTATCCTTCTTCCAGAAATATCCATAAATATTCATCGCAAACAACGTGCCAATTGTTTTATGGATAAATCGAATTTATAATATCTATATTTACAATTGGTTAGAACGTTCAGGAAATACGCGGCACCAGGGGGGAATTATAAACCGCATAATTTTTTATACGCACAGGCAGTGTTTCGGGCCGCAGGGCCTTGAAACAGGAGGGCTTTGATATGTATAAATATTTATACATGCCGGCGGGAAAGATATACTCCGGCATGCTGACCGGGCCGTGCCATTCTTTCCCGCCACAAATGGAAGTTCAAGAATGCGTATGGTTTTTCAGGGGGTCACCGGCAGACAGGCCATGCTTTTTCATCAGGGCATGGAAATTTGAGCGTTGCATACCCACTTTTTCAGCGGCGCGGGTCACATTTCCCGCGCACAATTGTAGCGCCTGGATCAAAAAAGCCTTTTCAGCCTGGCCGTAATATTCTGTGATGAGCTTTTTTTTAACCTGTTTGAGCTCTTCGAGTGTTTCCGGAATGGTTTTTATTCTGGTATCTGATTTGCCGTGAAGGTGGTCCATCAGGCTGACCATGTCCAGATGGTCGTTTTCAACCATGATCACCAGCCGTTGAATGACATTTTTCAACTGGCGGACATTACCGGGCCAGTCCTGGCGGACGAGCAGTTCCAGGGCATCGTCCGAAAAGCCCTTTATCTGTTTGCCGGTTTCCCGGCAGAAGAGTTTCAGAAAATGATAGGCAAGCCTTGGAATATCATCTTTTCTTTTTCTTAAGGGGGGAATGTAAACAGGAAATACATTCAGGCGGTAATACAAATCTCCCCTGAACCGGCCCTTTTCAACCAGGTGCTGCAGGTCCTGATTGGTCGCGGCAATGATGCGGATATTTACTGATTTTGGTTTACTGGCGCCGACCGGTGTGAATTCATGCGCCTCCATCACCCTGAGAAGCTTGCCCTGGGTTTCTATATTCAGATTGGCAATTTCATCCAGAAAAAGCGTCCCGGAATCGGCAATTTCAAAAATACCCGCTTTGTTTCGGATGGCGCCGGTAAATGCGCCCCGGACATGACCGAACAGTTCGCTTTCAAGCAGGCCGCTTGAAAAAGTACTGCAGTCAACGGCGATAAAATTTTTAGTGGCCCGTCGACTGTGCGTGTGGATCGCGCGGGCGAAAAGCTCTTTACCGGTTCCGCTTTCTCCATACAGCAGAACGGTTCCGTCCGTGGGCGATATCTTTTCCAGATTACTGAAAATTTTAAGAATATTGCTGTTTTTTCCAATAATATTAGCGAAATCAAATCGTTCGTAGATCTGACTGCGAAGCGCCCGGTTTTCATCTTTCAGGCGTTTGTCTTTAAAGGCCTTTGTTACGGCCTGCTGCAACTCATCATCCGTAAAGGGCTTGGACAGATAATCGAAAGCGCCGAGCTTCATGGCGTCCACTGCATTGGGAACGGTCGAATAGCCGGTCATGACGATGATGTTGATTCCGGGGTTTTCTTTCCGTGTGGTCTGAAGAATATCCATCCCGCTCATGTCGGGCAATTTCATGTCGAGCAGCAGCAGGTCGTACGCCGTGGATTGAAGGGCGGCCATCCCCTCTTCGCCTGTCAGGCATGTATCCACCATGTATCCGTTTTCCGATAATCCCAGACGACACCCGTCACAGATCGCGCGTTCGTCGTCGATAATTAATATGTGCCCACGGGTCATCCTGGCCAGCTTTCTATGATCGCAATTGATCGTGGTATTTCCGGATACTGCGCTGAAAACGCATGTTTAATAATCGCTTTACGTGGAATGTATCCCAGCTCCGGCATGTATTGACAAGCAAAAACGACAGGGGAACGGTAAAATTATTTCACTCCCAGACCAGAAGGCTTAGGTGCCAGGTTACTTCGGGGCATCCGCTGGCCACAATTGACGGCCCGGCCGGTGAGAATACCTCATTGAAAACCGGTGCCGCGGATTTGAGCTATGGGTGAAATAACAGATGCAGTACGGGTACAATTGAGGCGTTGTTATTGAGGCAATTGAGACAGCCGCCCCGGTTGCGGCCGCTTTGCCACTGGATTTTTGCGCCGGCGGATCCGGGCAGGTCATACGCGACAACCCCTGAATTGATTGTATTAATGACAAGCTCATAATCAGGATCGTCGTCGATATTGGCGATGGTCGGGGCGGGGAGCGCGCCGTTTTCATGACGGCTGTGGGATTTCGGCCGGGGCAGGGCCAGCTCGTGGATCACATTGCCCCGGCAGTCCAGGATGTGGAGTTTTCCCAGATGCAGGCCCGAGCCTGTTTTCTGCACCCAGGAAGTAAAAATCACCTCGCTGCAGCCGTCCCGGTCCAGGTCGGCGATAACGGGTTCCGAGGCAAACCGGTAGATCCCCTCGCTGCTGTGATAGATGGCATAGGGCCAGTGATCGTGCTCGGTTTTATCCAGCCAGAAGGCATGCATCCGTCCATCGTAGGCGGCAAAGAGGATTTCCTTTTTATGGTCGCCGTCGATGTCTGCCACCACGGGATTGGGCTGGCAGTTTTCGATGATATGATAATCCTCGCTCAAAGGGCTGCCCGTGTTGACTGGGGCCTGCTCCCAGTTCCAGGGGCCTTTTTTAAACCGCGTCCGGTCGGCGTTGAAAATAAACAGCGAGGTATATTCTGCCGGTGGATAACCGCTGAAACAATCGTACATGTTACCGGTCACAACAACTTCCCGGCTGCCATCGCCATCGACGTCGGCAACCACCGCGGCCCCGTGCGCGAAATTGCTTCGATAGCTTTCGGACCGGACCCCGTTACAATGTCCCCAGCCCCGTAATTCCGTGCTCAGACTTTCCCAGGTACCGATTTCCCCCCATTTTTTACTGCCGTATATGGGAGATGCGTCCACCTGAACGCCATCGGGCCGGTAGGCGCACAAGGTGGTGACATCCGAGGGAACGATGATTTCCTTGAACCCGTCATCATCCATGTCGGCGGCCCAGGCATTGTCGTTGAATACTCCGTAGGCCGATCCGTGGCTGTTTCCCAGCTGGGGCCATCCGGGACGGAGGCTGCCGTTATTTTCAAAAACCCAGGTATTGATTTTTCCGTAGGTCGCCCCGGTCACAATGATTTCGGCCCGGCCATCATTGTCGATGTCGCTGACCACCAGCCCGCGCAGCTCGTTGGTGGTGGGCCGCCTGGGCCATCCGGGTTTGAAAAATCCGTGATTATCGTAAACAGAGACAATCCCGCCGCTATGAGCGGTGATGATTTCCAGGTGGTTGTCTCCGTCAATATCCTTGATCCATATCCCGGGCCAGGTTCGATGGCTGTAACCCGGCGGGCTGTTTCGGTCTTTTCCGGAATCGACGCGCCAGATAACTTCGCCCGTATTTCCCTTAAGGGCGGCAATCGAATAGGCGGACGCGACAATCTCCATCGTTCCATTCCCGTCAAGGTCGGCAACGGCCGGCGAGGAATACCATCCGGTTTCACACCAGGAGGAATAACATCCGCCGTAGGCCCATTTCAGGGCCGGTGCCTGGACGGCGGCTTCTGCAGGCCCGGTTAGAACCAGAATGGCCGCTATGGACAGCAAGATATTTTTCATTATTTGAGCCTCTCAGCAGATACAATCCGCTTGGAATGCGGGTTTCATTTTTTGGCTGACCGCCCGGCGATAACCGGTCACGACGATGCCGTGGTCAGCGGCCACGTCGACAATCGCGTACGCGTTATTTCCGGTGCCGTCTCCTTCCACCATGGCTTTTAGCGTATAGTAATGAATGCCATTGATGCAGCGGTAAGATCCCGGGTGATAATGCCCTTGAAAAACAGCAAGGACGGTCCCGCGGTGTTCCAAAACCCGGCGGACCGAAGCCGCATTCGAGATCCCGATGGCATTGTCGCTGTCAAGCGGCTGGTGAACAAATACAATGACCGGCTTTGGGGTAGACGCCAGGTCGTTCTCGAGCCAGATAAGTTCTTTGCGGGGAATATTGATGTCGTTCCAGTGAAAATGGCCATGGTCGTAATCAGACCCGTCAGCGGTGTAGTTGGCGTCGAGGACGATAAAATGAAGCCCTTTTAAATCAAAGGAATAATACGTTGCCCCCCGGACAATGCCCGTATTTTCAGTTCGCGCCAGAAATTGCGGTTTCGATATGCTGTCCAGATCGTGGTTGCCAAGAACGTGGTAGCGTTTTCCTTGAAACCGCGCAAAGACTTTTTCAATTGTTTCGAGATATTTCAACGAGTTTTTTTCCGAAGAAGGTTGATCTTCGTCTTTGATATCGCCGGTTTCAATCAGGAAATCAACTTTCCGGTCATTCATCAACGTGACGCATTCCGTCATCTTGGCCACAGATTCGCGATAATACTGCGTACCACGCGTCGCCGTATCGGCAAAATGCGCATCCGTCACCAGGCCAAAACGTAATGTTTTACATGCCGGGGTGCCGGCACGGGCAGCCGGCGGCCCTTTATAAAGCCCGGACAGGATC
>Ga0256846_1000860_pt1 | contig 10738 bp, 11 predicted proteins | sample TevniametaG_FD_189098 | JGI IMG/M metagenome (GOLD analysis project Ga0256846, IMG submission 189098) | Tube worm associated microbial communities from hydrothermal vent at the East Pacific Rise, Pacific Ocean - Tevnia | ecosystem: Host-associated > Annelida > Integument > Unclassified ...
AAGTGAGAGAGATTCAATTACCCGGAGTAGGTAGCGCAAGAGGATTCGGAGGTAAAAAAAATGACAAGGAACTTTATTTTTCATTTACAAACTATATCAACCCGTCAACGATTTATAAGTTTGATCATCAATCGGGGAACTATAGTGTTTATAAAAAACCAAAAATAGATTTCAATGCGGAAAATTACGTGTCGAAACAAATTTTTTATACTTCGAAAGACGGAACAAAGATACCGATGATTATCACGCATAAAAAAGGAATCCGATTAGATGGCAAAAATCCGACTATGTTATATGGCTATGGAGGATTTAATATCAGTTTAAGACCGAGATTCAGTATCACTAATGTGGTTTGGATGGAACAAGGTGGAATCTATGCTGTTCCGAATTTGCGGGGAGGTGGAGAATATGGAAGAGCTTGGCATGATGCCGGCATACAACTCAAAAAGCAAAATGTTTTTGATGATTTTATTGCAGCGGCAGAATATTTAATAGTCAATAATTATACATCCAAAGATTATTTAGCCGTTCGCGGTGGTTCAAATGGCGGTTTATTGGTTGGTGCCACCATGACACAACGTCCTGACTTGATGAAAGTAGCGCTTCCGGCAGTCGGTGTTTTAGATATGTTGCGATATCATACATTTACCGCAGGTGCAGGTTGGGCTTATGATTATGGCACGGCAGAACAAAGTAAAGAAATGTTTGAATATTTGAAAGCCTATTCTCCCGTACATAATGTGAAAGCAGGGGTTTCATATCCGGCAACCCTCATCACAACCGGAGATCATGACGACAGGGTGGTTCCGGCACATAGTTTTAAGTTTGCAGCCGAATTGCAAACCAAACAATCCGGAAACAATCCCATTCTGATTAGAATAGAAACCAATGCCGGTCACGGTGCAGGAACACCGGTGAGCAAAACCATAGAGCAATATGCAGATATTTTCGGATTTACATTGTATAATATGGGAATAAAGAAATTGCAAACAGCAAAATAAAATCTATAAAAAAATATTTTGTAAGGTTTTCGTTTATCAAACGACTAATCTGTTGATTTGATATTATGACAGAAGAAACAGACGTATTATTGGCTCCGGAGCAATGGGTGAATAATCACGCAGATTATTTATACAACTATGCTCGTTTTAAATTGCCATCAAAAGAGACGGCGGAGGATGTTGTGCAAGAAACTTTTTTGTCTGCTTATGCTTCCGTGAAAAATTTTGCCGGTAAAAGTTCCGAACGTACATGGCTGGTGAGAATCTTAAAGCGTAGAATCGTAGATTACTACAGAAAAGAAGCAAGAAGTCAAGAGCAAAACATGTCATCTTATCAGTTGCCGTTCCATGATTCGGGAGATTTTGAAAATCATTGGGTAACACAAAGAGCCCCGCAGAATTGGGATGTAGATGAAAAGATACAGATAGATGAATTTCATCTAGTTTTGCAATATTGTCTTTCACTGTTACCTCCTAACCATCGTGTGGTTTTTATGATGAAAGTTTTAGATGCTTGTTCTTCAGAAGAAGTCTGTGAAGAAACAAATATTTCCTCTGCCAATTTGTGGACCATAATGCACAGAGCGAGATTGCAATTGAGAGAATGCTTGGAAAAAAAATGGATATGATGCGAGTAAAAAAAATGATGATTAAATCAATGGATTTTGTGATGTTAGATTGCAAACAAGCAACTTATCTGGTAACAAAAAAGCTGGATGGAAAACTTTCTGCATTTGAAAGCACAAGACTAAAACTTCATCTGAAAACCTGTGATTTTTGTCGTGAATACGATATCCAAAGCAGCAAAATTGATGCGGTTTTGAAGCAAACACCGGACGATTTAGATCAAAAATATACGCACAAACACCGATTAGACACTAAAAAGAAGCAAGAGATAGTCAAGAAAATCGTTGATAATCAGTGATTTATAAAAAAATATTATTTAGAACAAATAAAGATAGATATTTTCCGTTTGTATGTATAAATATTTTTATTTTTGACACAATTATAAACAATTAAATTTTAAACTATGAAAGTAAATGCGAAATTGGCAGTTTTATCTGCATTGATGCTTGGCTTTGTTTTTTTCACTTCTTGCGAAGGCGGTGATGCAAAAAAAGATGAAGCAGCACAAGAAGAACCTAAACAAGAAGATGTTCAAAAAGAAGAACCTAAGCAAGAAGAAGCAAAAGAAGTTGATCATTTTGCTGAATTAGATGCTGACAAAGACGGAAAAGTATCTAAAGAAGAATTTGATGCATATGCAAAAGTTGAATTCAAAGAAAAAGATAAAAACGGCGACGGCAAAATTCAAAAAGACGAATGTGGTAAATTTGACAAATTCAACACTGACAAAAATGATTTTGTTTCAGAAGAAGAATTTGTAAAAGGACATGCTGCTATGTATACTGAAATGGATACAGATAAAGACGGAGCTGTTTCTCAAGAAGAAATGGGTGCGTTTAAAAAAGCGGCAATGAAAGAAGGCAAGTGCGGAGAAGGTAAATGTGGAGAAAGCATGAAGAAAGAAGCCAAAAAAGCGGTTAAAGAAGCTACAAAAAAAGTTGAAGAAGCTGTGAAATAAGAAAACAGTAAGAAGTTTTTATAGATAAACGCCTATGATCCATAGGCGTTTATTTTTTGTTTTAAAACTATGTTTATGGTTTAACGATGATTCAGAATTTGTGATTTTATCTAATTATCAACCGATTATAAATAAAAAATCACGTATCGACAAAATATTGTAATGAGTTTTCCGTTTTCATAGACAACACGTGTTGCATTTAGTACTTTTATTAACAACAAAAACAATTAAAACAATGAGATTACAAAAAAAATGGACAGCTCTGACTGTCTTGCTATTCGGTTTTGTGTTCTTTATGTCTTCAGGAGACATGTCGGCACAAATAGATTTAAAGAAACAAGCGCAGAAAGTAGAAGGCTTTGCGAAGCTTGATGCCAACAAAGATGGAAAAATTTCGAAAGATGAATTTATGTCTCATGCAAAAGCGGAGTTTGAATCGAAAGATGTCAACAAAGATGGCAAAATTCAAAAAAAGGAATGTGGTAAATTCGACCAGTTCAACACCAATGGAGACGATACTGTCTCTCCGGAGGAATTTTTAAAAGGACATGAAGATGTTTTTGCAAAAATGGATGCCAATAAGGATGGATCTGTGTCAAAAGATGAGTTTAAAGCTGCCAAAAAACCTGCTATGAAGAAGGGAAAATGTGGAGATGGGAAATGTGGTGGAGGCAAATAACCAGATAGAATTTTTATCGAAAAAACTGCCCGTAATCTCTGATTCGGGCAGTTTTTTTTATAAATTTGAAACAATTAAAAATCACGAATGAGCAAATATTCAGACAGAAGAACTTTTATCAAACATCTGATGGCAGCCGGAATTGTTTTTCAGTTGCCTTTGCTTGGTGCGTGTGAGCAAAGCGTAAAAGAAGAGGAATTTTTGTCTGCCCGAGACATGAAGATATTCAACTCGGTTATAAATATTATTTTTCCGAAAGAATTGGGACCAAATGCCGAAGAGATCAATGTGTCCGAACATTTGAAAAATATTTTATCTGATTCTCTTTTGGATGTAGATGAAAATCAGTATATTCTCAATGGTTTTCAGTGGGTTGAAGAAACAGCAGTGGAAATCTATAAGAAATCCTATCATCAATTGTCTCAAAACCGGAAGAAAAAACTGATTCGTCAGATTTCGGAGGAAAGTTGGGGAGAAAATTGGCTTTCAAAGCTTTTGACGATTATTTTTGAAGCTTTATTGCTGGATGATATATATCAAATCAACCCCAATGGTGTGGGATGGAAATGGTTGCAACATCAGCCCGGCAGTCCGAGACCAAACAAAAGCAATGTCTATCCTGAGATTTTGAAAAGAAAAAAAGAACATATAATCATCACAAAGCTTTCGCAACTATGAATCTGAAAAAATTTGATGTGTGTGTTGTGGGAAGCGGAGCCGGAGCGGGTCCGGTGATTTATGAATTGTCAAAAGCCGGTTTTCGAGTTGCAGTATTGGAAAAAGGACCTTGGTTTCGCACCAAAGATTTCAGCAAAGATGAGATGGTTGCTACCAGACGAAGCGTTTATACTCCAAACCTGAAAGATGAAAGACATGTGATTGAAGAACAAGATGAAAACGGGCATTGGAATGCAAAATCGACTTTTGAAACCGGAAGAGATTTTTGGAACGGCAATTGCGTTGGCGGATCTTCAAATTTTATGAGTGGTTATTTCTCTCGTCTCAAACCTGTTGATTTCAAACTTTTATCCACTTATGGTCCGGTTAAAGGCGCAAACATAGCAGATTGGCCTATATCATATAAAGATTTGGAACCTTATTATGAAAAGGTGGAACGTTTGGTGGGTGTTTCCGGAAAAGTGGTTTCACATAAATTTCTGGAACCCAGATCTACGACTGATTTTCCCTATGTTCCTTTAAAAGAAAATATTGTTTCAAGTTGGATAGATCAGGCGGCAAGAAAAATAAATATACAAACCATTCCGCTTCCTCGGGCAATTCTCACTCGAAAAAAAGGAGGTAGAAATGCTTGTTATTACTCCAATTTTTGCGGGAGCTATGCCTGCTCTTCCGATGCCAAAGGCAGTTCAAGAGTATCTTTGCTTCATGATGCGCTGAATACGGGGAATTGCAGTATTATTCCTAATGCAAAAGTATATCACCTGGAAACCGACGGAAAAGGAAAAGTTGTCAAAGCAAAATATTATGATGTAGATGGAAATATGCAATTTGTCGAAGCCGATATATTTGTGGTGGCAGCCCAAGCAGTTGAAACTTCCAGACTATTGTTGATGAGTAAAAACAAAGATTTTCCCAAGGGTTTGGCAAACAACAACGGGCAAGTCGGAAAGAATTTGATTTTTTCTGCCGGAGGAACCGGCGGTGGAGTGTTCTATTATGATCAACTATCGGAAAAAGATGCTGATGAATTGTCAAAATCGGGCTTATTTGTAAACCGGACGATACAAGATTTTTATGAGATTGAAGAAAAAGGCAAAAAAATTAAGGGAGGAACCGTTGACTTTCTCTTTGAACATGCCAATCCCGTTTCAAAAGCAATCAGAGAAAAATGGGACAATAATGGAAATTTGCGTTATGGCGCTAAACTTAAAAAGCATTTGCAAGATTATTTCACAAATGTGAGAAAACTTAAATTTGAAGTTTTTGTAGATTGGCTGCCTACAGACGATTGTTTTGTCACTTTAGACGATAAAGTCAAGGACAAATGGGGAGATGCAGTGGCAAAAATACGTATAGGCTATCATGAGCATGATCTGAAGATAGGAAGGTTTATTGCAGAAAAAGCAAAAGCAGTGCTAAAAAAAATGGGTGCCCGACAAATATATGCAAACATCAGTGGAGCTCCGCCGAGCAACTTACAAGCGGGGGGATGTAGATTCGGAGAAAATCCGAAAACATCTGTTTTAGATAAAAATTGTAAAGCCCACGAAGTAAAAAACTTATATGTAACAGATGCCAGTTTCATGCCAACCGGAGGAAGTATCACTTATACATGGACGATTTATGCCAATAGTTTTAGAGTAGCGGAGCATTTGAAAGGAGTACTAGGTTCCAAATAAACCATTATTTTTCCCGATGCATCAGTTGAAAAGCAAATTGTTTCCAAAAGGTTTTTTCTTTTTCAGAAAAATCAATTTTTTCAAGATAGTTCATCGCCTTGTTTGTATAGGCTTCGATTTGTTTTTTAGTGTAATCGGGAACTTTATATTTGTTGAAAATCTCAATTGTTTTTAAAAGTAATTTGTTGTCCGAAATTTGATTGTCTGCAAACAAATTCAGTAGTGTTTCCTTATCTGTTTCGTTGGCGGTATTGAGTGCGTTGATATAGAGGAAAGTTTTTTTTCGATCAAGAATATCTCCTCCGTTCTGTTTTCCGAATTTTTCAACCTCGGCATATACGTCGAGATAATCATCTTGAATTTGAAAAGCCATCCCGATGAATACGCCAAATTGATTGATGTTGTTTCTGTTTTGTTTTGAGGTGTTTGCAATAATTGCTCCGAATTCTAAAGCGGTGCCTAACAGAACAGCTGTTTTTAGACGAATCATTTCAAGATATTCGTCAAGTGAAACCAATGTTCTGTTTTCAAAATCCATATCCATTTGTTGCCCTTCGCAAACTTCAATAGCGGTTTGATTCAGCAGGCTGCTCAGTTTTTTATAAGCTTCTCCATCATAATGTTCCAGCATTTTATATGCCCAAACCAGCATGGTGTCTCCGGACAGTATGGCAAGATTTTCGTTCCATTTCATATGAACGGTTGGCTTTCCGCGTCGAATGAAAGCTTTGTCCATAATATCATCATGAATCAGCGTGAAATTGTGAAAAGTTTCAATGGCGGCGGCAGCAGGAAGTGCCTTTTGATAGTCGGTCTTAAAACTTTTTGCAGATAATAAACTCAACAAGGGTCTGATTCTTTTTCCGCCATTGCTCAACACATATTTCAATGGTGCATAAAGGTTTTGCGGTTCTCTTTCCGGAATTTGCAAATTCAGAAATTGTTCAAATTCTGTTTTAAGTGTTTGAAGTATTTGCATTTAGTTCGATTATTTTTCTTGAACAATAAAGAAACCGTCGCTACCTTTTTTTTGATAGAGAGGCATCAGAATATAGCCGTTTGAAGGACTTTTAACGATATCACCGTCTTGAAAGCCGATGATTTCATCTTTGATTATTTTTTTGAAATTATAATATCCTTCTTTTGTTTCATATTTATTATACTCATTCAATTTATGAATATAAGTTAGTTCCAGATAATGTGGAAAATTGCGAGATATACACTCCAGTTTTTTTCTCATCTTTTCAATGATGGATGTCTTGTCTGAATTGAGCATTTTCAGGTATCCGATGATGTGAAAGATGCCCGCTTCAAGATTGTTAACGGCTTCTTCGGAGCCATGAGTTCCTCCTTCAAATACTACGCCGGTTATACCTTTGTTTCCAAAATAATTCAAAGCGGTTTCGGGCAAAGAATCAACGAGTTTTTCTATGAAAGGTGTTTGAAATGATCGAGCCAATTCAATGCTTTTCGAGTTTCCTGCCGGAATGCAAAAGACACCGCTTTCGGCAGAGAAAGTATGCAAGTCCAACAAAGTGCAATCTTCATAGTTATTTTTACAAATTTCTACGGAAATAAGTCGGTGTAACTCTTGGAGTTCTTTGATATCATAATGTTTATGCGTGGAGTCGTTAATATATTCTTGTTTCCACAACCGATTCAGATCTTTATCAATGAACCTTTCACCTTTTTCCAAGGCTTTAAGGTTTCCTTTTATAAAATAAATTTTTCCGTCTATTTTGATTTCCGGATGGGTGTTAAAAAACTTCATAACCCTTTTAATTGCATCAATGCCGCCTGTTTCGTTTCCATGAATTCCTCCCAGAACAATAAGTTTTTTTTGCTCGTTATTTCCAATTGTTCCGATAAGATGGTTTTGATTATTCATCCGCTATTCCAAATTTTTTGAAAGAACAAAAGTAAGTTATTTATCGGAAAACTAAAAGCGCTCAAACAATCTTCTGCTCAAGTGAAAGAAATCTGTTTCGGTGAGCATACCAACGAGTTTATTGTTGAGAATGACCGGAAGACTACCAATCTTGTTTTTGTTCATATTTTTAATTGCATCGGTTAGTTTATCGGAAGGGCTCACCGTATTTGGTTTTTTGATCATCACATCTTTGACTTTTAAGTCTTTAAAGGTCTTTGTTGTATTCATTTTTCGTAAGATTTCCAATAGAATACGAGATGTGATAAGTCCTGCAAAATCTCCTTTTTCATTTTCTACGGGAACATATCTGAGTTTTGCCCAATTCATCATATCGGCGACAAATTCCAAGATGTCGTCGGGATGAACGGATAGGATATCAGTATTCATAACTTCTTCCACCAATAGCTTGGATGGATGCCAGTGAGGCAATTCTTGGAGCTTAGGTACTTTCCATTTGTGTACGGGAAGATTTGCTTTTTGATTTTTGATGGTGCTGCTGGTAATAATCGTTATAATTTCTTCGCGCGATGCTTTGTTTTGAAATTCACTATAGGTTTTCAGCATCCAATCGGCTCCGGTTGTGCCGGTTTTGATGCGTTCTTCAATTACTCCCAAATATTTATCTATATCTTTGGCAGCGATTTTTCTGCTTTTCAGTCCTTTACGAGCAATTGGAAGTAATTCGTTCAAAATCAGCTCATTGGCATAATATTTTTTTGCATTGAACCAAGTGAATTGTTTGTTCATACCTCCTCTTGCGGCGGCATAGAAATTATCTTTTGCATCGTCAAATTTCATATATTTTGTGATGTCGTCAATCTGATTTGAATAGCCTTCCATAAGCCCGAGCCAGAAAGCGGCATTTGCCATTTCGTCGATTAGACTTGGACCGGCAGGGAACATTCGTGCTTCAATTCTCAGGTGAGGTTTGCCATTTTCAGAAATGCCGTAAACGGGGCGGTTCCACCTATAGATGGTTGAGTTGTGAACGGTTAGTGCTTTGAGAACGGGTGTTTTTCCTTTTCTGACCAAATCCAAACTGTCTTGTTCAAATTCAGCGCCTAACAATATGCGGTATCTCAGAATGTCCTCTTTATAAATATCCATAATTGAATTTTTAATCCAATCTGTTCCAAAAGTGACTCTTGGGTGTCTGTCTCTGATATGTTCACTGCTCACGCGCGTATCGATAGCTTGTTGAAAGAGCGCAATTCTGGTTTCTTTCCATAATCTTTTTCCAAACAACAGTGGTGCATTCACAGCGCTAGCCAAAACAGGACCGGCAATGGCTTGGGCAATATTATATTTTTTGGCAAAATCATCAGGTTCTACTTGTAAGTGCATCTGAAAACCTGTATTTGCTGCTTCAATCAAGCCGCTATTAAGCTTGATATTCAGTTCGTCAATTCCGTTTATGTTGATTAAAAATTCTTCGCCACGCATATCTCGTAGAGCATCCATCAGGGCAAAATATCGATCGATAGGAGTAATATTATCTCGTTCAATATCAAATTTTCTTACGGTAGGCAAAATTCCGGTCAGAATAATATCAGCATCAAATTTTTGTGCGATTTTCTCTACTTTTTTTAGGTCTCTGCCAATTTCTTCATGCATTTCAGAGAGTGCGTTTTTTTCAAAAACCAAAGGACTGGCATTTGTTTCCAAGTTAAATTTTGCCAGTTCCGGACTTAAGTTTTCCATTTTGGCGGCATTGATAACTTCTATGCTGAGCGGCAATGGTTTTAGATTTTTATCGACTAAGCAGAATTCCTGTTCTGCACCAATTCTGGCGATTCCCTTTTCAAACCAATCATTTTCAAGCATATATTCAAATGCTTGTACATCTTTTAGTAGGTGTTTGGTAAATTTTTGAATTTCCTTTTTCGTAGTGGCTAGTCTAACATTAAAATCTCCCATTTCGATTGTTTTTTGGTTGTAATAAACAAATTAAATATAATTTTAGGTTTTAACCAAATAATTATTCAAAAGATATGATATTGTTTTTATTTTGCATCAGCTTATTAAAAAATATACTGTTTTATTGAGAAGTAAATATCAAATTGATTTTTTCTTTGTGCTAATGAAATCTTTTAAGTAAAAAGGTTCAAAATAGGCCACATCTTCAAATTCTCCTTTTTCATACCGGTTCCATGACAATGCCGACATCTCTTTTGCCGAAGGAAACCGGATATCAGAATAGATTGCATTTTCATGCTGAACAATATTTCCGGTTTTATCTACGGCATCTCCGATAAAAATTGTTTTCTTTTGATTGAGATATTCAGAAAAAGAAGTTTCATTGAGAATTTCTGCTTTTGTTGCTCTGATTTTCTCATGTTGATTGAAGACAGCGCTATATACCTCCATTCTTCTGGCGTCTATTATCGGGATGACAAATGCGTTTTGTTCAGTAATAGCTCGTGCTAATATTTCAAGTGTAGGAATGGCAATTAACGGAAGATCAAGTGCGTATGCCAAACCTTTTGCAGCAGAAACACCGATTCTTAAACCGGTATAAGATCCGGGACCCATGCTCACGGCAACAGCGTTTAAACTTGTTGTATTCAATTTGTTTTTTTTGAGAATTTCATCGATAAAAAGATGTAGTTTTTCGGCGTGAGAATAGCCTTCGCCGGCATATTCAATCACGTCTATAAGTTGTCCGTTTTTTCCGAGAGAAACAGAACAGTTTTTTGTGGCGGTTTCTATGTTGAGAATGTAGATCAATTATTTCATTTTTGTGCAAATATAAAGATATATTCTTATACTGTTTTGGATGTAAATCGGTTTAAAAGAAGTGAGATTATTCAAAATCATCCGGTTTTTTGTATTTTATCCTGAAATCCATGTTTTGAAATCTTTCACGCGTTCACGGGCAACAATAATATCTTGTTCGTTATAAGAGTTAAGAATGATTTTCAGTCGGCTGTTTGAATAGTAAATAATATCTTTAATCCGGTCGATTTTAATGATAAATTTTCGGTTTACCCGAAAAAAATCTTTAGGGTTAAGTTGTTTTTCAATCTGTTCCAAAGAAATATCTAACAGATGGTTTTTGGCATTTTTTGTGTGGATGTAGCTCGCTTTGTCTTGACTGTAAAAACATTCTATTTCTGCCGTTTTAACCAATTGGATATGTTGCCCGTATTGCACACTGAAACGCTCCTTATATTCAGTTTGTTC
>Ga0256846_1000862_pt1 | contig 10717 bp, 8 predicted proteins | sample TevniametaG_FD_189098 | JGI IMG/M metagenome (GOLD analysis project Ga0256846, IMG submission 189098) | Tube worm associated microbial communities from hydrothermal vent at the East Pacific Rise, Pacific Ocean - Tevnia | ecosystem: Host-associated > Annelida > Integument > Unclassified ...
ACTTTGCTCATGGTTGGGCGGCAGACCCACATACTCGTCCAGGTTAAAAGTAAAGACGTTGGCAAAGTCGATTTTGCCCTCGTAAAAGGCGGTGATCAGATAGCCGTACAGGGGCAGTGGGGTGCTGCCGGTGGGCAGACCCAATACAAATTTGTCGGAGCGGGCCAAAACCCGCTGCATGGCGGCGATCACCTGCCGGCTGGCGTGGTATCCCACCTGATCGGGGTCTTGGCAGATCACAACGCGCATCAAAAACCTCCTTTGGCTTGAGCATAGAGATGAAAATGTGGCAAACAAAACGCCTGATGTCCGGTTGCACATCAAGCGTTTGTAAATAGCTAGAGCCGAACGCCGTCCGTCAGGGCAGCGCCTTCCGAAGCGCCTCCAGTTCCGGCTCGCCGGGGCCAAGCGGCAGTGTGATTTTGCCTCGCTGCACCACCGAGCGACAAATGCCCATCATGATCTGCAAGCCTTTGAACGCGCTTTTGCCGTTGCAGGGATGTACCTGCGCCGGGTCGTCGAGCCAGTCGGCGATCTGCTGGATGTAGGGCGGCATATCGTGCTTGTAATCCATCCCACCGGGGCCCGAGATCACGCCGCCGGAATCGCGGGTGATCGCCCGCCAGCCGCCGCCGGTCAGCACTTCGGCAAAACCTTCGCTGCCCTGCGCGCCGATCCGGCATTTGCGCCACCAGTAATCCACTTCGGGCACATCGGGCGCGCCCTCGCCGCACTCGACGATGCCGCGCACGCCGTTTTCAAACTGGATCAGCCCGGCGATATAGTCTGGCGAAGCGTGTATGTCCTCAAACTTTTCCTTGCCGGCGGCCTGTCCCACCACCCACTCGGCCTCGGCGTTGTCATTGTACCAACGTATATAGTCGATCAGGTGGGTCATCATGTGCATCATCCAGCCGGTGGCGTGCCCATAGACGGTATGCACGCGGCCGATCGCGCCGCTGGCGATAATCTCTTTGACCTTTTGATAGTGCTCGCCGTAGCGGTGCTGGTGGCTGACCACCGATTTGACGCCCGTTTTGGTCAACAACTCGTGTATCTTGAGCGCCTCGTTGGTCGAGGTGGCCATTGGTTTTTCATAGGCAATGAGCTTGACGCCGGCCTCGACGCCCAGCCGGACGAAATCCAGGCGGATGGAGGGCAGCGTGCAAAAGTTGAACACGTCGGGTTTGGTGTCGGCCAGCATTTGCGCCACATCGGTGTTGGTGTACGAGACGCCAAATGTCTGCGCGGCTTCGCCCAACCGTTCCTCGTTGATGTCGCACAGCCCCACCAGCTCGAAACGCGGGTTGTCCGAGAACGCCTGCGCGTGATGCGTGCCTCGCTTGCCCAGGCCGGCAATGGCGACGGTATAGACTGGTTTGTCTCCCATAAGGCTATCCCTCCCAGGCGCGGACGGTGCGGATCACGTAATCGATCTCGTCCTGGGTCAGTTCGGGGAACATTGGCAAAGAGATGACGCTGGCCGCCGATTTTTCGGTCAGTGGCAGCGACACGTTCAGATCGGCCGGCTTGCCCCACGGATACCCTTTTTGCTGGTGGATGGCGATTGGATAGTGCGTCTTGGCGTCGATGCCCGCGTCGTTGAGGTACTTGAGCAGCGCGTCGCGCCGTTCTACTTCAATGATGTACAGGTGATAGACATGGCGATAGCCTGGCAGCTCGGTCGGCAGTTTGATCCAGGGCAAGCCTTGCAGCCCCTCGGTGTACTGGGCCGCCGCAGCGCGGCGCTGGTCGCTCCACTCGGTGATTTTTTGCAGTTTGACGCTGAGGATGCCGGCGTGTATGTCATCGAGGCGGCTGTTATAGCCCATGCTGTGGTACGAACGCTTGATCGAGCCGTGGTTGCGCAGGGCGTGAATGCGATCCACAATGTCGTCGCGGTTGGTCATAATGGCGCCGCTGTCGCCAAAAGTGCCCAGGTTCTTTTGAATGATGAAACTGGTGCAGACGGCGTCGCTCAATTCGCCGCTCTTGAAGCCGGGGCCGGTTGCGTCGATCGCTTGCGCACAGTCTTCGATCACAAACAGATCGTGCTTTTTGGCGATTTCCGAGATCGCGGCCATATCGGCCAGCTGCCCGTAAAGGTGTACCGGCACAATGGCTTTGGTCTTGTCGGTGATCGCCGCTTCGATCTGCGCCGGATCGATGTTGCATGTGTCGGGATCGATCTCGACAAAGACCGGCTTGGCGCCCACGAACCAGATCGCTTCTGCGGTGGCGAAAAAGGTATTGGCGACGGTAATTACTTGATCGCCGGGGCCAATGCCCAGCGCCAAAAAGACCAGCCACAGCGCGTCGGTGCCCGAGTTGCAGCCGATGGCGTGCCTGGTGCCCCAATAGGCAGCCAGTTCTTTTTCAAAACGGGCCAGTGTGGGCCCCATCACATACTTGCCGCTTTCGAGCACCTCAAGAATGGCAGCGTCAATCTCTTTTTTGAGATTGTGGTACTGCCTGACGTGACCATAGAATCCAACGTGCATCATTTGCCTCCTGTTCTTGTTTAATAAGCTGTACAGGCAATTATACTTGATTGCCGCGTCAGAGCAAATTATCCTGGCGCTTTATCCACCAGGTGCGGGATCGCCTGTGGGTTGGGCGTCTGGTACAGGCTGCGATAGAGGGCGCAGTTTGCCAGCAGCTCCTGGTGTGCGCCGGCGGCGAGAATGCGTCCTTGCTCCAAAACGACGATCTGGTCGGCGTTCTCGATCGTGCTCAGTCGATGCGCAATAATGATCGTCGTGCGTCCTTGCATCAACTTGTCCAGCGCGTCTTGCACCCGCCGTTCCGCGTGTGTGTCCAGCGCCGACGTGGCCTCGTCGAGAATGAGAATGCGCGGGTCTTTGAGAAAAGCGCGGGCGATGGCGATGCGCTGGCGCTGACCGCCGGAGAGCCGTGCGCCGCGCTCGCCGATCTGGGTCTGGTAGCCTTCCGGCTGTTCGAGGATGAATTCGTGCGCGTTGGCGAGCTGCGCCGCGTGAACGATCTCGCTTTCCGTCGCGTCGGGCCGTCCGCAGGCGATATTTTCGTAAATGCTCGTTCCAAACAAATAGGTGTCTTGCGGCACAATGGCGATCTGGCGGCGCAAAAATTCCACATCCAGCCGGGTAATGTCTTGCCCGTCGAGGGTGATGCGCCCGGCGGTGGGGTCGTAAAAGCGGGGGATCAATTTGACCAGCGTGCTCTTGCCCACGCCGCTTGGCCCAACCAGCGCCACCGTCTCCCCCGGCGCGGCAACCAGATTGATCTCGCGCAGCACCGGATTTTCTTGATCGTAAGAAAAATCGACCTGCTCGAAGGCGATTTGCCCCTGCACGGGCGGCGTTTCGGCGCGTTCTGGCAGCGCCAAAACGGTGCGCTCTTGAATCACCACACGCGCGCTCAAAATGTCATTGATCCGCGCAAAGGCAGCCAGCGCCTTGTTGATTTCGATATAAATCCCCGCCAACATGGCCACCGGCCCGACGACCATCTCGGAGTAGAGGACAAAAGCGATCAGATCGGGTGCGCTGAGGTGCCCCTGCGCCACGCGGTAGCCGCCAAAACCGATCACAACCAGGGTGAACGCCGAGTTGAGCAGGCCGATCGCCAGCCGCGCGCCAGATGTGACGCGGATGCTCTGCAAGGACTTGGACAAAATCCGATTGTTCTCGTCGCGGAACAGGCCGCGCGCGTAATTTTCGAGCACAAACGCCTTGATGATGTCGATACCGGACACACTCTCGCTGATGATGTTGGTCAACGCGGCCAGCCGTTCCTGCATACTATGCGTGATCGCCTTGACCTTGTCGCCCATGACCTTGGAGACGAGGATGATGATTGGGATTGTGCCGAAAACGGCCAGCGTCAACGCCGGATCGAGGTGGAGCAGCAGCGCCGTCACGCCGATCAGCGAGATCAGCTGCTGGATGATATAGGCCAGCCCCGACGACAGCCCGCTTTGCACCAGGTTGATGTCGTTGGTCAACCGCGAAGTGATCTCGCCCGACGTCTGGTGGTCGTAATAATCGAGCGACAGTTCGAGCAGTTTCCGGTAGAGCTGATCGCGCAGGTCGCGGATGATGTTTTGGCCGAGGCCGTCGAGGGCGTTGGTTTGGATGTAATTGGCAATTTCGCGCGCGGTAAACACGCCCGCCAACAGCCCAACCGAGGTGAGCAGCAGCGAGATATTCCCGGCCGCAAAGAGCGAGTCGAACACCTCGCGCACCGCCCACGGAAAGGCCAGGCCGGCCGCCGCGCCGACCAGCATGGCGATCTGGCCGATGACGAACGCCTTTTTGTAGGGTTTGAGATACGACAGCATTTTGACAAACATCGGATCACCTCGCCCGATAAGCTGGCCCGGCAATGCCGGCAAAAAGCATGTCCACCGTGCGCTCAATGATCTCTTGCGCCGCGGCCGTGTTGTGAACGTGAACCGCCGTGTCGCGCGCGATCTGTTCCAGCAGCACCGACAAGTACGCCCCGCTGATCGCGTGCATCACTTCTTCCGGGGCCAGGTCGGCGCGAATCTCGTCTTGCGCCTGCGCCTCGCGCACCAGCGCGATCAAAATGTTGCTCAACCGCAGGCTAAAAGCGTTTTCGTCCGCCGGGGTGAGCATGGCCCCCAGCAGCACGTACCGCGCCACCTGAAAGTAGGGCAGTGTATCGACCACAAGCTGGTGGATCATGCGGCGAATCTTGAACACTGCGCTGGGCTGTTCCGCCAGATCGACCTGCACCAACCGTTTGAGGTCTTGAAGTTCATTTGTCGCGATCTCGTGCAGCACATGCTCTTTGTTGGGAAAATAGTTGAAAAAGGTGCCGCGCGAGACATTGGCCTGGGCGGCGATCTCGTCAACCGAAGTCTGGTCAAAGCCGCGTTCTTGAAACAGCTGCACTGCCGTGTACAAGATGCGGTTTCGCGTTTCGATCTTTTTTCTTTCGCGTAGCGATAATTGCTCTGTCATTGTGTCCTCCTTGATAATATTATACTACAGTTCAAAATTCTTGTCAAGTATAATTTTGTACTCAGGTACAAAATTATAGCGGCGGGTGCTTGAACTCGACAAGAATCTATGGTACACTGGCATAGGGGCAGGGCTGTTCAATTCTACAATCCAGCGGTGGCGTCCACGCAGGTGGGACGCCCGGCCTTGGCCCGCCAGCGGTGACTTTGGTCACGAATTGAACAGCCCTAGGCATAGGGGTGTGCTGAACGAGGAGAAACCAGGCCGCGGATTGGCCCAACCAGAAACGTGGCAGCGGAATCCCTATTCCGCTGCCACCGCCGGTCGCAACAATCTCCTTGGAGCAAAGGTTTGACCGTTTCTGTTTGATGGCAAGACGCCGCAGGCGTACTGTGTTTACTCAAAGGGGTAGGGGTTTATGGCTGCAAATTTGTCCAATCTGGCGCGGAATTCACCGGGGAACGGCGGTCAGGTGGCCGTTGGCGACTATAACCTCCAGGTGGTGGTCGGCGATATGACCGGCGGTGAGGTCAATATCAATGTGCCGGGACAGAAACCACGGGTGAAGGCGCGCCCCACGCCGCTCGATATGCGCCCGCGTCCTTTTCCCGGTCTGCTCGATCGGGAGAGCGAGGTGCAAGAGGCCGCCGATGCGCTCGCTTTTGGCGCGCCGGTCGAACTGTCTGGCGCACCGGGGCTGGGCAAAACCTCGCTGCTGCGCAATCTGGCCTATCACCCGGCGGCGCGCGCTTTTCCCGACGGCATCGTCTATGGATCGGTGCGGCGCAAGCCGCTGCAAGATGTGCTGCAATTTCTCTTTGTGGCCTTTTGCCAGGTCGATGGCGCGTTCAAGGCTGTCGAGGCCGAGGTGCATCACGCTCTGTCGGGCAAGCGCGCGTTGATTCTGCTCGACGATCTGGCGCTGGCGCGCGAAGAGGTGGAAACGCTGCTCAATGTCGCCCCAAACTGCACCTTTGTCCTGTCATCGACAGAGCGCCACTTGTGGGGCGAGGGGCGCACGCTGTCTCTGCATGGCCTGCCCGTCGAGCAGGGGATCGCCTTGATCGAACGCGAGTTGGGCCGTCCGCTCGACGGCGCGGAGCGGACGGCGGCGCAATCGCTTTGCCAATCGCTCGACGGGCACCCGCTGCGTTTGTTGCAGCTTGTCGCCCAGGCTCGTGAGGAGGGGCGCAGTCTGGTCGATCTGGCGCGTCCGGCGCCGCACGGCGTCGCCGCCCAGGCCCTCTCTGCACTCGACGACCCGCAAAAACGCCTCCTGGCCACGCTGGCCGCGCTCGGCGGCGCGACGCTGCCGCCGGAGCATCTGGCGGCCATCGCCGGTTTGGCCGATCTTGCTGCGGCGTTGGGCGGTTTGCAGTCGCGTCGTCTGGCGCAGAGCCACAGCCCGCGTTACAATCTCACCGGCGCGCTGGCCGACGAGGTTGGCGCGATGTGGAATCTGGACATTTGGGCCGAGCGCGCGCTGGTTCATTTCACCACCTGGGCGGCACAGAGTTTGCCGCCGGTGGTGGTTCAAGAGTGGGAGGCGATCCTGGCCGTGCTCCGTTGGGGCGTCGATGCGCAGCGATGGGCGGAGGTGCTGCGTCTGAGTCGCGCCGTCGAGGGCGCGCTGGCCTTGAGCGGTTTGTGGGGCGCATGGGCGCAAACCCTCGACCTCGCTTACCACGCCGCGCAGGCGCTGGACGATCGCGCCGCCGTCGCCTGGCTGCGGCACCAGCAGGGCACGCGCGCGCTGTGTCTGGGCGACCGGGACGCTGCTCGCGTCAGGCTGGGCGAGGCGCTGCATCTCCGCGAGTCTCTTGGCGACCGCGTGGGTGCGGCGCGGACGCGCCACAATCTCGATCTGCTGTTGGCCGCGCCGCCGTCCGAGTCGTCCGAGCCGTCTGTGCCGCCGTCGTTGCCGCTTTCGAGCGGCGGCGCGGCCGTGGATGGCGCGACGGCGGGGGTGGCGGTCTGGCTCAAGTGGCTGATTTTGGCGCTCGTGATCGCCGGTGTGGCCGGCGGCGCGGCGCTGATCGCCAACCAGGCGCGCACGGTGCGGCTGTGGGTGGTCAATCAAGGCTGCGGTGAGTTGATCGCGCCGCCGTGGGCGCACGAGATACCCGGCATTGAGCTGTTTGAAAACATTCCGCCGGGCGGCAGCGGGGTGATCCAGGCGCCCCGCGTGCTGTTGGGGGGCGCGTATATCCACGCCGAACAGCGCGGCGATGAGGCGGTGATCGTTTTGCACACGCGCGTGGGGGTCTTTGAATTTCCAGTTACCGGCGGCGTGACGCAGGTGCTGCTCGATGGGCGTTCTGCGTTGCACGAAGAGATTGCCATCGACGCTGGCGCCAGGCACGAATTATTGATCAGTTGCGAGTGAGGGTTGGTTGCGGGAGTGGGGCGTTATGTCGCTTTTTGCGTATGGATATGCCTTGATCGTTGGCGCGGGGGGCGATCTGCCCGGCACGGTCAACGACGCGCGGGGTATCGCCGGTATTTTGCGTGACCCGGACCGCTGCGCTTATCCGCCCGAGCAGGTGGTTTGCCTGACCGGGGGCGAGGCCACCCGCGCGGCGGTGCTTGCCGCGCTCGACGGGTTGGCGCAACGCTGTGATGCGCGCTCGACGGTGGTGGTTTATTTTTCGGGGCATGGCTACCGCGTCCGCTCATCGCTGGGCGAGTTTTACTATTTGCTGCCCAGCGGTTATGACCTGACCCGGTTGTACCAGACGGCGATCAGCGGGCAAGAGTGGAGCGATCGCTTGCGCGCGATTGGGGCGCAAAAACTGCTTTTGCTGCTCGATTGCTGCCATGCCGGCGGGGTGGGGGAGAGCAAGACGCCGCTTCCGCCCGGTTTGTCGATGGTCAAAGCGCCGCTGCCGCCGCAGGCGCAGGCTTTGCTCGCCGAGGGGCGCGGCCGGGTGATCGTTGCTTCGTCGCAGCAGGACGAGTTGTCTTTTGCCGGCAAGCCGTACAGTGCGTTTACTCTGGCGCTGATCGAGGCCTTGAGCGGTAAGGGGGTTGCCAAACGGGACGGCTATGTCCGCGTCGCCGATCTGGCTATGCATGCCCGGCAGGTGGTGCCGGGGCGCACTCGTAACCGCCAGCATCCCATTTTGCATTTCGAGCGGGCCGACAATTTTGCGCTGGCTTATTATGCCGGCGGCGGCGCGCGGCCCAAGGGTGTGCCTTTTGATGCGCAGCCGCAGATCGAGCCAGAGCCGGGCGTGTGGACGGCGTCCGGCGTCATCACCGGCGGCGTGTTTGCCGGCCCGGTGGCGCTGGGCGGCGGCGACGCCGTCGATCAACGGCAGACGATGGATCACTCGACCGGTGGGCAGATGATCCATTTTGGCAATGTCGGCGGGCAGGCTCAGGTCAGCGTTGGTGGGATGGCGGCGCCGGTTTCACCGCGCCCTGCATCGCCGTCGCGTTCGCCGGCCCTCGATGGGGGGCGCTTGTGGCCGATGCTCGACCGGCTCAAGGTTCAGGTTGCGGCCAAAGCGCCGTCCACTCACAAGGCCAGGGCGTTGGCCCAGATCGACGCGCTGGGCCAGGCCGCGTTCGCCGACCCGCTCGATCTGGACGGGGTGGAGGCGGTCAACGATTGGTTTTTGCAGAATTTGCCCTGGCTCAGTCGCCCGGTCAGTGATGTGGTGGCGTTCATTCAATCGGGGTTGTGAGCCGTCGTGGTGAGATGGAGTCAATTTGCAGGGGGTGACTTGTCGCCAGGTAAAAATGGTAGTAGACTAGGCGATGGTGTGGTTTTGTATAATCCAAACAAGTTCAATGTCATAGGAAAGGGAACGATGAAAACAATCAAGGTGACTGTCTGGAACGAGTATCGACACGAGCGGCGCAGCGAGTTGATCGCCGGGATTTATCCTCAAGGGATTCACGGCGCGATCGCCGGGTTTCTCAACGCCCAGCCGGGGATCGCGGCGGGCACGGCCACGCTCGATGAGCCGGAACATGGTTTGACCGATCAGGTGTTGGACGAGACCGATGTTTTGATCTGGTGGGGGCACATGGCGCACGGCGAGGTCAAGGACGAGATCGTCGACAAGGTGCAGCGGCGTGTGCTCAATGGGATGGGGTTGATCGTTTTGCATTCGGGGCATTTTTCCAAGATTTTCAAGCGCATGATGGGTACCGCTTGCTCGCTCAAATGGCGCGAGATCGGTGAGCGCAACCGGTTGTGGGTCACGGCGCCGGGGCATCCTATTGTCGAGGGGCTGGGCGAGTATTTTGAGATTCCGCACACCGAGATGTATGGCGAGTTTTTTGACATCCCGCAGCCCGACGAGTTGGTTTTTATCAGTTGGTTCCAGGGCGGTGAGGTGTTTCGCAGCGGGGCGTGTTTTTACCGTGGGCGGGGCAAGGTTTTTTATTTTCAGCCCGGCCACGAAACATTCCCGATTTACCATCAAAAAGAGGTGCAGCGGGTGATCGCCAATGCGGTGCGCTGGGCCGCGCCGGTTTCCGTCGTCGGTTTCCGCGAGATGATGCAGGCCCCGCATCACCCGGAGCCGCTGGAAAAGGTCGAGATCGAAGAATAGCGGGTTGTGATTTCGCATAGCGAACAACAAGGAGCAAAATCATTCATGTCAAATATACTCCGCATCGGTATCATTGGCCTGGGTATGGGCCGGTATCACATTCGGGGCTATCGTATGCACCCCAACGCCGAGGTCGTCGCGTTGTGCGATCTCGACGAGGCGCGCTTGCATCAACGCGCCGACGAGTTTGGGGTGGAGGGGCGCTATACCTCGGCTGAAGAGATGTTGGCGCAGGAACAGTTGGATGTGGTTAGTGTGGCTACGCCGAACAAGTTTCATATGCCGCTGACCGTGTTGGCGCTCGAGGCGGGCTGTCATGTGTTGTGTGAAAAGCCGATGGCGATGAGCGCGCCGGAAGCGCAGCACATGTTGGATGTCGCTGCCAGGGTGGGCAAGCGCATCGGGATCAATTTTTCTTATCGTTTTCACGAGCAGAGCCGGGCGCTCAAGGCGCAGGTCGATGCCGGGCTGTTGGGCGATATTTATTACGCGCGCACGTTGTGGCACCGGCGACGCGGTATACCCAAGTTTGGCGGTTGGTTTGGTCAAAAGGCGCTGGCCGGCGGCGGCCCGTTGATCGATCTGGGCGTGCATCGCCTCGATCTGGCTTTGTGGCTGATGGGCTATCCCCGGCCGGTGTGGGTGTTGGGTAGCGCCTATAACCCTATCGCCACCGAGTTGGCCCGCAAGGCGGGCGTCGATTATGACGTCGAAGACCTGGCCGTGGGTATGATCAAGTTTGACAATGGCGCATCGTTGAGCATCGAAGCGTCGTGGGCGGCCAATGTGCAAGAGGAAGAGTGGATGGAGACGCGCCTGTTTGGCACCAGGGGCGGCCTGGTACATCACAATGTCGAGCAGACCTACAAGTTTGAGGCCGAATTGTTTTTGGAGCAGAATGGCGCGCATTATGATCTAAAGTTGCACTCGACTACGGAAAAGGTGTTCCCCTCAATGTACCACTTTGTCGAGGCTATCGTCAGCGATCAGCCGCATCAGGCGACGGGGTATGAGGGGATGCTGGTCATGCAAATCCTCGACGCGATCTATAAAAGTGCCGAAACCGGCGAGCCGGTCAAAATATCCGGCTAGAAAGCAAGAGCAACATTTGGCGACGGGAGACGGGTGATGGCAGACGCAGTTCCGGCCGGCAGCGCGGGCGATCCATACGACCTGGACCGTTTT
>Ga0256846_1000863_pt1 | contig 10694 bp, 17 predicted proteins | sample TevniametaG_FD_189098 | JGI IMG/M metagenome (GOLD analysis project Ga0256846, IMG submission 189098) | Tube worm associated microbial communities from hydrothermal vent at the East Pacific Rise, Pacific Ocean - Tevnia | ecosystem: Host-associated > Annelida > Integument > Unclassified ...
CTGTTTTTGGCGTTGTGATCACGACGGCTGTTGCGAGTTCGCCAATGATCTTCGAGACGACGGGGATATTAAGGCCTTCGGACGATGTTACAGGCAATATAACGGGCGATATAACAGGTGATATAAATGGCTCCCCTGAATAGAGCTTATGAAATTTGGATAGGTGGACAGGCATCAGGTAAGACATATAATCTTCGCAGGCGTGCAATTTATTTATCTCGTTTACGCTCTATCCAAGGGGTTTTTATCTGTGATCGGCTGAGTGAGTATCAGCCCCGAGATATGCCCGGCGCTCGTGTGTACAGAGCGTTTGCTGATTATTTAATGGATGACGAGTTGCCGCGTATCGCAATTTTCCAGCTTGATGCAAACGCTGTCGGATACATTCCCGTATTCAGGGAGGCAATTAATCAGGGTGATATCGCCCTGGTGCTAGACGAGGCATATTCGTTCGCACCCAGTGGTGGCGGGCGGTTTAGCGGATGTGAGGAATTGCAGTCGATCGTGTACTCAGGTCGACATCTACTGAACGTAGAAAATGAGTTGCGGCCAACACACCTGCTAATCGGTGTCCAGTATCCAAAGACGATCTACCATGGTATTTGGCAACAATCCCGCACCATTTTAGCCTCTAAATTGGCCGGGAAAGCCAACAAAAATTGGGTTGTGGACAATTTCGGGGATGACGATTGGGACGCTAACCAGCGCTTGCAGCAGTATCACTTTCGGGCGCTGCGCGGAAATCTGCCTAAAACAAATATTTGACAATCGTTTAGCGTTGGAATATCCTGGTTGCAACGAAAGGATTTTGTAATGAATAAATTGACAAAAACCGCCATTTACGGCACCGCACTTGTAGTTATTGGTGGCGCTATCTGGCAGATTATTGAAAAGCTGAGGAACAAATAATGTCAGGTTTTTTTCGCCGGGAACGGCTACTGAAGCAGGCTATTACTGAAAATTCCACCGTTCGTGAGACCTTCCGCCAGATCGGGGAAAAGATGAACGGCTATCATGGTTATTTGGCCGGGGTAGAAATCAACGTTAAGGGCCAAATCCATGAGTCGACGGCCGCTGCCGCTTTGTCTGTGCAGAGCATTTGGAACTGGTTGACACATAGCCTGAGGGGTTTAAACCACGAGTGGCTTCGTGATATGCCGGGATCAATTTTGGGCTGCATGAACCTTGCAGACGAGACAATATCGTCAGTAAAAAACCATCTGGGTGTACACGTCGCAGCAATCGCCTCTAGCGCAGCAGATGTAGACCTTGATCATTCATGGATAATTCCCGTCGCGCAAAAACTGTACCAGCCCAATAACAAAGGGAAGGGAAACAAGGATGGGATGTTCCCTCTCGCTGCCATGAAGGGCCAGGGCGAGTATACTGCAGTTATAGGCGAACTAGGTGGGAATTGGGTAATTTCCTCCGGCGGCGTTGAGATCACCGTCAACCTGGTAACCTACTGGACCAAGGACAAGTTCATTCCGTCTCCATGGCGCGGTGAATGGTTCAGGGACGATAATAGTCGTGTCCAATTTGCCGACCGCAAAGGCAGAATGGATTGGCTGATTGCTCATGATTCCAACGGCGGCACTTACGCGTTGCCGACGGATAGAGTCCGACTGGAATTGGATGGTGTACTGATTCAAAGCGAATTAACGGGAGAGGATATCCTAGCTAGCGCCAACATGCGCAGGTCGGAGCCTATACAGATGCATATTGTGAACACTGCACCGTTTATGCATTTGCCTATCATCGTGCCAACAGACATGCAGTCCCGCTTCGATCAAAAGTTAGCGGCGATGGTCCGCGTCGAAGATGCACAGAACTCGCATGCCTCGACGCTGTACGCTCGTCGACTCAACATCGCACTGACAGACGCACAGACGGATTCGTATGCAGCGGTGCTGGGTATCGACCCAGCGTCTGCGACAGATCCAAAGATGTTGTCAGTGTCAAAGCGCCCTGCGGGTTCGCTAGGCCTCGAACATGGTGAGCTGGCTGCAATACCTGTGAGGGTCGACTAGTGCCTATTCTAGTCGCCACCATACTGGGCGGAATAGCGTCTGCGATTACAGCGGCGCTATTGAGCCGACAGGATATACGAGGGGTAATATCCTCCGCACCGTCCGACCCGGCACCGCCGGGGCCAGATGCAGAGCGCCCTCCTGTACTCACAACTACTAACCAGGCTACACCTGCGATAGAGGACCCTATCGCTGTCGCGGGCGCCGGTGTGGACATGGATGATCTGTCGTCCGACGCTGGCACCGACGACACCCCCGGCCTACAAACTCCCTCGGACACTGTTACAGGCAAGGGGAACCCTTTGCCATATTCGGAGTAGTAATCATGTCGCGCACCCCGCAACCGCTGGCCGCTGGGCGCTGGTATTTAGCCGGCGTCAGGTGGCCAGCGGTTGCCCCTTCTGAGCTGGTTATTGTTACCAGATTAAACGCAGTAGGACTGTTAGCTGTCGTCCGTCACACCGACGACAAGTCGACAATTTATATCTCGTCACATAAGGGCGCATACGACGATATCTTTCTGAACACAATGCGCGATATGGGCGCTTTGACGGCGTATATCGACCCGTTGCCAGTTAATAGTTTTACCTCTGTTCTACTAGATCTTAAAGCATCGGGCCAAACGACGACAGCGGCCGTGTCAAACTCTATACGCACTGTTTCTCCACGCGGATGGGCGCTATTACCGATAGTTGCCGTCGGCGGCATTGTGGCCGCTGTCACATACAGGATTTCTTTGAAATGAAAAAAAACACAAAAACAATTCTCATTGGTGGCGGCGTTGCTGGTATCGCGGCGCTTATTTGGTGGTGGCTAGCGCGGTCAAGAAAACGCAACATTATTGCTGATGAGGTTTCGATGGTTGAACAACCTGTGCTAGACGACGCTGGTGGCGGCGAGAAAGAAACAGCCAAAAACCCAACCCTCGGCTCGGTTATTCGAGGTATCGGCCGAAAAATCGAGCATTTGCCAGATACCCCCGAAATAGTGCATATCGATGCACCGCGCAACATCGAAGCGAAAAAGCCAGCGCCCAAGAAGCATAGTAAAAACCCCCCTTCTAACCCGGCCAGATACGACCAGATAGGCCCTGGATTTCGCGGATACATTTTAGCAGAACGGGGTAAGTTTTTATCCCATTATGCCCGCAAGCTCGGACTTGGAGCAACACAGTGGAGGCAAATCCGAGATCTCCCCGAAAATGCCTGGTTAAAAAAATTGGCAAACGCTAAAATCCAAGGGACACATGGGTTCGACCTGCGACCTATTTACGGATACAACCCACCAAGCGACTGTGTTGCTCCTGGCTACAAAGCACTAAAGTACAAACGGAATACCGGTCATTTTCCTGTGTTTTATTGGCGAGGGTAAGTGATGGGTGGGTATAATAATAATGAGCCTGTTGTTTGTAGCTATGTGCGCCGTACCATCGAAACGCGTTCAATCGTTACCGACGGTACTAGTCAAGAGCTAATTCTGTCCAGCGGCTGCTGGGAGGTGTGCGCCAACGCTGACATGACTCTACTGGAGGGATCCGAGGGCGAAAGCGCCCTAACCTCCCCATCAAGACAATTTATTTTCTGGGGTTACGTTTTTCAGTTCCACATCGATGATCGTGACCGACGGATCGCGGTTAGCTCGTTGGTCGGGCGCCGCATAAGCTTTCGTAAAATAGGGTTTGTTAAAATCGACAACAACCCCTCCTTGCTGGTTCCCTCAACAGCCGAATAATGCATTGTTACGTCAAGCGCACGGTCGAGACGTTCAGGGTTATAGGCACAGGCTCTGACGTTGATATCAACCTAAGTTCTGGATACTGGGAGATTCTACCCAGAGCGTCAGCGGCATGTATCAGAGAAGATGGTCATCACCCCGTCAAAGATGTAGTTCAGGAGCAATTTTTGCCGATGAACGAATGGTTTGAGATGTATAAAGACGACCGCGATATTCGGCTAGCGCTTTGCGCCAGGGCTGGCTATGCTGTGTATTTTCGCAGGATAGAGTTTGTGCCACTGCCTTTAGATAAGGAAATTCAATGATCTGTAATCAACATGAACGATTAGAACAGATGATAATCGATTTGAGAGCGGACTTGAAAAGTGTTCAGCGCTCGATAAGCAGACTAACGATAGCGCTTTTCTGTCTGGCCGTAGCAATCGCGGGCAACGGAGCTCCCGCAATTGTAGGGTTGTTAAAATGAGGTTTCCCGCAAGAATAGAACGGTTTCGCAGTATTGTTGAGCGCACTGTTAAGGTTGTGGCTCCCAATGTTGTCCTGTCGATTATTCAACAGGAATCGAACGGCGTAATAGGTCGCACGGCTAACAGACATGCGGCTGCAGGAGGATACGCACGCGGTCTGATGCAGGTTATCAGATTAGTCACAAGCGATTATAACCGCGTACATCACACGGATTATGATCATGTCGTTGATATGGGCGGCAAAGGGATGATTAATGCCGAAAAACAAATTCGCGTTGGTGCATGGGTTTTCGAACGACAGTTGCAGAATGTGCGACGATACATGCTAAAATGGGCACCAAACCCAAGGACTGCTGACGTTGTTAGGATTGCTGACTGTGCGTACGCTGTTGGATGGGGTAATGTTCGTAGAAAATTAGATATCCTTAAAAGCGAGGGTCTGGCGCTTACATTTGATTCATTGGCGGCTAGGTTCCCGTATTGGGGGTCTGTTGTCGAGAATGGCAAGCGGCGCTGGATCAATAGGCCTCTACATCACGCTCAGGAGGTATGGGGCAGGGCGCACGCTGCGAGCTACGGTTTCGACGGGGATTATCGCGACAAGCCCGGCCCAAACACAACCACAATAGTACTATTAGCAGGCATCGCTATTAGCATCGTAGTATACTGGTTGTCGCGATGACTTTTCTAGATTTTATCTTTTCGCTATTCTCAAAAAAAAAGGAAGTCACTGCCCTGCCTGGTAGGCTGGTGTCAATGAGTCAGCGCCGCGTTGTCTACTCGCCCGCCGCTCGCCCCGGAATAATAGCCGTCAGCCCTCAGCCAGGCACGTTAGAGCTAACTCCTTTCAGAGAGACCGTTAATATCGGAGTACCTGGAAAAACACCTACATTTGTTCCTGATAGTCAATCAGCGCGTGAAGCTATCGGCTTCGTGTGTGGCGGATTTGAGGATAACGTACAACGCACATCGTACAATCTAATGCGGGTAATCACCCCTGCCTTATTGCGCACCGCCGGTGGTGTTCCGCCAGGTGGGGGGCGATATGATCTGAAAAATGACGTGGCTTTTGATTTTAGATGGTTTGGTTATCGCGTCGGAAAACATGATGTAACAAGGGCACACCGACCAGGTGTAGAGCTGATTCCGTTTTCTACTGTCGAAAAAATTATGGATATGGCCGGTTATTCCCGTTCTGGGTGGCCGTCTATTATTGATATTGCTGGGTATATTTACAGCGCCCGCGATGGTAGTTATTTGCCAAAAATCAAGGGCGTCGATGTTTCCAGAGGGGAGTTTTTCCCCTCTCCAGAGGCGGCCATTGATATACGCGCTCGTTACGATTTTTTAAAGCGTGCGTATGCTACGTATTACAAGGCACACGGCCTCTCAACGGCGGGTATTAGATACGCAACACCAGCATACGAAATAGTTTTAGAGTTTCTACGCGCCAACGGACACACCGATCCGCGCGGTTATTTGCGCTCGATGTTTCCCGCCACAAAAGGTGCATGGCTGCCGTTGGAATCCCAACAGGTATCCAGCTGGACACTGCCTACAAAATACGCGATTTGGCGCGGTGTTGTTGACCGAAAGCGACCACATCTAAATTTTGCAGACTGGCTCAAGAGCGTATATCTGCCATGGGTCGACAATTGCAGGCTAGACGGCTTACAATCGAAAAATATGCCTATGGCCACAGAATCAAAATTCAAGGTCAAGCCAGGCAGATACCTTGCCGTGCCTACCTGGGGCAGCTTTCCAGTCCGATGGTTTAGCGGTCGCAATAGGGCACGTGGAACAACACAGTACCAGCGTTGGACATGGGAACAGTCTGGATTCATTGGTGCCAAAGCAATCACAATCGAACCGGGGAAAACCACCAGGTTTGATCCCACTATTGCCCACAAAATCCGAGTACATCCGCCTATCGAGCGACCAGGCGCGTGGGTTTTAGCGTTTGAGCGTCATATGATTAAACGCATGTGGGGTAGCGTTATCAGCGACTTATCAACAGACCTGCAGGCAATGCTGCCTGACCTAGTAGACCTGGTTCCTGCTGACTTAGCGGGGTATCTATCAGACACAGCGGCGCTGATTGAGCGCGGTGTCAGCTACGGAAAGCAACTCAAAGACAACGGTGAGGCTGTTGTTGATCTGTTTAGGAGATAAAAAAAATGCCAAAGAAAAAAAAGAAAAAAACATCATACAAACCGCGCAAAAAAGTGCCCACAGACGTCAGATCGGCCGCCCGCCGCCTCGCCCTTCGAGGCGTCAGAAAACGAAGGGCAAAAAGGAAATAATTTCAAGCACTTATCAACCAATAGTTAATGTTCTTCATTAACTAATTCTCGCCTATTTTTAGATAAAAAAAATAAAAAAAATAAAAAAAAATAAATTTGTTTGAATATAATTTCGTCTAAATATTGCTGGCGGGGTGCTGGCAAACAAAACAAATGACACAACAAAGGGCGGCAGCAGCCCGGAAGGATAAGCAAAAAATGACACACAAAAAAAACAAAATCAACGAATTGGCCCTGGTAGACCCCAGTACAAAGATTGACTATCTCTATGATGTTTGGGGTAATGATCCTAATATCTCACACAACGACGACACAGGTGAGTACGAGTCCGACGAAGATACATACATTTTTTGGCGCGACTATGCATCAGCGATGCAGAGGCAACTCAATCGAAAAGAGGAGCTCCTGCGGGAGCTAGATGGTACTGCTTACGATGCCCTTATTGAGGATCTGGAGGCCAACATGGTTTGCGACATTGAAGACGAGCCAAGATTTTTGGAACAAATACTAGATCGCCACACAGCGGACTAACCCGCCTGGTTATAGGTTTTTCAAAAAAAACAAAGGAGAGTCAGCATGACAAAATCAGAACTAATAAACAAAATCGAAGAGCGTGTCGAAGAACTTTGCGAGAGCAACAGCACGGCGCGTAAACAATTAGAACGATACGGCGAACTAGTAGCAATCATCGAGCTATCGAGAGAGATAACACAAGGCACAGACGATGATCGAGAGCTAGAGGCGATGCATCGTGCTTATAAAGATCACGATTTTGACGGAATTCTACACGCGTGGGGATTGCATCACGACGATCTCGACGACTAAACCGGCCGGCGGCTCGGCGGGGTTCGACTCCCCGCCCGGTTATAGTTTTTTCGAATAAGGAGAAGGAAAATGTACAAAGTAGTAGACAACTTTAACGGCGGAGAGCATGGATTTTTCAAAACTAAAGAGAGCGCCGATATAGCGCTCAAACGGATGATCGATGAGTTTCATACTTTCCCTGGCAATACAGGGTTGACTTGTCGGCTGACAGTCGTTCCTGGCGGCCATAGTTGGTATTGCAATCCCCGAATCGGACAGTGGGTATGGGGGTAAGTAAATGAAAACAAAAAACAAAGAGCTAATCTATCTAACAGAAGAAGACTGCAGAATACTTGGTATCTCTGTAGCCGTGACAAAATGCTACAGAAAGGTGACATTGGCAGGAGAATACAGTGGCACTTGCAAATTGAAAGGCATTAGATGTTATGTCCGCCGAAAAAACGACGGATGGGAAATCTACGGCGTGCATTATTTACCGGAGGAGTTAGACTTCGGCGACGATATACTCAATTGATTACTAACTCAAAAACATAACAAAAAACCCCACACTTGGAAGGGAGGTAAAAAAATAACAGAATAAAAACAAGCGTTTACACAGTAAGTGTTAATGTAAAACATTAACTAGCCGTGTAAAATTATTTGACAAATTGAAAAACAGTCGGAATAATAGTCATATCTTGGACGGCCAATCCAGGGTGACAACAGGGCGGCCGATGCGCGGGCATTGACACCCTTCCGGCCGGTTTGCGCTTTCTCCATTCGCCGCGAATCGGCCGGTTTTATTTTGGCAAATAAAAAGGGTAAAAAAATGACAAAAAAAAATGAAATTTGGACTTCAATTGGCGCCCTGTGGGCACCCAAAAAACGCGGGTCTAATGTTGTCGCAAGCGGCAGTATAGACATGGCATGTTCAATAATATTACAACCTCACACATCAATTGTAATTGTGCCTGTCAATGAGCCAAAAAACGGTGGTCCAGAGTATCGTTTGAAAATAATTCTCCCCGGCGGCGCCGACACCAACACTAATAGCGCTCAAAAAAAATGGTAATGCTCACGCTTGAGGTTGCCCTGTTGTCTCCCCGGCCGACCGAAGGGAGTCGGAGAGGCGCGTTAGCGCCGATCCTCGCCTCGATAGAGGCGAAATCGGGACTTCACTCGAAAACAAGAAACATCTCTGTAACTGTCGAAAATTACTCAATTTCCCGTAGGGAAATAATCGGAGGTAGAAGTGAAATCCAACAAGGCCGGTAAGAAGGGCGCCGTAAGGCGTATTTGTAAAAATTGTAAATTTACAATTCGAGAATTCGAAAAAAAATCACTCTGTGCCCGCCATAAGACTATCGGCGGTCAGTTAGTGATAGTTAAAAACACGCGTAAAGCGTGCGCGTGGTATAAGGAAGGTTATTACGATGCTGAATATTAGAGCTTGTTATAAGTGTAAATCATGGAAAGAGTTAATCCCGTCTCGACGGCCAAGCGTTAGGCATGGCTTCTGTTCTCACTCACTATTAATCACGCCGGAAAACAACCAGTGCGTCGATTTTGTGGCGCACGGAAACAACGAACCAGAAACTTATTCCCATTGGGCGATGTATGAAGCCCTGGGAGAGTGGCAGAAGAAATACAAGGAAGAAATACTGAAGGACTTAGGGGAGATGGCGAAATAGTGCCAGTCTACCCCCAGCGATGGATGACTGCGCCGGAATGGACACGCGCGATTAGTGAGGAATTGCGCGTGTTAGCGGGCGCTGGTTCGTCCCCGCGTGAGCGGTCGCTTCGACGGCGAGCAACCGCACTACGATTGTGTAGCCACCATATCGTAGGGGAAGTTTGCACGTGCGGTTGTCCGCGCCCCGGTTCGGGAAAACTCTCTGAACCAGAAGGTGGGCAGCCGTGTCACGCGAGGAGTTGTCCACGCTGCGGCCGCAAAAAATCAGCCAAAATGTCTCGATGGCTGGATGAAATAATTTCAACTGCTCCGAAGAATCAACGATATCGTTGGCGGCATATTGTTTTAACCGCTAAGTACAACCCTGATAATCCTGATGATCTATCTCCTGACGAGCTGCGCCGTCGGGCGCGTGGTCTGCGCCAAGCGTGGAGAGGCGTTTGGAAGGAATTTGGTTCACACGTATCGGGCGCGTGGGTGAACCTGGAGATCGCTGGCCATGGTAACGTGCATTTGCACGCGCTATTTTATGGCCGATATGTAGATCATATTGACCTCCAAATAGAGGCCTTTAATTCTTGGGAGGGTGCGGGGTTTGTCTCTGTGTCGCTTATTCGTGGCGATGACCTGGCTAGTGCTGTGAAAGAGGTCGCTGCATATTCCGTAAAATCGCCAGGTAGCGCCAATACCGATTGGATTGCAGGCCTATCAACCGATGAAGGCCGTGCAAGGATGATAAATCCTAAATTGGCAGCACGCTGGGAGGTCGCTATGTTTGGCCAGCGACTTGGCGATCGATATGGATTTTTTCGAAATGTACCAGAGCCAAACTACAACTGGGATACAGACCGGCCAGAGGCGGAAGTAGCGTGCCCTAATTGTGGTACAATTCCAGATTACAGATTAAAATTATCAACAACGCTCACATGGGTGTTGTTGTGCAAATTATACAAGGTTGATGCGATGGGAGATCCTGTACATCTAGGTACTCCCAATGATCTAAATGAACGCGAAATCTTAAAGGAACAGGTAAACGAACGATGGAAAAAAACGACGAAAAAAATAACACAAAAAAGATTATCCAGCCCAAGGAGCCAGCAAAAACTTCGGATATAGAAGTAACCCCTGAACAAGTAGCTGATGCAGCGCGGCTGAAAAAAGGCGGCCGTCCAGTTGGAAGTAAAAACGTGCCTAAACGCACGCCACAACCTCGCAGGAAGCGAAAGGACCCGTCTGAGATTGTGGACACCCGGACGGCAATTGCAGGTGCTGTCAGCGATTTGGATATTTTGATAAAAAATCATAACGCAAAACACAACACAAACTTGCCTCCTGTGGTATCACCATTTGTAGCTCCTATTGTGGAGCGAAATGTCGACAGAAAATTTGTATTACAGGCGCTGTCAGCAGTATCAGAAATAGTTGGTGTGATTGCGCATATCGAGTCCAGGCCTACCGCTGAGAGTCTAAACGCATGTGCTGACAGTTGGGTGCAACTACTGTCTTTAGCGCCTCCGGTATCACCGTTGACAGAAGCTGTTTTTGGCGTTGTGATCACGACGGCTGTTGCGAGTTCGCCAATGATCTTCGAGACGACGGGGATATTAAGGCCTTCGGACGATGTTACAGGCAATATAACGGGCGATATAACAGGTGATATAAA
>Ga0256846_1000865_pt1 | contig 10662 bp, 8 predicted proteins | sample TevniametaG_FD_189098 | JGI IMG/M metagenome (GOLD analysis project Ga0256846, IMG submission 189098) | Tube worm associated microbial communities from hydrothermal vent at the East Pacific Rise, Pacific Ocean - Tevnia | ecosystem: Host-associated > Annelida > Integument > Unclassified ...
AGACCCCTTTGAAAATTCAATATTCAGATTGTTCTTACGTGAACACGAACGTGCAGTAAAATTACCACCTTATTTTGTAAAGGACTTCACTTTGGCTAAGACTATGGCTATTGAGGCTTGGAAAGATGCAAGAAGTAAACGTAAATTCAGTTACTTTGTAAATAGTTTGTCAAAAATTTTAGAATTTAAAATACAAGAAGCGGAATATATCGGTTATGAAGAAAACAGATATGATGCTTTGCTGGATTATTATGAACCTGGGATTACCGTTTCAAAATTAAAACCTATTTTTGACAACCTGAGTAAACATGCTCTTGATACTCTGCAAAAAATTGAACCGTACAAAGAAAAAATTGATGATGACTTTATTAAGCAAAAATTTGAAGCATCGGGACAGATGAAATTTATCCGAAAAGTAGCTAAGAAAATGGCGTTCGATTTTTATTATGGCCGGATTGATTTCAGCATTCATCCGTTTACAACTGCTTTTTCTCCCAAAGATGTACGTGTAACTACACGTATTAACGAGAGCGAAATTCGTGCCGGTATTTACGCATCGATACATGAACTAGGACACGCACTTTACGAACAAGGTAAAGACTTCACACTTTCACGAACATTTGCAGATGACGGTTCATCTTTCGGAATGCACGAATCGCAATCGCTTATTTGGGAAAATATTATTGCACGTACACGCGAATTCTGGATGTGGGGCTTGCCGATTTTGCAGGATATTTACCCCGGCAAATTGTCAAATAAATTCCCAAGTGATATTTACCAAGCTGTCAATGTTGTTCGTCCTTCATTCATTCGTACCGAAGCAGATGAATTGACATATAATCTACATATTGTTCTACGCTTTAACATAGAAAATTTATTATTAAACGGCAATCTAAGTGTACGTGATATTCCTTCTTATTGGGATAATCATATTAAAGACTTTGTCGGGAACTACCCGCCTAATGATTTGCTTGGCGCTTTGCAGGATATTCATTGGTCGCACGGTAGTTTCGGATATTTTCCAATTTATTCACTTGGCAAATTATATGCCGCTATGATTTGGAATACTATGAATGATGAAATTCCCGACATCAATGATAAAATTTCCAACGGACAATTTGGTGTGCTTCGCAACTGGTTGCGAGATAAAATTCATATTTACGGAAAACTCGTAACACCTGACGAATTAATACGAGATGTTTGCGGCGAACCACTTAACGAGAAAGCATACATTGATTATATTGATAACAAAGTTAATGATTTGTATTTTTCATAGTTTCAGTAATCTATATAAAGAGAGAGTGATTTCTATTTCGCTCTCTCTTTTATCATTAATTAAATTTCTATCTTTTTCGTAAGTTTATTGTAGGATGCATCAAAAATATTTTAATTAGTAATATAATTTATAACACTAGATGATAAAAAAAATACTTAAAACAATAGTACCAAAATCCGTAATTGAACAGGGCTGGAAAATTATTACGAAATTTGTACAAGTTACCTATTCAATCAAATTCAAGCCACTAATTATAAGAAAAAATACAACAGACAGTTTAGTATTCAGAAGTATTTTTGTGCGTGGTGAATTCAAACTACCCATCACTATTAAACCAAAATTTATTATTGATGGAGGTGCATATACAGGACTTTCGACATTGTATTATGCGACCAAATATCCCAATTCGGAGATTGTGGCAGTTGAACCAGAAAGCTCAAATTTTTCAATATTGGAAGCAAATGCAAAAAGACTGCATAATGTTAAAAGGATAAAGGCAGGGCTGTGGCACAATAATGCACATTTGAAAGTAGTTGATAGGCAATTAGGTAAATGGGGATTTGCCGTAGAAGAGGTTGCTGAAGAACAAGATTATGATATTGACGCTATTACTATAGATTCTCTCTTGCAACAAAGCGGGTACAAATACATTGACATAATAAAATTAGATATTGAGGGTGCAGAAAAAGAATTGTTTGAAAATAATTCCGAATTATGGCTTGATAGAGTAAATATTATTGTCATTGAGTTACATGATTGGTTACGTGATGGATGTTCGCAAGCATTCTTTTCGGCATTTAACCTTAATGAATGGAATGAATATCAAGAAGGTGAAAAAGTTGTAATGATTAGAAAGCAATTATTAGTTAATTAGATTTTCAGTAATGTTCAAACAAAAGGCATATATTGATACTCCACTCGGTTGGTTGGAAATTGTAGCAACTGACGAAGGGCTTAGTTCAATAATGTTTCTTCCTGTGCAGGCGGAACTTAGCACTTGTTGTCCGGGATTCAACAGTTACATAAAAATCACTAATCCTAAGCAACAGCTAATAGGCAATGGATTACCCGATTGCCTGAATGAATGTATGCTACAACTCGAGGAATATTTTGCGGGGAAGCGACTTGAGTTCGATTTATTGCTAAATCCTAAAGGTAGTGATTTCCAAAAGAAAGTATGGACTGAACTTGCCAATATTAAGTATGGTGAAACAGTTTCATATCAATATATAGCCGAGCAAATCGGAAATGAAAAATCTGTCCGTGCTGTTGGGAATGCTAATAATAAAAATCCACTTCCTATTGTTGTACCCTGTCATAGGGTAATCGGAAAAAATGGCAAACTGAAAGGATACGCCGGTAGTGTTTGGCGGAAAAAATGGTTGCTGGAATTTGAGAGTTTTGTTGTTAATGAAAAATAATTGATTGTATATATAATAAGGAAAAAATATGTTGAAATTCAACTATGTAATTATTTACGTTGATGATGTTGTGAAAGCAACGGAATTCTATCGAATTGCTTTGGGTTTGGAGTTAAAATTTATTCACGAATCCAATATGTATGCAGAGATGAATACAGGCGAAACCGTTTTGGCTTTTGCAAATAATGAAATGTTGAGAATTAATACAGGTATTGAAGCAAGCAATGTCAGTAAAAATTGTTTTGAAATTGCATTTACAACAAATGATGTAGAAAATGCTTTCAATCAGGCAATTCGATATGGTGCAAAGGAGATTAGTAAACCAAAGGAAAAGCCTTGGGGACAAACTGTTGCCTATGTTCAAGATATATTTGGAACAATTATCGAGATTTGTACTCCTATGAAATAATTGACCGCAGACTATAAATTGTAAGTACAAAGAATAGAAAAAAGAAAAATAATATTACATTGCTAAATAGACGCTCACAGAAAAGACATTGCTCAGGACTGCGGCTATACATCCTCTGCGTTTGTGAGGTTTAGTATATTTACTGAGACTGTAAACTGGACTCTATCCAAAACTAATTAACTTTGTAAACCAAAAAAAGGACAGAGCAATGACAGAAGAAGAATTTTCAATAATGCTGATGAAAGCATTGAAAAAACTTAATGACAATGTTTATGTTGAGCAAAAAAACAAATTGAAAGAATAATAACGATGCTCACAACACAATACATAAGACATTGAACCAGCAGCAGTTAAATTAATAATTATGAATAAATAAACTAAGGGCAGTGTAATTTGAAAAGTTGGAGTAATAAACCTCCAGTCGCCTTATATGCTCACCTTTGTAAAGCCTTACTTGTTATTAGAATGTGCTATATGCATCTATATCTATTTTGATATGGACGGCAGATGTACTGTACTTCTCGGCATAGTCGGCAATAGCTTTTTTTAAGTATTTCCTCAATATATTTCCGCTTCTATCCTTCGTTTTATAACCCTTGATAATTATCATACGTCTGTAGCGATTTTGTAATTTAGCGATAAATGGCTGTGTAACTCCAAAAATCTGATAAGCATTATTGAATGGGAGCAAGTTAAGGAATTGCATTGCTTTTTTCTCGACTGTGTGTTCGTTTTTACCACTGAACTCAATAACAATGAAACGAACAAAAGGCGGATAATTCAATTCTCTTCGATTAGCCAATTCGTTCTTATAGAATAATTCGTAGGAAGAGTCCAGAACAGCGCGCAATGCTAAATGTCGCGGATGTGCAGTTTGAATAAAGACTTTCCCCGGTTTTCCGCCACTGCGACCCGAACGTCCAGCCACTTGTGTCAATAGCTGAAAAGTTCTTTCCGTTGCTCTGAAATCCGGTAAGAACATTTGCAAGTCTGCATTAATCACACCGACAAGTGTTACTCGCTCGAAATCCAAACCCTTGGCTACCATTTGAGTGCCGACAAGAATATCAATTTCGCCTGCAATAAATGCTGTGAATATTTTCCGAAGACTACCTTTTTTGCCGGTGCTATCCAAATCCACACGCTGAATAACAGGATTATATCCCTCGCTTTTTAAAATTGCCGAAAGTTCATCTTCAATTCTCTGTGTGCCGAAGCCGTATTCTTTTAATTCGGGAAAACCACAAGCCGGACACGAGCGTTGTGCATTAATTGTATATCCGCAATAGTGGCAACGCAATTGGTTTTTCTTCTTGTGATAGGTAAGCGAAACGGAGCAATTTTTACATTCGGGAATATAGGCGCAATCCGGGCATTCCAAGAACGAGGCGAAACCACGTCGGTTCTGAAAAATTATTATTCCTTCTTTATTTCTTAGTTTTTCTCCAATCTCTTCGATTAAATGTTTCGAGACGGAACCCGAGAACTGTCCCGACTTGCTCGCCGCAGTTTTATCAATAAGTAGTATCTCCGGCAAAGTAGCACCGTCAGCTCTTTTCTTAATTTCAAGTAATTGATATTTTCCGATTTCTGCATTGTACATTGATTCCAACGATGGCGTTGCACTGCCCAGAATAATCGGAATATTCTCGAAATTAGCACGCATAACGGCTGTGTCGCGCGCATTGTAGCGTGGTGCCGGCGAATCCTGTTTGTATGACGGCTCGTGTTCTTCATCAACGATTAGCAAACCAAGATTTTGCATAGGTGCAAATACTGCCGACCTTGCTCCGATTACGATACGTTTTTTGCCTTCGCGTATCAGCCGCCAAGCATCAAATCTTTCGCCGTCAGACATACGACTGTGCAATGCCACAATATCATTGCCGAATACATTTCTAAATCTATCAATTAATTGTGGTGTCAAAGATATTTCGGGTACGAGCAGAAGAACGCTTTTCCCCTGCTCAATAATGTTAGTAATAGCATGAATATAGATAAGTGTTTTACCGCTACCCGTTACGCCATGAATTAGTATGGGTTTATGCTCTTTTTTTTCAATTGCCTTTTTAATTTCGTTCAAACAGAACTCTTGTTCTTCGGTTAATTGTAATTTCGATTCGTCCCGCTCCGCAAGTAAATCTTCATCAGTCAGGCTTCTATCTACTTCAATATCGATTATTTCAAAAATACCTTTTTTAGCAAGTGTATTTGCGATACTGCGTGATAGTTTTAATTCTTTAAGCAGAGATGATAATTTCGGAATAATACCTTTCGACTGTGCTAAATACACATTGCCAATTAGTAAAGAATGCTTTGGTTTGCTTTTATCCAATTCGTCCAGCAAATTTTTCAATTTATTCTCATCAGTGAAATATTCAGCCGAGAGAATGACGCCCTTTTGCTTTTTGACCTTAGTGGTTTTTGTAAATCCGGTGTCAATACGAATAATGCCATTCTCGGCAAGTGATTCCAGATAATCGGATAGATAAGGCATTTTCAACCTTTTCTTTAAATATGCAAGTGAAACGGGTTCATTGTGTTGCAACAAATAATTAAGGAACATCTTCCTTTTTTGCGACTGTCCGCTCAGGCGTTCCACTTCATCTTTATCCAATTCTTTGAGCAGACTGATTTTGAGCATAGTCTTAGGCGACATACCGGCGGGCAGAGCGGCTTTCAGCACAATACCCCAAGGGGTGAGATAATATTCGGAAATCCATTTTGTCAGTTTAAGCAAATCGTCAGAAAATGCAGGCACATCATCAATTAGTTCAATTATCTCTTTGAAATTAATATTATCGTCAGGTTCTTTGTTTTCCTTAATAATAATACCTGTCATAGCCCGCTTGCCGAAAGGCACCAGCACACGCGCACCAAACAAGTGCTTAATATCTCCTCCCCAATTAATTTTGTACGAAAACAATCTATCAATCGGTACCGGAATCGCTATGTTTACAATATATTCCATTTTGCTAAAATATTAATGTTAAATTAGCATTTTAAAATCATATATTAATAAGAAAATATTTAACAATTTATGAAACATATTGAGAGAATACGCCGTATTTTAAATTGTTCACTAACATTTTCGTCAATAAATATAAGTATAATTAATTGATAATAAGAATAATGATAAAATATATTAAGTTTTGGACATTTGCGCTGTTTTTTACCCTTGCTTTTCAGCATTGCAATTCGCAAGATGATTTGGCGGTACATCGGGCAAATAGTACGAATACACAGTCCGAAGAAAGCACACAGGATTTATACACAACAAATAACTCTATCACGGCGGCACGTGAGAATGCTATCACACGAACGGTAAAAATTGCAGAGGACGCAATTGTTGGAATTAACGTTACTGAAGTGCGAGAAGTAGTATATCAAGACCCGATGTTCATTCCTTTTTTCAGAAATTATTTTCGGGAGCGCCGCAGACGTTACAAAGTTCAAGGTCTGGGTTCGGGTTTTATTATTTCGTCGGACGGATATATCTTAACTAATCATCATGTTGCGGGCAATGCTACGAAAATTGTTGTTACTATGACGGACGGCTCGAAGCACGATGCGACTATTGTCGGTGCCGATAAGACCAGCGATGTAGCCTTACTGAAAATTGAAGGACGAAATTTGCCATATCTGAAACTCGGCAATTCCGAGAATATCCTACTCGGTGAATGGGTCATTGCTTTTGGCAATCCTTTTGGTTTGTTCAATCTTAATGCCAAGCCTACTGTTACAGTCGGGGTTGTCTCGAATAAGGATATTGATTTTTCGCAAGAGGGACGCATATATAAAGGAATGATACAAACAGATGCGGCGATTAGTTCCGGTAATTCCGGCGGTCCGCTACTAAATGCGCTCGGTGAAGTCATCGGGATTAATACTGTTATTTATTCAACTGCACAAAGTAGTAATGGCGCCGGTAGTATTGGTATTGGTTGGGCTATCCCGATTAATAGGATAAAAAATATTATCGAAATACTTAAAAATAATAAAAGCATTAATCGTAATTTCGAGACCGGTATGGATATAGCTACATTAGACGAGAAACTGGCATATTATCTTGGTATTAAGCCGCGTAGCGGGGTTGTGGTTGTTGCTTTAAATACGAGGAGCGTATCGGGCAAATCGGGCATTGAACCCGGTGATATTATCATCGAAATCAACGATGAAGAAATAACGGACGAAGCGGATTATTATATGATTATTAATGATATGAAAGTCGGCGATAAATTAAATATAAAATTTATCAGAGACGAAAAAGTAATGACAACAAGTTTTATTTTACCCCAAAGAGGATTTAGACGTGGCAGAAGATAATATAAACTCCATCAAAGCTGTTGAACTAATTAAGCGATACGGTAAAAGAACGGTTGTAAAAGGAATTTCCATTGATTTGAAACAAGGAGAAGTAGTCGGTCTGCTTGGTCCCAATGGCGCCGGTAAAACAACTACTTTCTATATGATTGTCGGATTGGTAAGACCTAACGGCGGTGATGTTTTTCTCAATGATAAAAAAATAACAGACTACGCAATGTACAAACGTGCAAGAATGGGCATAGGGTATCTGCCGCAAGAACCGTCTGTTTTCCGCAAAATGTCTGTTGAAAATAACATACGTGCTATTTTGCAACATCAGAAAATGAGCAATAAAGAGCGGAAGGTGCGGCTGGAAGAACTCCTCGAAAATTTTAATATTACACACATTAGAAAGAGCAAGGGCTATATGCTTTCCGGTGGTGAACGCCGCCGATGCGAAATTGCACGCTCTCTTGCGGCAAATCCGAAATTCATTTTACTTGATGAGCCTTTTGCCGGTATTGACCCGCTTGCAGTTATGGATATTATGTGGATGATTAGAAAACTGAAAGACCAAGGTATCGGTATTTTAATAACCGACCATAATGTTCATGAAACTCTATCGATAACAGACCGCGCCTATATTCTGATTGACGGTGAAATATTTACCTCCGGTACAGCAGAGGAAATAGCCGATAACAGAGAAGTACGCCGACTTTATCTCGGCGAGAACTTCAAACTCGAAAGATATGAATAGGAAGTGACTGTATATATATTTCTATAACCGCATCCTGCGGGGTGCGGTTTTCTTATTTCTGGTGGTGTGCGAAGTGTGGCACACTAAGAATGAGCAACTAATAATTTTCTTTCTGTTTGTCAGAATGATTTGTTAATTAAAAGTTGTTTCTCTCAATACTATTTAACCTTCACCAGTGATGTCGAATAGTATTTGCCTGCGGTTTTTAGTAATAATCTATATACTCCTTGTGGCAGATGCTCAATATTAATTGATTTACTATTAGAGCCGATATTTTTATATCCCTCATTGAAATCAATAAGATTTTTTCCGCTCATATCAATAATGCTTATTTCAACATCGCTATTTAAATCCAGATTATATGAAACACTTATAACATCTTGTGCAGGATTCGGATATAAAGTCAAGTCAATTTCTTCTGAAGGTGAATAATAAATTACTTCACCGGTGCCGGAATGATATAAAACTGCTACGCCAGCACGTGTGCCAAACCATATATTGTCTTGTGCATCAAATGCAATTGTTTGGACAGAATTATCAGGTAAGCCTGAATTTTTCGTATTATATACAGACCAATCATTACCGTCAAATTTGGCTAGTCCGCTTCTAAAAGTACCAAACCATTTATTATTTTGTGCATCTATTGCAATTGCTTGGATATTATTATTAGGCAAACCGGAATTATGCTTATCATAAACGGTCCAAACTTTGCCGTCATATTTAGCTACACCGCCACGTGTGCCAAACCATAGATTATCTTTTGTATCTATTGCAATTGCTTGGACAAAATTATTAGGTAAGTTGGAATTGCTTCTGTTAAACACAGTCCAATCATTGCCGTCAAATTTGGCTACGCCTTCACCATAAGTTCCGAACCATTTGTTACCTTTTGCATCTATTGCAATAGCTCGGATTTTATTATTAGGCAAATCAGAATTAGAAGTATTATATACAGTCCATTTATTATTGTCAAATTTGGCTACACCTTCACCATAAGTTCCGAACCATTTGTTGCCTTTTGCATCTATTGCAATAGCTTGGATAGAATCATTAGGCAAACCGGAATTTTTCGTATTATATACAGTCCAATTAGTACCGTCATATTTAGCAACACCGTCATAGGATGTCCCAAACCATTTATTGTCTTGTGCATCAATCGCTATTATTTTAACAGAATTATCAGGCAAATCGGAATTATTCACATCAAACACAGTCCATTTGTTGTCGTCATATTTGGCAACACCGCCATAGGATGTCCCGAACCATATATTGTCTTGTGCGTCTATCGCCATTGTATTGACAGAATTATCAGGCAAACCGGATATAGAACAATTATACAAAGTCCAATTTATGTTGTCATATTTGGCTACAAAATCGCCATTAGTACCGAACCACTTATTACCTTGTGCATCAATCGCTATTACTTTAACAGAATTATCAGGCAAACTGGAATTATATTTATCAAACACAGACCAATTATTGCCGTCAAATTTAGCTACGCCGCTATAGGATGTCCCAATCCATTTGTTGCCTTTTGCATCTATTGCAATTGATTGGACATTATTATTAGTCAAGCCGGAATTTTTCGTGTTATATATAGTCCAATTATTGCCGTCAAATTTAGCTACACCACCTAAGGTTCCGAACCATATATTGTCTTGGGTATCAATTTCTATGTCATGAATAAAATAATCAGTCAAGCCGGAATTTTTCGTGTTATATATAGTCCAATTATTGCCGTCAAATTTGGCTACACCTTCACCATCAGTTCCAAACCATATATTATCTTTACTATCTATTGCAATTACCCGGATATTATTCATAGGCAAGCTGGAATTATTCGTATTAAATACAGTCCAATTATTGCCATCAAATTTAGCTACACCGCCATAGGATGTCCCAATCCATTTGTTGCCTTTTGTGTCTATTGCAATTGACTCAATAAAATTATTAGGCAAACCGGAATTTTTCATATTATATATAGTCCAATTAGTGCCGTTATATTTTGCAACTCCACCCCAAGTTGCAAACCATTTGTTTCCTTGAGCGTCTATTGCAATTGCTTTGACAGAATTATTAGGCAGCCCTGAATTAGCATTATTATAAAATGTTTTTTTACCGTTACTTTTATTCATCTTTACTACACCGCTTCCCTTTGTAGCAAACCAAATATATTGTCCTTCATCAGCAATTGCATTTATTCCATAAGAATGAGTAAATTGTTCCCATTTATCTTCTGCACCGGCAGTTAAAGCGTTCAGAATAAAGGCAATTGTTAATAAATATACGAAAACACTTTTTTTCATAATTAAAACTCCTGATTATTGTATCGGATAGAAATTAATAAAACCGTTAATAATTTATGTAATTCCAATTAAAAATACAAATTATTATTAAGAAATACTTGAATAGAATAAATATATTTTGGGATTTATTCTATTGAAGAATATATTTATAATTTTCTTTCTGTTTGTCAGAATGATTTGTTAATTAA
>Ga0256846_1000867_pt1 | contig 10646 bp, 11 predicted proteins | sample TevniametaG_FD_189098 | JGI IMG/M metagenome (GOLD analysis project Ga0256846, IMG submission 189098) | Tube worm associated microbial communities from hydrothermal vent at the East Pacific Rise, Pacific Ocean - Tevnia | ecosystem: Host-associated > Annelida > Integument > Unclassified ...
CAAATGGCAATGGTTGTTTGTCATTCCATATCTATTCCTATTCATACACTTGATAAAAATTATCCAAACCAACAATCCGAAAGACTTTGATCCCGAACTAAAAAAAGTTGCATTGCTCAGTTTCTTTTTTTCACTACTCTTCGGATTGGGTAATATTTTATAGAGCAAAAAAATATTTATTGAACCAACTTATATGCAATAATAAACACAAAGGAGTTATTACCATTGTATTGTTAATAATATACCCACTCATATCAAAAAAAATCAAACACAATAAATTATATTTGTGGTCTATATAAACAAAAAAACTCAAATCAACAATGAAAACAAAAATTGCATTTTTTATTATGCTATTTCTGATGATTTCATCAGCATTTGCACAAGTGACTACTTCTAAAATTAAAGGAGTTGTCAAAGACAAAGATGGCCCCATGATGGGAGCGGAAATTTTGGTGGTACACACACCTACCGGAACCAGAAACGGAACCATTTCTCAAGAAAACGGGAGCTTTTTGCTTTCCAACCTTCGCATTGGCGGACCTTATAAAGTTCTTGTCAAATATGTGGGCTATCAATCTGTCGAACTCAATAATATTTTCTTGAAACTCGGCGAAACAACCGACCTAAAAATTCAAATGCAAGAGTCTAGCAACACTCTAAACGAAGTTGTGCTCAAAATTGACAGAAGCAATGTGTTTAGTAAAGACCGCACCGGAGCACAAACCAGTATCGGGCATAAAGAATTAGAGGCTCTGCCAACCATTTCTCGTTCTGCAGCAGATTTTTACAGATTAGAACCCTCTGCCAGTAATGGCTCTTTTGGCGGAAGAAACGATCAATACAATAACTTTTCATTAAACGGAAGCGTTTTTAACAACCCGTTTGGATTGGATGCCGCCACTCCCGGAGGACAATCAAATGCACAACCCATTTCTCTTGATGCCATTGATCAAATTCAGGTGTCTGTTGCGCCCTATGACGTAACTCAATCCGGATTCACCGGTGCCGCCGTAAATGCTGTTACAAAAAGTGGAACCAATGAATTTCACGGAACCATTTTCGGATATTTTCGTAACAAAGACATGACCGGAAAAGTAAATTTAGGCAATACCGCACTAAAACCCGACCTAAGTCAATTGCAAGGAGGAATTAGTATCGGAGGGCCCATTATTAAAGATAAATTATTTTTCTTTGCCAACTTTGAAAGAGATGACAGAAACGACTTAGGTTCTTACTATATCGCAAAAAAAAGTGGAAGAACAGGAGACAACGTATCTCGAGTCAGCGATGCGGATTTAAAAGAAGTATCACAATTGCTTAAAAGCGTAGGCTATAATACAGGAGCCTATGAAGGCTATATGCATGACACTTATTCTCATAAATATATAGGCAAAGTAGATTGGAATATTTCAGATAACTTTCGTGCTTCGTTCATCTATAACCATCTGACTGCATACAGAGATCTCAATGCTCATCCGGAAGCCGTCAGACATAGAGGGCCCGATAAAACCGTGATGCAATTTGAAAATTCAGGCTACCGAATCAACAATATCATCGACTCTTTCTTGACAGAATTAAACTGGGGCTCAGATGATGGCGCCATTTCCAACAAATTTCAAGCCGGTTATACCCACTTCGACGATTATAGAAATCCCAAATCTACCCCGGCGCCTGTCATCAATATTGTGGATGATCAAGGTGCATCTTATATCATAGCCGGTCATGAACCTTTTTCCATTCACAATACTTTGGATCAAAAAGTATTGCAAGCTTCCGATATATTGACCTACACCATGAATAAACACACCCTCACTCTCGGTGCAAATTTTGAAAAATTCAGTTTTAACAATTCCTTTAATCTGTTTGGATATGGATTTGACATTTTTGGCTCTTATACCATGCAACAATTCAGAGATTCCATTACATCCGGATATATCCAACAAAGAATTAACGCTGCAAAAACGGCAGATGCATCCGGAAAATGGAATGTCACTAAAATGGATGTAGGACAATTGGGCTTTTTTGCTCAAGACGAATTTCAAATCAATGATAATTTCAAGTTGACTTTAGGGCTAAGGGGAGACAAACCAATGTATTTCAACACAAAAGAATATGTTGAAGAAAAAATCAAAGAACAAGGAACAGATTATATCATGGAAACTGTAGATTGGTATGATGAAAACGGAAAAAAAATCAAAATGAGTGCCCGAAATCTCCCATCTACAAAAATCTTATGGTCGCCCAGACTAGGATTTAATCTCGATGTATTTGGAGATAAAAGTATGCAATTGCGTGGAGGCACCGGACTGTTTACCGGAAGATTACCCTTTGTTTGGTTAGGCAACCACTTAGCTAATGTGGGGAGATGGTATATGACACCTACAGCACCTGACTTTAAGTTTCCACAAGTATGGAGAAGCAGTATCGGGATGGACTATAATTGGAAAGGTTGGATTACCAGCATAGATGCCGCCTACACCAAAGACATCAATGGTATGATGGTCAGAAACTACGGGTTGAAAACACCCTCAGGAACACTAAATAGTCCTGTTGATCATAGACCCATATACACATCAACTGACCATGCAATTATGCCTGATTTCGGACTTGCTACAAGCGCATATACTTTTACCAATACGGATAAAGGATATAGTTATAATTTCACCGTCAAAATAAGTAGAAATTTTGAAAACGGCCTTCATACTAGTCTGGCATATAATTTCCAAGATTCACAAGATGTCAACTCCATTGAAGCGGAAATCACAGGAGATGCTTTTGACAGAAATCCCGCATTGGGAAATGTGAATAAAGGCGTGCTTTCTCCTTCGCTTTACGGAGATAGACACCGTTTTGTGGGCTATACCGGTAAAGAATGGAAATATGGAAAAGAAGAAAAATACAGCACCGGTATTGCCGTGTTCTATGAAGTAGCACAAGGCGGACGTTTTTCCTACACCTATTCAGGAGATATCAACGGCGACGGATCAAGTCTCAACGATTTAATCTATATTCCTACAGAAAGTCAAATTGACCAAATGACTTTTTCCGGTTCACTTGATAAACGATTCCGTCAAAGACAAGCCTTTAATAATTTTATCAAACAAGATAAATATTTGAACGCCCACCGAGGAAAATATATGGGTAAATATGCCGCTATCAGCCCTTGGAGAACCAAGATGGATCTAAAAATTACTCAAAGCTATAAACTGAACGGCACTCAAAAAATTCAGTTTAATATAAACTTACTCAACTTCCCTAACTTATTGAACAAAGATTGGGGCGTCACACAACTACCGACCAACAGACAGCCTATTGGTGTAGACACCAGTTCAGGCTCACCTGTTTATTCATTTGATACTACGCTGAAACATACTTTCTTTAACGACTACAGTATGGACTCAAGATGGCAGTTACAAGCCGGATTGAGATATAGTTTCTAATATCTGTTTGAGTTTTTATATAACAATCACGGTGTGGCTTTAAGTCACACCGTGGTTTTTTTTATATAATCATACCGGCTCTCATCAAAACCCGTATTTAGCAGATTTTCCTTATCTTTACATCAACAATTCGGCATCTTATAAAAAGATATAGATTTATGCAAAAAATACATTTTATCGCCATCGGCGGAAGTGCCATGCACAATTTGGCCATAGCTCTAAAAAACAAAGGATATCAAATCAGTGGAAGTGATGATACCATATTTGACCCGTCAAAATCAAGATTGGAAAAACACAAGCTTCTCCCAAAAAAATTCGGGTGGTTCCCTGAAAAAATCACACAAGATATCGATGTGATTATTTTAGGAATGCATGCTCAGACCGATAATCCTGAACTTAAAAAAGCACAAGAAATCGGTGTTCCTATTTTTTCATACCCCGAATATCTATATGAACAAAGCAAAAATAAAAACAGAGTGGTTATAGCAGGTTCACATGGAAAAACCACCATCACATCCATGATTTTACATGTGCTGAACAAAATGAATATCTCCACGGACTATATGGTTGGCTCTCAACTGAAAGGTTTTGAAAATATGGTTTCCCTGAACAACGAAAACGATAATATCATACTCGAGGGAGACGAATATCTTTCCTCTCCTATCGACACCAGACCAAAATTTCTTTGGTATAAACCACACACCACAGTTATCAGCGGAATTGCATGGGATCATATGAATAAATTTCCGGACAAACAAGACTATATCAAACAATTTGATAAATATATTGACAGCATTGTTCCGGGAGGAACTCTCATCTACAATAAAGAAGACAAAGTGCTTGCGGAGATGGCACTTGAAAACAAAAACAACATTAACAAAATAGCCTACAAAACCCCCGATTATGAAATCGTTGACGGCATCTTTCATATACTAACCGACACCAAAAAAATACCTTTAAACATTTTTGGCAAGCACAATATGCAAAATCTTGAAGCTGCCAGAAATATTTGCAAAACTTTGAATATTTCAGATGCAGATTTTTTTGATGCCATTCAAAGTTTTCAAGGAGCCGATATGCGTTTGGAAAATATTCTGGAAAGTGACGACCGAGTAATTATAAAAGATTTTGCCCATGCACCATCAAAAGTGCAAGCCAGTGTCAACGCTGTTAAAGAAAAATATCCTCACAGAAAAGTGATTGCCATATTGGAGTTGCACACCTACAGCAGTTTGAACAAAAACTTCTTACCGGAATATAAAAACACACTCAACAAGGCAGATGAGGCCGTTGTGTTCTATTCTCCAAAGGCAATCGCCATCAAAAGAATGGAACCCATCGCCCCTGAATTGATTGTAAAAGAATTTGATCGTCCTGATTTAAAAGTGTTTACAGAACCTGAAAGTCTCCACCAATATCTATATGATTATGACTTGAAAAACAAAGTACTTCTATTGATGAGTTCAGGAAGTTACGGCAGATTGGATTTCAAAAAACTCAAAACCATCAACAATGAATAAAATCCCAATCAATCAATGGTCTGCAGATGATCGCCCCAGAGAAAAGCTGCTCAAAAAAGGCGTAATTGCACTTTCTGATGCCGAGCTGATTGCCATTTTAATCGGTTCCGGAAACAGAACAGAATCTGCCGTTGATTTGTCAAAAAGAATTTTAAATGAGGTCAAAAACAATTTAGATGAACTGGGAAAGTTGAATATCAAAGATTTGATGCAATTCAAAGGAATTGGTGAAGCAAAAGCCATCGGCATTATTGCCGCCCTTGAAATCGGGAGACGCCGAAATCTGAGCAAGGCGCTAGACAAAAAAGAAATTCATTCTTCTATCGATGTTTTTGAGCTGCTCTCTCCTATACTGTCTGATTTGGATATAGAAGAATTTTGGGTGATTATTTTGAAAAAAAATCGGGTGGTTGCTCAGGAAAAAATCGGAACCGGCGGTTTGGATACTTCTATTGTAGACATTCGTTTGATGATGAAAACTTTACTCGAAAAAAATGCCACCGCCTTTATCATTGCACACAACCATCCTTCAGGAAATAAAAATCCCGGCAAAAGCGACCAAAAAATTACTGCTAAGATTAAAGAAGCATCCAAAATTTTGAATATTGAACTTTTGGACCATCTCATTATTGCAAATCAAAACTATTTCAGTTTTGCCGATGAAGGAATTTTATAAAAATGATAAAATTCATTTTTAAGTGAATAATATTTTGATATTAACTTATAAATTAATATGTTTGCAGAAATAATTGAACTTATCCATTATAAAGAGGTTACCTATTACAGCATTTTACTTGATGGTGACAAAGAAAGTTTGTTTCACCAATTTGTCAACAAAATGCTAGAAAAGAGGTTAAATGAAGATTTAGCTATTTTAAAAAGTTTTTTAGAAAAAGTTGGTAATAAATATGGCGCGAAAAAACAATATTTTAGATTTGAAAACACAGCCGATGCATTACCTCCTAACTTTGTGAGTACTAAACATAATCTAAGGCTATATTGCATGAGAATCAATGAAAATTCAGTCATTCTATTTAACGGAGGAATGAAAACAAAAAGCACATCTCAAGAATCACCGGAAGTCAGTATGCATTTTCATGATGCAAACATCTATAGTCAAAAAATTTAAATAGCAATAAAAGAAAAAGAAATAAAGATTAATAAACAAGGAAGACTAGTTTTTAGTAATGATTTTATCTTGTATTTATAAATTTTATCACCATGGAAAATTACAAAAATATTAAAGATTTTTTTAATTCACCCATCAAAAAAGAGATTGATGATTATGTGGATATTAATCTGGCAATCTCAGAGCAAGTAATGAAATATCTACATGACAAGAGACTAACGCAGAAAGATTTGGCACAAAAATTGGGAAAAAGAGAATCTGAAATTAGTAAATGGCTATCAGGCACACACAATCTTACACTCAAAAGTATTTCCAAAATTTCCGCTATACTCAACGAACAAATTATTGTTACTCCTTTACAAGCAAAAGAAAAATATAAAGAGATTAAGTATGTCACATTGAAAGTGATGGCAGGCACGAACACAAATAAAAAGATAAGCTCTAATTATCAAGAAAATAGAGAAATAAGTCGTAAACCTTTTCTCTTTCATAACACCCAAAAAAAAGTTAGCTAAGCAATGGCACATAAAATAGGAAACGTCAACCCCGATGACATTAATTTACTGAAAGTAAATTTGCTCAAACTTGATGTTGATGCATCAGAAAAATATATCAATTCTCCGTTAGAATCTTCCGGACTAAAAATTGAAATGGGACACAATATTGCATTTGATTTTAATGGAAATGCTGCCCGTTATAGGCTGTTTTTTAACTTCATATCAGTAAATGACGATCAAGAAGACATTGGTTTATCTGCAGAAATAGCCTTGGAATTTCACTTTAAGATTGACAATATCCAACATTATGTTGAAACAAAAAAGAACCAAAAAAATGTAGGACTACCACTAGCTGCCAGTTTGATGAATATTTCATATGCTACATCAAGAGGAATTATTTTGGAAAAAACTCAAAACACATTCTTTAATGGAATCATTCTACCTATAATTGATTCTACAAAATTTTTGCTAGATCTATAAATGAACTTATTTAGTTTTCATAAACCGGTTTCCACACATTTCAAATATTGGATTGTGACATTATTCGCTATAAAAGTCGCAGGATATTTTCCTGAGTTTATAGAAATTTTTTATGCACAAAAGCTCTATCCCTTTATCGCTGTTGTTAACCGTTTTACTTATAAGTCTATTCCGTTTTCCGTCGGAGATATTTTTTATTTCTTTGGCGTTCTTTACTTGATTTATTTGATGTTTCTCATCATCAAAAACATCAAAAAACCTTTGATAAGCCTATTGAAGCTTTCCGTTTATTTGCTCTTGGTTGTCTGGATTTTTTATTTGTCTTGGGGATTTAACTATTTCAGAATGCCACTGGCAAAACAAATGAATTTAACAAATCAAAAATATAACGCCGAACAATTAAAAGAAATCACACAATTGATGATTAACAAAACCAATCGGCTACAAATCATTATCACAAAAAACGATACGCTTGCCGTTGAAATTCCATACAGCATTGAACAAATCATGGAAAAAGCCCCTGAGGGCTATCAAAATATTCAAGATATTATCGCCCTGAAATATCCTCAGGCTTGCATCAAAACCTCTCTTTTGAGCAAACAAATATCTTATATGGGAGTGAGCGGCTATTTGAATCCTTTCACCGGCGAAGCGCAAATCAACCGACTATTTCCAAAAGTCTTTTTGCCCGGCATCACTACGCACGAAATGGCACATCAATTGGGATTTGCGCCGGAAAATGAAGCCTGCTTTTTGGGCTACTTGGCATCAACCCGTCATCCGGATCCTTATTTTCAATATTCCGGATATATTGATGCCCTACGATATTGCTTGATAGAAATAAGAAAATATGATAAAAACTTATATAAAGAATATATGCATCAACTCCATCGAGGTATAATGAAAAATTTTTCAGAAGCACGACAATTCAGTGAAAAATATAAATTCCCTATCGACTTTTCACAAAGTTATGACATCTATCTCAAAATGAACAAACAAGCATCCGGCATTCATTCTTATAATGAAGTGGTACATTTGCTTATTGCTTATCATCTCCAAAATAGGAATTGAATTTCTTAAGCACAGAAAATTAAAATTTATTATCTCTATATTTTTTTTGTAATTTTGCCATAACATAAATATATGGAGTCATGCATAAAAATATAAAGCTTGTTGTAGCACTCATCATTTTCGGATTATCTATTTGGCAGTTTACGGAATCAAATATCGGCAATGGAATTTTCTTGATTCTCTTGACTTTTGTTGTATTGTTTTTTTACGTTAGAAACGAGTATATTCTTTTGGCATTTTTAAAACTCCGAAAAGAAAATATGGATGGCGCCGCAAAATGGTTGGAAAAAATAAAAAATCCAAAGGCACAACTCATCAAACCTCAAGAAGCGTATTATTATTTGCTAAAAGGCACTTTGATCCAACGAGAAAATATCACCCAGTCTGAAAAATTCTTTCGTCAAGCCTTGAGCACCGGTCTGATGATGGATCATGATAAAGCCATGGCAAAATTGAATTTGGCGGGAATTGCCATTGCAAAAAAAAGAAACAGAGAAGCCATTAATCTTTTGAACGAATCAAAAAGTTTGGACAAAAAAAATATGTTCGCTGAACAAATCAAAGAACTGCAACACAGAATTGACCCTAACACCAAACGCGGCACAAAATTCACGCCTAAAAAGAAAAAGAGGAGATAGACTGTCACTAACATTTGACTAAAAATCTCCCAAAACAAAAAAAATGATGGTCTATTTACTCCATCTATTCATCGGTTTTCTTATGGCTTTTCTCGGCTTACTCACACCGGGGCTGCTCACTATGACCACCATAGACACATCTTTGGATCGCGGCTCTAAAGAAGCAGTTAAATTTTCATTCGGTGTTGTGATTCCCATCATCATTCAAGCGCATATCGCACTTTTAGGAGCAGAATACCTGCATGAACATCCTGAGGTGATCAAATCGTTTTCAAAGATTGCCGTTTTTATCTTTTGGGGTTTATCCTACATTTTTTGGAGACAATACAACAGAAGGCATGTGGTAAAAAAATCGGGAATTAATATCAGAAATCCTTATCTCTACGGTCTTGTGATTTCTCTTATCAACCCTATGGCAATTCCTTTTTATTTCACTTATAGCTCTCTTTTGGAAATGCAGGGTATTCTGAAATTGGATGAACCCTATGTATCTGTTTTTGTGCTTGGCGCCATCATGGGTGCTTTTGCTATTTTACACACTTATGCCAAACATGCCCACCGGTTTATTCATCGTATTCAATTTATTGCAAAAAATTTCAACCTGATTTTGGCACTTGTTATGTTTTTTCTGGGATTATCCGCCTTGGTCAATTCCTTATGGTAATAAATTAACTGACAATCAGGCTAACTGCACCGACAAAAATAAACAATAACATGACTAGAAGTGTTTTCCATAAGTTGTTTGCTTTCTTAAGTTCCATAAATTGAAAAGCCACCAAGATAAATTTCATTGCTGAAAACAATAAAATCAGAATCGCTACATACTTTATGGCATCTGAATTATTCGATAAGCTTGCTGTTACTATCGTGAGTATGGCCAAGGCAGTAAGTGTATAAATATTTTTTTTCTCCATAACTAAAAAATTAAGTAGAGCATCGGAAACAACAACAACCAAATCAAGTCGCACATATGCCAAAAGGTGGCGCCGGCTTCAGCATCTAAAATATTGATTTGTTCTCTCTTTTTTTTGATATTGAAATACATAAAACTCAAAATAACCAATCCCACCAAAACATGAATCACGTGAAATCCGGTAAGCAACCAATAAAATGTAAAAAAAGTATTGTAACTCAAAGTCAAACCATGTTCAATCTTTTCATAATATTCAATTGTTTTTAGCGCCAAAAACAAAAAGCCTCCCAACATTGTGAGTCTGAGAAAAAATTTTGCTTTATCAATTTTCACTTGCTTAAGCAAGTGTATTGTGGTTGCCATGAAAAATCCGCTGGTCAACAAAAAAATTGTATTTGTTGCCCCGTAAGTGCTGTTGAGCATCATCCGAGATTGATGATAAGCTTCAGGGTTTTCCCGACTGTAAACAGCTAGTGCAATCAATGCAGCGCTAAAAGTGATAAGTTCCAGAAAAATCAATATCCACAAGAGAATTCCTCCGGGAGGATAGTATACATTTTTATAATCTATTTGTGCTTCTTTCATCCGACAAAATTATCCCCAAAGATATGGATTTTGTTCATTTTCCTGCGTAACTTATGTTTCAGGTTTATACTCCTGCAATCATCTATAATTATAAAGAAGTGATACCCCGAAAGCATTTATTTTATCATCTATAAAAATTTGGTGAAAACTCAATTCAAAATAGCTTAGACGAATACCTACATCATAGCGAATTCCATCTCGTGAAATCATCGGATTGTTTCCAATTATTCTTGAAAATTCATAACCAACTTCAACAAACCCTCCTGTTGAACTGCGCGCATACGGAGAAGAAGCGTTTCCAAAATTAATTCCTACAAGAACGGGAGCATGAAACTGAAAACGCATATCTGCTTTTTCAGTATTTACGCCTAAA
>Ga0256846_1000868_pt1 | contig 10622 bp, 3 predicted proteins | sample TevniametaG_FD_189098 | JGI IMG/M metagenome (GOLD analysis project Ga0256846, IMG submission 189098) | Tube worm associated microbial communities from hydrothermal vent at the East Pacific Rise, Pacific Ocean - Tevnia | ecosystem: Host-associated > Annelida > Integument > Unclassified ...
CGTTTACCCTTCCGGGCGGGTATGAATTTACCCGGCAGGATCAGGGGGGCGACGATGGGCTGGATTCGGATGCCAATCCGGCAAATGGACAGGCGGTTACGACTACCCTGGTATCGGGAGAAAACGACCTCACCTGGGATGCGGGCATATACCGGCCGGCCACCCTGGGTAATTTTGTCTGGCTGGATGCAAACGGCAATGGGCTCCAGGATGGTGGAGAACCCGGAATTAACAATGTGACGGTCAATCTTCTGAATGCGGATGGATCGCCGGCACTGGACAGCGGCGGCAATGCCATCACCACCACTACGGATGGAACCGGATTCTACGAGTTTACGGATCTGCGGCCGGATGATTATCTGGTCGAATTTGTTCCCCCTGCCGGTTTTAAAATTACCCCGCAGGATGCGGGCAATGACGACACCATCGATTCGGATGCGAATCCTGCTGCCGGCCGTACGGCGTCAATTACACTTCTTTCAGGCGATAATAATCCGGATGCGGACGCAGGGCTGTATAATCCGGCCAGCGTCGGCGACACTGTCTGGTACGACTGGAACGCGGATGGCGTTCAGGATACCGGGGAAAGCGGCATTGCCGGCATCACGGTAAATCTCTACGATGATGCGGGCAACCTGGTCGCGACCACGGTCACTGACGGTAACGGCAATTACCTTTTTGACGATCTGCGGCCGGGCACATACCGGATCGATGTGGATACGTCGTCACTCCCGAGCGGATTGGACCCCACCTATGATTTGGATGGCGGGCTCGATTCAACGGCCACCTTTTTTCTCGGTAATGATGAAGATAAGAAGGATGTCAATTTCGGTTTCCGCAGTCTCGGCGCAATCGGCGATACTTTGTGGAATGACACCACTCCCGATGGTGCCCAGGGTGCCGGTGAGCCGGGCATTGCCGGCGTCCGGGTCATCCTGGAAGGCGATCTTGACGGCGACGGGATTCCTGAATTTACCCGGGAAGCCGTCACCGATGCCAGCGGCAGTTATCTTTTCGATGCTCTGCCGCCCGGCGATTACACAATACGTATCGACAAGGGCACCATCCCCGGCGGATATGTTCAGACCGGGGATCCTGACAAGAGTTTTGACGGAATGTCGAGGATATCTCTGGCACAGGGAGAGCGGAATCTTGTCCAGGATTTTGGTTATGTGTTGCCCCGGCCCGGCGTTTCCGTCGAAAAATCGACCAATGGCGAAGACGCCGATACACCGCCAGGGCCGGAAATCAAATCCGGTGATCCGGTGACATGGATTTACGCGGTAACCAACACGGGGAATACGTGGCTGAATAATATTCAAGTGACCGACAGCAGAAACGTAGTCGTCACCTGCACAGAGAGGCAGCTGGCACCGGGCGCATCGACAACCTGTACGGGCACAGGAACGGCGCAGGTCGGACCGTATGAAAATGTGGCCACGGTAACGGGAGCGTCCACGGATGCCAGTGGCAATCCAATCGGCGGCAGTGTCAGTGCCAGCGATTCGAGCCACTATACAGGTGTGACGCCGTCGGTGACGCAGCCGAAACCACCATTGCCACCGATTATTATCGACGCACCGAGTGGGATGAGCCCGATTCCGTTTAACGCCGGAACACGTGGCAAACAATGCTGTCTGGCCATCCAGGTGGACCATGTCACAGCATCCGAAACATCGGATATTATTCCGGTGAATGGCCCGGAATGGTTTGATACGTACAATTCCATGTTTGCGGCGGCCGAGTTTGCCGGCACCCGGGATGAGCTGTCCGGCTGGCTGCGGGCGGAAGGGATCGAGCCGGACCGCAACGGTCTGGTATCCCGCCGGTATCAGCGGATTCTTCACAAGGCCGGCCTTTTCGCCGCCTTTAACGTCGATCATATGACGATGCAGTCCGGTCTCGGGCTGGGGATCGCGATTGCTCCGGATGTCCGGAAGGCCGCGGCCCGGCAGGGCGTTTCGGCCGAAATCGCGGCCCGGACCATTCTGGAAAAAATGGCTGCGGCCGCCGGATTGAAAAAATTGCCGGCGATTAATCCGCGCATGCTCGAATACGCGGGCGGCGTACCGGTCTATCGTTCGGATCCGGCCAGGGGTGATTTGTCCTGGGATCGGTCTCAGATGGACAGGAAGCTTGTTCCGCTGGTGTGGGGCACGTCCCTGGCGGCCCAGGCGCAACTGCTGCCGAATGACCTGGGCGCCGGCAATCCCATGGATCGATTCGCCGGTCAGGTTATGGCCTGGATCATGACCGAGAAGGTGAAATTGATTGCCAGTGAACTGGTTCAAAAATCTGCAGATGGGCGGCCTTATGTGGCCCACGCCTATCGGATCAAACCAACGGACAACGGCGTGGACGTCACGGTTAAGTCTGACGAGATCCGGTTATCTGACCAGGCGGCTCTGCTCTGGGGGCTGTCGCGGATGCGGGCCGTCTTTGCCCGTACCGGGATTACGCCGCCGGATGAACTGGACCCCCTGATCGGTATTGTCTGGCAGACGATTGACCGCCTGTATGACGCCGAGGCCGGGGTCTACGCAGCGCAGGGAATCGTGGCGCCGTACGACGCCATGTTGATGACTATGGCTCTGGCAAGTCTGGCCGGGGAAAATACGGATCTGCCAATGGCCGATGGGGCGGGGACGCGTCTTATGAAAGCGGTGACTTTCCTTTCCGGAAAAATGATCGCGGCAGATGGCGGCGTGGTGCCCGGCTACAATCTAAAAAAAGGACAGCCGGTGACCGGTACCAGGACCCTGGCTGATCAGGCGGCAGTATTACGGGCCCTGGTGGTTCACAGGGATGGCATGTCTGCCGCGGATAGAATCTATGATTTCATGGAAAAAAACCTCTGGGATACCGAACACGGTCTCTATCGTGATCGGGCTGACTGGCCGATGACCGGTCGTTACACGCCGGAGAGTGTTGGTGCGGTTGTCGGTGGGCTGGGTCGCCTGGCATTGCATACGCAAGGCGCCCGGCGATTGGCGCTGCTCGATCATCTGAATACGTTTTTCGAAACCGTGGTTGCCAGAAGTGAATTGCAGCAGCGGGGTTATCGGGGCATGCTGGCGGAAGGCGGTCGACGCGTAATCAGTGGTCATGGTAAAATAACCGATCTTCGCCGGCCCATTCCCGTTCCCAGTCGGCGGTATCGGGATGATATCATTGAGACGGGCCATGGCCGTCGACTGGCACCTGTGCTGGTATCTGAAATTGAAATCAATTTTATTCCCCTGGAAGCGGCAAAACTCCAGGCCCTGAAAGACAGTATCGATCTTAAAGTGGAACGATTTGGACCGCGGACACCGCTGTTCAATGAACCCATTCGACTGCCGAAGCTCGGTCCCCGCCAGGCATTTGAAACGGCGGGCGGGATGATGGCTGCCGGTGCGCTGATGTCGGCGGCGCCGCTTTTGGCCGATCAGAGCCGGGTAACGGATGACGCTTTCTTTGCCGATCCCGCCATGCTCGGCGACGTGTCTGCGATGCTGTCCGAAACCGCCCGGGACAGCCTGATCCGGCTGACGATGCAGTCGGGGAATGGCCTGCCGCTGACGGAATCCACTCCGGTGGCAGAAATGGCGGCGGCTTCCGGTGTTTCGCCACAGGCGACGCTTACTGCCTGGCTGCAGAAAACGGCTGAACAACACCATCTGTCGCAGGTGCCGAAGGCACTGATGCCGGTCTATGTGGAATTTGCCGATGGCCGGCCGGCATTTCCGTACGGATTGACCGCCGGATGGGATGTCCGCGGCAGTGATGAAAAAATCAGCCTGGCCGGTCTGGCCGAAACGCTGGCGGCCCAGCTGACATTCATGGAGACAGCGGCGCTTCGGCAAAGCCCGGCGGATCCGGCCCTGGACGGTTTTCTGGCCCAGGTTACCGGCCTTTCCGTGGCAGCCAAGGTGACGTTTATCGAAAAAGCGTTTAAATCCGCGGTGACGGCCGGCCTGGATGAGTTGCCGGCCCACTTTAGCCTGGTACGCGACAGCGCGGGAAAGGTGCTTGATCTGACCTTTCCAGAGCCGGCGGGTTCACCGTTTGCCCGTATTGCCCTTTTGGGCGCGATGGGTGACTTCATGGCTCTGGATGAGGCGGCTCGCGGGTGGATCCCCGGATATGCGGTTCTTCAGGGCCGGGTGGGGCAGATGCTCTCCCATGCCCGGGAAGGGTTCAACAGCCGCTATGTGGATGCAGCCGGTCATGTTCGTCATTTGAGCCTGGCCGATGCCGGGCTGGCGGCCGATACGTTCGGGAAAATGGTTCAAAGAATGCCGGAAGGATATCGCCGCAAGCCGGAAACCGTGGCGCTGGTCAAAAACCTGGCCACGTATCTGGTTGACGGAAAGGCGAGTAAAGCCGGGAATGACCTTGTTGAAGGCCCGGCCGCCCGCGACAGTCTTGCCGACAAAGCCGCCGTTATTCTGGGGCTGGCCCGGGCCGGTGAAGTTTTAAAACAACCAGCCCTGACGCAGAAGGCACTTGATCAATTTGCCGCTTTTGACCGGCGGTACTGGTCCCGGCGGATTGGCACCTACCTGCCTGCCGAGCATCATGATACCCTAAAACAGGTACGCATCACCCGGTACCAGTACAGTGCCGAGGACATCGGTTTGACCATCGGCATGCTGGCCCGGCTGATGCCGCTGGCCGATACGGACACAAAGGCCCGGATTGCCGGTCGGTTGGCGGCTTTTACACCGCACCTGGTGGCGGGAAACCGGACATCCGGCGCAGACCTCACCCGGGAAGTGGACCACATCCGGGCGGTGGCGCTTTTTCTCGCCGATCGGGATGTTTTATATCCGGGTGATATCCTGACATTCAAGATCTCCGTCGAAAACCGGCAGGGACACAATCCCGGCTGCGGTGATCTGGATAAGTTTAAAGTGCGTAACGTCCTGCCTCCGGGGGTGTCCTATATCGCCAACAGCGCCCGTCTGGAAGACCGGCCCGTTGCAACGCATGTCAACGGTCGATCCCAGACGTGGACGGTGGACCACCTGGCTATGGGCGATGCGGTGACGATTACCTTCCGGGCCCGCGTGGACGATTCGATGCGGGACGGCATCCATCGGACCCGGGCCGAATCCGGCGGGTATTGCTTCCATCCGGCCAACGGCGGGGATACGGCCCTGTGCGGGATTACTGATGACGATTCCGTTGCCCTGGGGGCAGTGAACCGAATCCGCGGCCGCATCTTTATCGACAGTGACGGCGACGGTCGCCGGGAACCCGGGGACCGGGGAGCCGCCGGCATCCGTGTGATTCTCGACGATAACAGGGCCACGGATACGGATGAAACCGGTACTTTCTGGTTCGACAAGCTCCTGCCCGGCGTCTATCAGGTACGGATTGATTCCGCCACCCTGCCTGGAGATCTGCACTTGACCACGGATGCGATCCGGACGGTGGTGCTCGATGCCGGTAAAACCTTTCGTGTGGATTTGGGGCTGACCCGATACCGGCGCCTGGAAGGAACCGTCTTTAACGACGCGAACGGTAACGGGACCCGGGACAACGGAGAAACCGGCGCGGCCGGCGTCCGTGTGCGGGTCAAAGGTACCGGTTACGTGGCCTACACGGCCGTCGATGGTCGCTTCCGGGTTGATGGCGTACCGGCAGGGATTACGCCCACCGTGGTCATTGATGTCCGGCAGCCGTATGCGGAGGCAGGCCATGGCGCCCTGGGTCTCCAGATGAATTAAACCGGCATCCCGGGGGTTGTCGAAGACCGGTTCCCGGTCGGTTGTCCTGAAAAAATAATTCGCCGGGATCGATTCCCTGTCGGGCCGGGCTCTTTACAGGAGATGGCAAAACCGGTACCATCCAGTGGCAGCGTAACCAATAACCGGGGTGATCAGGAGGGGGACCTGCCATGCAGGCGAAACGAAAAGCCGTCGGATCTGGATTAAAAAGACGTATGGATGCCGGGTGGACCGGGCGGCTTGGCTGGATTGCGATGATCTGCCTGGTCCCCATGTTGCTTGGCGGAATTGATCCGGCCACCCGGGATGCCCTGAAGGTTCAACACATCCTGAAAGCCATTGCGGCCCGGGCCAAGAAGAATCCGGCAGAAAATGCCAACCGGCAGGCCGCCGTTACCGAGGATGAATTAAACGCCTATATCGCCTATCGTCTGGCCCGGGAAAAAGATCCCATGATCCACGGGCTGAAACTGATGCTCATGGAAAACAACCGGGTGCGGGGCCATTTGCGGATCCTGCTCAGCGGAAACAGCCTCCTTGCCCTGCTCGGATCGGATCTGTCGTTCGATTTTGACGGGATACTGCACAGCCGTGACGGGGCCGGGCGGATCGACCTGTCGGCCCTGTCTTTGAATGGCCAGGCCGTCCCGCCCCAGACCCTGGATGCGGTGCTGGCGGCCGTGGCCCAGTATTACGGACAAACGCCGGGCAGTATCAACGACTGGTATGCCCTGCCCGATGGCGTGAAGCGGATAACGGCTCACAAAAGCAAGCTGATATTGGACTATTGAGGGGCGCGGCAACGGCGGCGCTTTTTTTTGAAAAACCATCGCGCAGTTAAATAGATTTACCCTCGTAACACATCGATCATACTGAATACTTGTCCCTTGATACCCTGGTCGACTTTTTCCTTTAAAAAGACAATCGCATCCAGGGTACCGCCCACATAAATATCCCGTCCATTGACATTATGGGTGAACTGAAATCGCACGGTGTCGTCTTTTGATGTGAGCGTATACGTATGCCAGCCATGGCCGGTCAGGTATTCATCCGGAATGTGCCACACGTTTTTTTGGCGTTCCGGATCGCGTTCCCGGATAATATCCGTCACGTCAAAAGGAATGCCCAATGCGTTGAAATACGTCACCATTGCTTTGGCTGTTCCGCTGGTGTCGGCCTTGCCCTGCTGATGGCTTTCTTTCACTTCAAGCCGGTACCCATTGAAAAGACCGGGAAAATTGTCGGCAGCGTAAGCCATCATAGCCTGAAATCCGACAATCTGTTTGGCCATGTTCGGAGAAATCACGGCGGATATGCCTGCCTGTCCGACGGCCTGAACCAGCCGCTCCGGATCCCCGCCGGTCGTGCCCATGACAAAGGGCAGGTGGTGACGGCAGTAAAAATCCGCATTGGCGTGGACGGCGCTGGGATGCGTAAAATCGATGCTGATGAAAGGGCCGTGCCGGTGGATGATATCCGCAATGACAGCGTCCGCCCGGCCGGGCGGGATGAGCTGGAAGCTGGTTTCCGTCACCCGGTGGTCCGTGGCCGTGATTTCCGGCCCGGTCAGGGACGCCGGTACCAGGTTGAAACGGGGGTCGGCCAGGGCATGGCGGGCAATGTTGACCGCCATGTTTCCCGGCATACCGTTGACCATGATATTAATCTGGTGCATTTGCTTATCCTCCGATCTAATTGAAATTAATGTTATTAATCTTAATGCAATCGGTTATCGATTGCAATGCCGGAAATTCATCCGGCGCGAAAAGGGCAAGGATCCGGCGCAGCGATCGGATGGCAGCAGGAATATACGCCTCGAACCGGGTCTTGTGTTTGACCCGGGTGAGGAAGCCGAAAGCGCCGAGCATTTGCAGATTGCGGGAAAGGGCGCAGTATGGATAGCCGGTGCGGAACCGGCGGCGGTCGATGGAGATTTTCTGTTCCAGCCGGGACAGGGCATATGCCACCAGAATCGACTGAATGTCGGGAGGCAGATTGACATACGGGTCGATGAGCAGCGAGGCCAGATCGTACTGGATCGGGCCGGGCCGGGCGCCCTGGAAATCAATAAAATAAAAGCGGTCATCTTTGACCATGATGTTTCGAGACTGGCAGTCCCGGTGGATGAGCCCGTCCACCGCATGGCCCATGATCTGATCGGCCAGGTGGGCGAATTCGGTCTGGCAGGTGTCGATCGCCATGTCCATATCGAGGTAACCATTTAAAAAGGCGGTCACAAAATAGGTGCCTTCCTTTTCGATGACCAGGTCGCGGTCGTAGCGGCGGCTCTGGTGTGTCCAGGCTGGATCAAAGCCGGCTGCGCCGTCAATGGCCAACCGGATCCAGGCGTCGATGACCCGCTGATAAATATCCAGAATGCGATTCTGTCCGGCAGTTTCCCGCGCCAGTGCCTGGAGGTGCCGATCGCCCAGGTCTGCCAGGACGGCCAGGCCCGCAAAACGTTCCCAGGCAAGGAACTGCGGCACGGCGACCCCGCAGCGGTGAAGGTGCCGGCCGATGTCGATAAAGGCGTCAATCTCCTGGGGCGGGGCCCCCCGGCGGATACCGTGATCGACGAGAATCAGGGTGCGTTGGCCCCCGGTGATCCGGTACCAGTGCCGGTCGGAACCGTCTCCGGCCAGCGGCCGGATGCTATAGCCGCTATTGGTGGCGGTGGTGCCAAGCGACCGCCGGATCAGACGATCACGCACTTCGGTTTGATAGGCCGCCGGGGTGCCGATATCCCGCCACTGGCAGCGTTGGGCAATGTACCCGTAAATGGTATCGCCTCCGGCAAGGACCTGGCGGTAGGCATCAATGCTGGTGGAGAAGCGGCCGCCCGGTATCAGGGTGAGAACATCGGGATCCAGCACCTGGATACCGGTGAACGTGTACCCCCGGCGGTTATCCGGTGCGGTATCCGGCGGTGGGCCGTCAAAACCCAGGACCCGGTCGTCTGCATCCACCTGTACGGTGTTGATCTGCGGCTGATCATACAATACGAGGGTAACCCGGCCGGGGTGGCTGCCATGAAAGGCGTATACGTCGGCCAGCGAAATATCGGTGACAATGTCGCTGTTCAGCACCATGAAAGGCTGCCGGTCACCGAAAAAATCAGCGGCATTTTTAATGCCGCCCCCCGTTCCCAGGATTTCCGGCTCATACCGGATTTCAACGGGAACCGGGTATGGCCGGGCGGCAATAAAAGCGTTGATCTGGCGGTGAAGATGATGGGTGTTAATCAGGATTCCCCGGCATCCGGCGGCAATGAGACGCCGGATGGTCCGGTCGATAATCGGTTGGCCGTCAATGGGAAACAGCGCTTTGGGGGTGTGGGTCGTATGGGGCCGCAGGCGGGTGCCGAAGCCCGCCGCCAGAATCATGGCCCGCCAGCCGGTCCGGGACACATCGATATGCGTCTGCATGGCTTACGACAGCCGGTCCAGATATTGCCGGATCAACTCCTGGAAGGCGCCGATCCGGTCGGCCCCTTTATCGCCCCGGATTCCCTTTGACCTGAAATATGCCAGGGCATTGGCATAGTTGATCTGGCTCAATGCTTCCCGCCGGGTCACCTCTTTCTGGCGGAACAGGCGGTTACCGGCGGAGTTAAATTTTTTCATCTGGCGTTTGGATTTGATATCACTGCCGGAAGGTTCGGCCAGAACCCGCAATACGATCCAGTAAGATTCAAGATACGGTTTTAAAAATCCGGCAAACAGCTTAAGTTTACGGAAACCGGCCGATGTCAGGTTGTAGGTGTCCGGCAGGGTGGGGTGGGGAATCAAAATCGCTTCGTTAATGAACGCCTTGATGCATTTACGAACATGGTAATCGGCGGTCTGGTCAAGGTCGTAGGCAAATTCATTTTTGAACAGGCTCTCAAGGGCGGCATAGCGGGTGTGCAGGTCCGTGGAAGAGAACTGGAACGCATCGGGCTGGAGGATTGTCAGGGCGGTGATGGCCGCCGGAACAAAAAAGATGATGCAGTTGTTTTCATAAAATTCCAGGTTGGATCGCTTGTTGACCAGAACGTTGAACACCTCTGCCGTCAGGGGCTTGTTTTTATCTCCGCTGATTCGCTCGATATATGCATTCTGGATATAGGTGTCCAGAACCTGTGTCACCGCATGGTCCGGATCAAGAATAAGCGTGTCGGCAATCTCGACCTGCCGGGTGTTCAGGAACGCCAGATAAGTATGCACATGCCGCATGATCTGATCAAATGTGATGCGTTCCTGTTCACTGTTGAGCAGGGCGGCGGCCACCAGGCCGTGGGGGGTGACGATGGCGGACCGATCGATGGCATTGATAATCCGGAACCCCAGGTCCCGGCAGAATTGATTGAACGCTTTTGTACTCATTTCAGGAATGGCGTGGGGGTGATCGGCCGTCAGGGAGGACAATCGCAATGGTTCGTGAAAGCGGATGGATACCCGGCCCCATTTTTTCTTAAAGATTTTTCGGGCCCGGATCACCTGCCAGATGCTTTCCGGCTTTTTTTCGCCCCCCTCCTGTTCATACAGATACTCTTTTTCTTCCAGGACCCGGTCGTATCCGATAAAGATGGGAACGAAGGCCATATCTTTACAGGCGCCGTTTTTATATGCATTTAACAGGATGGAGAGAAATCCGAGCTTGGGTGGGAGCAACTTCCCCGACCGGCTGCGGGTCCCCTCAATAAAAATTTTAATGTTAAACCCTTCTTCGAGGAGCTTGCAGACATATTCTGAAAAAACCTTGGCGTAAAAGGCGGCGCCCCGGAAGGAGCGCCGGATGGAAAAACCGCCGGCGGCTCGGGCAATAGTGCCAAATGGCGGGAAAAACATGTTTTTCCCGGCGACAATGTGCGGCGAGGGAAGGCCGTTAATATATAAAATATAGGGCAGGATCAGATAGTCCATATGG
>Ga0256846_1000869_pt1 | contig 10616 bp, 10 predicted proteins | sample TevniametaG_FD_189098 | JGI IMG/M metagenome (GOLD analysis project Ga0256846, IMG submission 189098) | Tube worm associated microbial communities from hydrothermal vent at the East Pacific Rise, Pacific Ocean - Tevnia | ecosystem: Host-associated > Annelida > Integument > Unclassified ...
TTAAGTAAATCTCTATCTATTAAAATCCAAAGTAGTTTGTTTGAACCATCGTGAGATTTTGTAACTGTTCCACCAGATTTTTCTACCAGCCGAATTGCGTTTGATACATCAGCATCATCAAACAGCCAAACGTGCAGTGTTTCTGGATATGGTTCAGAGTAAATATAAGGTGAAAGTTTCCATTCAGGTTTGTATTGAGATGCCCATGTGATACGTCCAGAAGATAAGAGATTCTTGATTGTGTGCTTATTAGCAGTTACCAAGTAGGCATGATTAGGTATGTAGCCTTCAATTGTTAAATTGCTTGTGGCAAGTAGTGAATTTTTTTCTGAATCAGATTGGAATTTTACAATGAATCTACTCCCAGAATAATCAGAAGCAGAAAGAGTTGTGGGTATGCGAGTATCAATTGTTTCAGCCTGTAGGAGTATCTGATATGAGTTGTCATAAGGCTGTGGGGTAATTTTATTTATATATGGGCCGTCAACGGAACTATTAGAATTAGCGAATCCTAATAGAAATAATAATACAATGTTCATAGTAGATTCCAATTAAGCAGGATACATGTCTACAGCGTCAGCCCAACGCTTAAGGGCTTCTATGCGCTTTTTGGAATCTTCAGGCAGAATGAATGGGCGTCCTCTACAGTCCAGTATAATTCCGGCTTGACCTCCTGAAACTTCTGCTGTTACGGTTTTTCCAGAGCCTTCACCAAGATTAAAGCCTTTTTCCGGATGAAGCTCAACAATGGCTTTTTTGCCAACATCAAGCGGAAGTTTGACCAGGTCGCCAAATTTTACAGTTATCTCTTCTTGTTCTGAGTCTTCCGGTTTAAATATAACCCTTAGACATTTAGCTCCTTCCTTAGCTTGTCCAACAGGAGCAATAGCGGTTCCCAGAGGTATCAGACAATCCTTTTCAAATACTTCTTGGGCAGCTTCCTCATTAACTTCGGTAAGTACACCTAGGTGCGGCATCATGAATATTGAATCAACGGCGAGGCGTGTAATACCTTCGGGTAGGAAAGCATCAAGCATAAGCATTGCTGCTTGAACACGGCGTGGAGAGTGAGAAAGAGCGCCTCCTGAGCCTACAATTAGTGCTAGAGACGACATATTAACAAGGGTTGCTCCTGAAGAGGTTTGGGAGAAGGCATCGGCAATAGAGCGTTCTTGTTGTACACCCTTAAGTCCCACTGCCATGGTTTTATGTTGTTTTAGAGCGAGCCGTAGGGCTTCACGAGCTACAGCATGTTCCATTTTTAAGTCTTCCAGTGACGCCGGAATGGTAGTTGGACGAATCATCTTGTTTCTGATGCGGTTTCTGAGATCTGCAACGTCAGCCTCGAAGGGAATCCAACGTATGATGTTTTCTGTCCCTGCTTCTACGAGTACATTGGATATGGAGTAACTCATTCCCAGGTTTGCACTTACTGTTCTGTTGAATATTCGTTCAGGCTTTTCATCATCTGAAGAGTATTCTGCGAATACACTGAATATATCGGTAGTTGCTCCGCCAATATCTACGCCAAGGACATCTATTTCCTCACGTTTCCCAATCCTTTCTATAAGCAGTCCCACTGCACCAGGGGTAGGCATTATTGGAACATCTGTCCATGCCATAAGGGTTTTATAACCTGGAGCGTGAGCCATGACGTGTTCCATGAAAAGATCGTGAATTTTATCGCGTGCAGGTCCTAGATTTTCCCGTTCAAGCACAGGGCGTAAGTTTTCAACAATGACCAATTCCGTAGATTCTTGAAGGGTGTCAAGAATAATTTTTCTTGCGTCCTTATTTCCAGCATAAATAACAGGAAGGCTATAGGTTGTTCCAAACCGCGGTTTAGGATCGGCTGCTTTGATAAGTTCGGCCAACTCTGCTACATGGGAAATGGTTCCGCCATCAATACCTCCAGAGAGAAGAATCATATCTGGACGAAGGTGACGAATGCGTTCAATCTTTTGATGGGGTAGTCTTCCGTCATTCGAGGCGATTACATCCATAACGATTGCTCCGGCTCCAAGAGCGGCACGAGCGGCGCTTTCGCCAGTCATACTTACAACTACACCAGCGACCATCATCTGCAGGCCACCGCCGGCTGAGGAAGTAGAAATGTATACGTCAACGCCTTCCTTTTTGTTCTTCGCAGGCTTGATTATTTTTTCGCCATCCAAAATTTTCTTTCCGGTTAACTCTTCAACTTCACGAATGGCGTTAAGTGCGCCTCTGGTGACGTCTTCAAAAGGAGCCTCTACTGTAGTAGGGGCTTCTCCACGAACGACCAGCCGGTATTCATCTCCTTGCTTTTCGATGAGAATTGCTTTGGTTGTTGTAGAACCGCAGTCAGTTGCAAGGATAGTTTCAACTTTCTTAGGTGTTTTTTTACTTTCTTTTGCCACGCTTCTCTCTCCTTGCTTGCTTGGCTTCTTTTTTTAATTTCCTAGCTTTCTTTGCTTCAGCGCCCCAATTTGCCTCATGTTCTTCAATTTTTTGTATCAGGAGTTCAAGGTTAGTACGATCTTCAAAAAAGGCGGTGATTTCATCATATATCGGACTTGTTGTAAAAGCGCCCACCATGGGGGCAAAAAAAACTAAAAGTTGATTGCCCACAAAACTTAAGGGTTTGAAGGCTTCAATTAGTACTATAGCCATTGGAGTTAGGCGGAATTTTACCACCTGTTTGGCTATTTTTGCAGAAATCTCAGTCCTGCGTTCTTCGCTTAGGTCTGAAGCAAACATCTAATTCCTTAACAGCCCGAACCTCATCAAGTCTCCTTACAGGTGTAGTGTGGGGAGCTTGACGAAGCATTTCGGGATTAATTTTGGCTTCTTGCATTATGTTCTTCATTGCGTCAGCAAAGCCTTCAAGTGTTTCAACAGACTCTGTTTCAGTTGGTTCGAACATCAATGCTTCGGAAACAATTAAGGGGAAGTATATGGTAGGTGCATGGTATCCGTAGTCAAGAAGGCGTTTTGCTAAGTCTGTGGTTTTTAAGTGGTAGTTGCGTAAAGGTTTACCTGAGGCGACAAATTCGTGCATACAATGCTCTTTATGAGGGATTTCCAAAGTATCTTCAAGTAATTTCTTTAAGAAATTTGCGTTGAGGATAGCGTTGCGTGCCGCTTGTGATATGCCCTTTGCGCCAAGCATTCTGATGTAGGTGTAGGCGCGTATCATAACCAGAAAGTTACCGTAAAAACCATGCAGTTTCCCAATTGAATCAGGTAAATCATAATTTAAGGTAAAGTTCTCTCCATTTTTTGCAACAACCGGTATGGGTTGGAATCGTGCCAGTTCGGCAGTCATGCCAACAGGGCCTGAACCTGGGCCGCCGCCGCCATGCGGGGTAGAAAAGGTTTTATGAAGATTGAAATGCATCAAATCAAACCCCATTGACGCGGGGCGTACAATTCCCATCAATGCATTCAGATTTGCTCCATCCAGATAAGCTAATGCGCCTACTGAATGAATTTTATCGAGAACTTTTACAATATCTTTTTCAAATAATCCCAATGTGTTGGGATTGGTAATCATAATTAAAGCTACATCTTGTGAAAGCTTTGAAGTTAAATCATCAATATCTATAAGTCCCTGAGGGGTGGATTTAATTGTAACGGTATGGAATCCAGCTAAATTTACACTGGCAGGATTTGTGCCATGAGCTGAATCTGGTATGAGAACTTTGGTTCTTTTTTCGCCCTTATTATCAAAATAAGCGTTGACAATCAAGTTAGCGCATAATTCTCCCTGAGCGCCGGCAGCAGGTTGCAAGGTAACAGTATCAAAGCCGGAAATTTCGCAAAGATATTTTTCCAACTCATACATCAATTTTAATGCGTTTTGCGTTACCGCAGGAGGGGTTAGTGGATGCAAGGAAGCAAAACCCGGTAGCCGAGAGACTTCTTCGTTAATCTTGGGGTTATACTTCATTGTACATGACCCTAAGGGATAGAAACCTTTGTCAACATGGTGATTTAGGGAAGAAAGATGAATATAATGCCTTGCTAACTCAGATTCTGAAGCTTCGGGAAGCATTGCTGGATTTTTTCGTATGTATCTTTGGGGGATAAAGTCTGCGATATCTTTTTCTGCTATATCCGGTTTGCCGAAAGTGAATCCTCGACGTCCGGATTTTGACAAATCAAAAACCAACTTCATATCAATGATACTATCCATAAACAGAGCCTTGTCAATGTATTTATCTGGAATTTATGAAGGTATAAATGTTGAATTATATAAGGTTATGTGAAAGTTTCAAACAGATAATCATTATAGGCGGGGAAATTTTCGTATCCCTAAACTTACTAGTTTTGCCTAATTACTTGCTGTTTTTTAAGGAATAGAATCTCTTTTTGCCCTGCAGGAATCCTTATAAGCGGTAGTTTTTAGACAAGTAAGGGTAGTATATGCTCTTTCCATACCCTAGCTGCTTTGATGCGCAGGTCTTGAAGGGCAAGATTATTCTTAAGCGTCAGGTGGCATTTTTTTTTGAAATCTTTCAATGGACGCTGTGAAGCCAGTATTAACTTTGCTCGTTTAGCAGGCATTCCTTTTAATCCAAGTCGTGATATAGCCGTTTCATCTGAGGTTTCTAAAACAATCAATAAGTTGCATTTATCTGCAATTGGCCAGTCAAGCAGTAAGGCGGCATCAAGTATTATTATTTTTTTTGTAGAAGATTTAATTCGGTAATCTAATTCTCCAAGCAAGGCAGGATGCATAATTGCGTTCAATTTATCAAGTTCTAACGTGTTGTTGAACACTTTTTCTCCTAAGACATTTCTGTTCAGCTTGCCGTCTTTGTCGAAAATCTTTTTCCCAAAGGTTTCATTAAGATTTTTTTTAATTGTGGGGTTTTCGTAAAGTTCCCATGCTATTGGATCTGCTTCCAGATGTTCTGTTTTTTCTTTATATACAGTATTACCTATTTCTGTAAGTATACGAGCAAAAGTGGTTTTGCCTGAACCGGCTCTTCCCGTAACGCCTATTAGAATTTTTCCTGCAAATTTACAACTGCTTGTTTCCATAGTCCCTTCTCCGCATCATGAAAAAAGTAAAGCCGGAAGGGTTATACCCCTTTCCGGCTTTTAATTTCGTTAATTAATTTAGGTACTATTTCAAATATATCGCCAACTATTCCTAGGTCGGCAACCTTGAAAATAGGAGCATTTGGGTCTTTGTTAATAGCAATGATAAAATCCGAAGACTGCATCCCAACCAAATGCTGAATTGCCCCTGAAATACCGAGGGCAATGTAAAGTTTGGGAGCTACAGTTCTTCCGGTTTGGCCTACTTGATGGGAATAATTTATCCAACCTGCATCAACTGCCGATCTTGATGCGCCAACAGCGCCTCCTAAAAGCTCTGCCAATTCCTCAATCATAGCGAAATTTTCAGGAGCTTGCAAGCCGCGTCCGCCTGTAACAATGATGTCTGCTTCGGCTATGTTTTGATGCGAGGTATCGTCCATTTCAAAGCCAAGGAACTTAACCCTGTTAGGCTGAGCTGTGATTGGAACTTCAATTACTTCTCCTTGCGAGGAGTAAGGTTCAGATAAAGGTTTCATTACCTTAGGACGTACGGTTGCCATTTGTGGACGATGCTCAGGACAAATAATGGTAGCCATTATATTGCCACCGAAGGCGGGACGGGTTTGAAGCAAGAGTCGTCTATCGGTATCAATATCTAAAGAAGTGCAATCGGCGGTCAGACCAGCGTATACTTTTACTGCAATACGTGCAAGGAGCGAACGTCCAATAAAGGTTGCTGCTCCTAGTACAATTTCAGGTTTATGCTCTTTTATAAGGTCTGAAAAAACTTGCGAATAAGGTTCTGCGGCAAAATGATTGAGCGATTCGTGTTTTGCAAATAAAATTGTATCAGCTCCGGCTTTTAACAAGGAATCAGGTGTTTCAACTTCATGACCTAAAAGAATAGCGGTAACCGGAACATCCAATTTTTCAGCTAAGGTTCTGGCTGCGCCAAGTAATTCGTATGAACATGTCTGAATTTTTCCTCTACGCTGTTCTGCAAATACCCAAATTCCGCGCCATTCATCAAGATTCACATTGGCCGTTTTCTGAACCTCTTCAATCTCTAAAGCACCAACTGGGCAAACAGGAACGCAGGCTCCGCATAAAGTACATGCTTCAGTAACAAAAAGTTTGTCATTATTAATCTCAAGTGCGCCAAAAGGACATGCGGGAATACATTCTCCGCATAATGTGCATGTATCGTTATCAATACGTAGAGCCATTAGAATATCCCCTTCTCTTGAAGTTTGTCGACAATAATTTTTGCCGCGTCCTGAGGTTCCAGTTCTGTGTGGAGTTCACCTGTTTTTCTGGGAGGAGGAGGGAATACCTTGACTACTTGTGTTGGAGAAGCCTGAAGGCCAACCTGTGTTTCTTCAATATTTAAGTCGTCAAAGCCCCAAACAGGAATTTCAGCTTTCTTAGCGGTCATTTTTCCGCGTAGACTAGGAAGTCGAGGTTCGTTGATTTCCTTCACCGTTGTAATTAAACAGGGGAGAGGCAATTCTAGTTTTTCAGAACCCTCTTCCCACATCGATTGTAGGGCTATAGTTCTGGAATTTGTATCTATGCCATCCACTTTGCGTACAAATGTGGCTTGGGGAATATCTAAAAATTCGGCAACCCCAGGGCCTACTTGAGCAGTATCACCATCTGCTGCCTGCTTACCGGTAAAGATAATATCAAATTCGCCAATCTTTTTGATTGCGGCGGCAAGGGTTATTGATGTGGCCCAGGTGTCGGCGCCTGCGAATTTTCTGTCCGATATAAGTATTGCTTTATCAACACCCATTGAGATAACTTCGCGAAGGGCATTCTCTGCCTGCGGGGGACCCATCGAAATGGCAATAACTTCTCCACCGGTTTTTTCCTTAAGTAGTAATGCCTCTTCAACCGCATACAAATCGAATGGATTAACGATTGAAGGAACACCCTCACGAATGAGGGTGTTAGTTTCAGGATTTACCCGTACTTCGGTAGTATCGGGTACCTGTTTTATACAAACTATAAATTTCATTTTTGGAATTTTTTAATAAGCAAGGTTACATTGTGTCCGCCGAATCCAAAAGAATTAGAGATTGCCGCTTTGATTTCTTTCTCTCTGGTAGTACCTGGAACATAATCAAGATCACAATCTTTACCAGGATTCTCAAAATTTCTGGTTGGATGGACTTTCCCTTGATTGATAGAAAGGGATGTAATTACTGCCTCAGCGCCTCCAGCGCCGCCAAGAAGATGTCCCAGCATTGATTTTGACGAAGAAACCCATAATTTGTCGGCGTGTTCTTTAAATACGCCTCTTATAGCTTTTGATTCCATTAAATCGTTAAGTTCTGTTGAAGTGCCGTGCGCATTTACATAGTCTATATCTTCAGGGTTAAGTCCAGCTTCGTCAAGAGCCATATTCATGGCCAACTTAGGACCGATTCCGTCAGGGTGGGGGGCTGTCATATGGTAGGCATCTCCAGATAGACCGTAACCTGCAATTTCTGCATATATTTTGGCATTACGTTTGCGGGCGTGTTCCAGCTCCTCTAAAACTAAAATGCCTGAACCTTCGGCTATAACAAAGCCGTCGCGGTCAGCGTCAAATGGTCTTGAGGCTTTTTCAGGATCATCATTGCGTTTAGATAGTGCCATCATATTTGCAAAACCTGAAATGGAAAGCCCGCTTATTGCAGCTTCCGCGCCTCCAGTAATCATTACATCAGCTTTTCCCTGTTTAAGTAATTGAAAGGCTGAGCCGACAGCGTGGGCGCCTGACGCGCAGGCCGATACCGTACAAAAATTAGGGCCACAAATTCCATATTCAATAGATACCATTCCTGATGCCATATCGGGTATCATCATAGGTATCAAAAGCGGGGAAACTCTTTTAGGTCCTTTGCTCAGGAACTTCTCATGTTCCTTTTCCCAAATCAGTATGCCACCCATTCCGACGCCTATAATTACGCCGCAACGTTCCGGATTTTCTTTATCGAATTCTATGCCAGAATCATCAACCGCTTCATGAGCTGTCCAGAGCGCGAATTGGGCGAATCTATCCATACGTTTGGCTTTCTTAAAGTCAATACGTTTTGTAGGATCGAAATCTTTGACTTCGCCTGCAATCTGGACGGCAAGCTCAGATGGGTCAAATGCCGTAATTCGGGCAACACCATTCTCTGCTGCTAGAAGTCTTTGCCAGCAGGTTGGGGCGTCGTGCCCAAGTGATGTAAGCAAACCGACGCCCGTTACTACTACTCGACGATTCATAAGAGTCCTTATGCCGTCAAAACTTACTATTTAAGCTTGGACTCAAGATACTCTATTGCCTTACCAACGGTTTCCAGCTTTTGGGCGTCTTCGTCCGGGATCTCGATTTCGAATTTTTCCTCGAATGCCATAATTAACTCAACTGTATCCAGTGAATCGGCGCCAAGGTCATCAATGAACTTAGCTTCAGGCAAAACTTTCTCTGCGGGAACATGTAGCTGTTCTACAATAATGTTTTTTATGTCATCCAAAAGAGCCATTTAATCCTCCTTAAAAATAGTTTACTGAGGCGAAGTCTACCGCAAACAGCACGACTTGTCAAGTAATTGAGGGTAGAGTTTTATTTATGTCCTTAACTTCTTTGAGGCTATAAATATCCGTAAGTTGTTTTAAGGCAATTGGTTAAATTGATTGATGGAACTTGTTGTTACTTTTCTATAAACTTATTTGGGAATTAGCATTGAACAAGATTATTCACTGAAAAGCAATTAATTCAATTACCATACTTTGGTAGGGTCAATAAGTTGGCTAAGTTTATCGTAGATTTGTTTTGTATGGGTTTGCGATTTCAAGGCATCAGCAGTGAAATAATACTCTTTTCCGGCATTTTTAATTATAAACCACGCAGTATATTGATTCCACTTGATGTTAATCCCGAACCATTTAATCTTGATATCACGTAAATTAAAGGGAAATTATGCCTACTACAAAAGCCAATGATGAGTAGAAAATATCATAATTTAATGAATAAGACATCTTTTTTGGTTCTCTAACTAATACTTTTTTGCCATTTCATTATTTATCCACCGTTCCTTAAAGTCTAAAGTGGTTGCAAATAGCTCAACGATTCTTGAGTCTATTATCATCAAAGGCATCAATTCTGTACACCTTTTTGTAAGTCTTTATAATTCGAGTTCCAAATTACTTCTTGCCTGCTGTTGAAAAAAGAATTTCTGATATTTCAAGAGTTAGTTGTTCGCCTAATGTCTCAAAGGCGGCGTCAATACTGAAATTCAGGTCGTATTTTGGTGTTCTGAGTATGATACCGCCCATTATTGGCGCAGTTTCTGATTTTTTAGCCCAGGCTGAAGACTTGAATTTCTTTTTGTCAGACTCTGAAAGAAGTATTATACTTCCTTTTCCATGCTGCTTGACAATTTTTGCAATTAATGTTGAATAAGAACGGGCGCGAGTGAAATCTTGGGCAGCCTTTTTTAATACGGTGTTAATGAGTTCGTGCTTGGTTGTTAAAACTTCTTTGTTTGACGCCAAGCGAGCTTCTGAGATAATTTCTCTATGGATACGTTCTTTCTCAAGTTTAGCTAGTTTTTTTGTTTCCTCTTTGTATGCGGTTATTGTTTCTTTTTGTTGTCTATTCAGTGTTTCTATTCGTTGTGCGTATTCAACCTCAATTTCTTTTGCCTTCTTTTTGGCGTCGGCAATTATTTTGGCGCTTACTTTATCTTCAGCCATACTATTTTTATTTTATACCGAGCCAGATGAAGATAGTTACTAGTAGACCAAGTACGGCATAGGTTTCAACCATTGCTCCATAGATAACGGCTTTTGTTGAATCCTTAGGACGTTTGGCGGTCATTTCAACACCTGCTGCGCAAACTTTACCTTGATGAATTCCTGACAATAGGCCTGTAAAGGCTATAGGAAGGGCTGCAAAAAGGAATTGAATTCCAGTCCACAAATCCATATTAGCTACTCCGGCGGTTCCCATTACGCCCATTTTACTTAGGATAAGGAATGCAGCTAAGAATCCATAAAATCCTTGGGTACCCGGTAGTACCACTAATATGAATAGTGAGCCAAATTTATCAGGGTCTTCTGCAAGAACACCGTTAGCTACTTTTGCGGCGTAGCCTATGCCGATGGCTGAGCCGATACCAGCTAAAATAGCGGCGACACCTGCGCCGAGTATACCAATAGCCATGCCTACAGGATCAGATCCCATTTAGGTCCTCCTTGTCACTTTGACGTAACGTGTTTTTAATTCAAATGGTTCAAATGGAGTACCGCCACCCTTAAAGAAGCGGGGCAGATATTCCACATATTGCAAACGTAAGGTATGAACAAATCCGCTTAATGCGCTCATCACCAGGTTGTAGACGTGGCCTACAGTTAGTACGATAAGCATAAGTATTACAGATAACACAGGTATCCCTTCAAACATCCATGCAATTTGGTTAAATGCTGCGGCAACACCTGCGGTTACCATACCTAAGGCCATTAACCTTACGTATGAAAGTACAATTCCTAGAACTCCTGTTGTGTTGGAGTAAACGTTGTAGGTTCCCCAAATAATCCGTCCCCCCCAG
>Ga0256846_1000871_pt1 | contig 10580 bp, 8 predicted proteins | sample TevniametaG_FD_189098 | JGI IMG/M metagenome (GOLD analysis project Ga0256846, IMG submission 189098) | Tube worm associated microbial communities from hydrothermal vent at the East Pacific Rise, Pacific Ocean - Tevnia | ecosystem: Host-associated > Annelida > Integument > Unclassified ...
TATAAATAAGGAAATAATTATCATTCTTAATTCAAGCGGTGGAGCGAATCGGCTGTTTACACTCACGCCCATCGGGAGAGGGCTGGGGTGAGGAGCGGCTGTTCCATTCAAAATAATTTTAAAACCGTTTTCTTGCCGCTATATCTCAATTCCATTATATTGCAAACGAGTGTTCGCTTATTCCACGTTCTTTGAAAAGTAATAGGTATATATATAAGAATTGTAGAAAGTGTAGAAAAGTGTAGAAATTCGTAATAAAATGTAGAAAAATACAAAACTGCATATATCTTTTAACGCATTGCTATTACAACTATTTATATCATTATTCGTAATTATTACGTTTTTACGCCATCGTAGTAAAAAATTCACTAATCCGTAGAAAAGTGTAGAAAAAATTACTGTCATGCTCAATAAAAAATAACCACATCCTTCAGGGTGCTGTCGCAGGAATTACATTGTCTTTTGCTTTTCTTTCCCCACCTTGAGCAAGGGGCAATTAGATTAATTATAAAATAACGGTAAACGCAGTGCCTTTGCCTAATGTGCTTTCGAGATGTATTTCGCCTTTGTGCAGTCCGACAATATGCTTAACAATCGAAAGCCCGAGTCCTGTACCTGTAATTGCACGCGAATGAGACTGCTCGACAGTATAGAATCTCTCGAATATACGTCCTCTATGTTCAGCCGGAATACCTTTGCCCGTATCAGTAATGGAAATAATTGTATGGCTCTTCTTCGTTTTTACGGTAATTGTTATTGAACCTTTATCGGTATGAGTAAGAGCATTCTCAATTAGATTAATCAGTACCTGCTCGAACATAAATTCATCAACATAGATGAAAGTATTCGGCTCAATTTCCTTTTTAAGTACAAGCCCTTTCTCTGCCGCTCTTGGCGAAAACATATCGAATAAATTATCAATCAAGGTGTTTGCATCAACATCTCTTCGTTGTAGTTTCGTTTCCGGATTTTCGAGCTTGGAGAGCAGTAGTAAATCCTGAACAATATTAATCAATCTCTGTGTTTGCCGTTCGATAATCTGCAAATAACGTTTATTTTCGCCCTCTGCGTCTTCTTCCATTGTTTCGACAAATCCCATAATGGCTGTAAGCGGTGTTTTCAATTCGTGCGAAACATTTGAAATAAAATCCTTTTTAACCAATTCCAGATTTTTGTAATCCGTAATATCGTAAAAAATAATAATAACATCATTATTAACTATATTACGGCTGGCACTTGCAAGATAGTATCTGTCATCGAATTGAATTTCTGCGACCATACTCTTTTTAGATGTCTGCATCTTCTTCACCAATTTTTGCAAATCAACATTGCGAATTAGTTCCCAAAAATATCTGCCGTCTATTTTTTTTAGTCCGAAATACTGTTTGAAATTTTTATTGCAGAAAGTAATTTGTTCATTTGCATCAATGACGACAATGGCATCGCGAATAGATTTGACAATGCTCGAAATCTCTTTTTGCTTCTCTTTAATCTCGTCAAAATTATCTTTTAATTTTTCTGCCATATTATTGAAGTTGCCGGCAAGTTCGCTTAGCTCGTCATTTGTATTCAAATACACCCTTGCAGTAAAGTCCTTTTTGGCAATTCTATTTGATGCACCAACCAATTTCTTGATATTATTTGAAAACCTTCGCGAAAAGAAGAACAAAACAAGCAGAGCAAGAAATAAAATAACAGATGTAAATGCTATTATTTTCCAAATAATGTCGTAATATAAATTATTTAAGTAAGTAATGGGAATACTTACACGGGAAAACCCGAGCAGTTCCCCGTTGCGGCGGACAGCCATTGCTTTATATAGCATCTGTTCTTTGACGGTATAACTAAACCTAATGGATTTCCCTGTGCCGAGTTTTGCCGCATCAATTATTTCCGGGCGGTCTGAATGATTTTCCATTTGTGCAGGTTGTTTACGAGAATCTGCAACTACCCTACCGTCCTTCAGAATAATAGTCAAGCGTGTATTAGATTTCTTGCCGAGTATTTTGATGAGCGAATCCAGTGCCTTATAATTTCCATCTATAATGTATCGCTCGGTTTCCACAAGAGTAGTTTTATTCAAATTCGCAATTTGCTCGCTGATATTTTCAATCGTATTTCGTTTTATCGTATTGAAAGAAAAATATAATGTAACAAACATAATAAATATTATCGTTACAAAATAGATGCTGAATATTTTTGTAAAAATCGAACGCATATAATATCTTAACTATTATTTATTGTTTGTATTGTTTTCTTTCGTATTCTTCCCTTTATCTTCTTCATAGATATTGTCTTTATCCAATTGGAAATTGTGTTTGACAATTTTTGCATCAACAATGAAAATAATCTCGTGTGCTACATTTACAGCCAAATCCGAAATAAATTTCAAATTCCTATTTATATCATTAAGATAAGAGCAATACTCCGCCGTTTCCGGATTACTTTTAATCAATTCCACATAAAAATCAAATGCATCATAGAACAATATTTTTGCTTTTTTCAAAAGTTTAAGCACATCTTTTGCAAGATTTGTATTTGCATAAATAAACGAATCGAGCGAAAGCGTTATCATTTCCGAAACAATATTACCGAATTCAATTACTCTATTGCGTTCAATAGCAATACTCGAATCGGGTATTCTGCCAATTGTTTTTGCAATATCAACGATGATGTCTCCGATTAGTTCCATATTATCATTGATTGAAAGAGCTGACATAGTAATTCGCAAATCGGAAGCAACAGGTTGCAATTGTGCAAAAATACGCATACATTGCTTGTCTATCTTAATATCAATCTTATCAATCTTATCATCATTCTTAACAACGAGTTCGGCAAGTTTTTTGTCCTCTGTCTGCAATGCTTTAATAACATAATCAATTTGCTGTTGCAAAAGCGTACCCATCTTAATCAAGCGGGAACGAAGCTTATCAAGTTCTGCATCAAATTTCAAAAAAATATGTTCATTCATATTCTATCCATTATAAATTCATACAAATATAATAAATTATTCCGCATATAATTATCCGAATCTTCCTGTTACATAATCTTCCGTCTGCTTTTTCTCGGGATTTGTAAAAATACTTCTCGTACTATTATATTCTATTAGTTCTCCTAGATAAAAGAAAGCCGTAAAATCACTGACACGTGCCGCCTGTTGCATATTATGTGTAACAATAATTATTGTGTAATTCTTTCGCAACTCCGTAACAAGTTCCTCTATCTTGGCAGTCGATACAGGGTCAAGTGCAGATGCGGGTTCGTCCATCAATATAATATCGGGATTCACTGCAAGGCTTCGGGCAATACAGAGGCGCTGCTGCTGTCCGCCGGAAAGAGCCAATGCAGAGTCTTTCAAACGGTCTTTCACTTCGTCCCAAATTGCGGCATTTTTCAGACTTGTTTCAACAATTTCGTCAAGTTTCATTTTTTCTTTTACTCCGTTTATCCTCGGTCCATAAGCAATATTATCATATATTGATTTAGGAAATGGATTTGATTTTTGGAAAACCATGCCGATACGCTTTCGCAATTCAACTACATCAATTCGCTTGTCATATATATTATATCCCTCAATTTCGACACTTCCATCTACACGCGTACCGTCTATTAGGTCATTCATACGATTTAATGTTCTGAGAAAAGTAGATTTGCCGCAACCCGATGGTCCGATGAAAGCGGTTACATTCTTTTCGTAAATGTCCAAACTAATATCTTTTAGTGCTTGCTTTTTCCCATAATAAAAATTGAGATTATCTATTTTAATTTTTACTTTTTTCATCTTCCAATAATATTATTACATACATAAATTATTTACTAAACCCATATTTCTTTCTCATCTTCGAGCGTATGAATATCGCCGAAAAATTCAAGGCAAATGTTAGCACTAATAATACAAACGTTGTTGCATATTGCAGTGGCAGGGTTTGCTCCACATTTGTAGATTGCGTTGTTAGAATATAAATATGATAACCGAGTTCCATAAATTGGGAATTTAGAGACGAAGGCAAATCGGGCAAATAATAAGCGGCTCCGGTAAATAAAATAGGTGCCACTTCACCTGCTCCTCGGCTGATAGCAAGTATAGTGCCTGTAAGAATACCTGTGATTGAACTCGGAATAATAATTTTCCTTATTGTAGTAAATTTAGTTGCACCAAGCGCGAGGCTTGCTTCTATCATATCTTTCGGAACAGCCCGTATTGACTCCTCTACCGATACGATAACAACAGGAAGAGTGAGAAGTGCCATTGTGAGAGCCGCCCAAATCAATGCAGGTTGTCCCCAAACAGGATTTTGCGAATTTCTCATTTCCTTGATTAGCATTTGCTTAGTAAATTTCGCTTCGTCCCCTTTATTCCTAAGTATATCAGCAAGCATTGCCGATACTTCAGCATCTGTATTTCCACCTGTATTTTTAAAATATTCGTCTAACTCCGCAATCGCTACTGCCTTAGTACGACTATACGGACTTTGTTGCTTTGCAAGTATTTCGTTTACTATTTCAATTCTATTCTCAAATTGAATTTTATCAATAGTCTGTCCGATAGTATTGATAAAAAATCCCAAGCCAAACAGACCGAATACTATTGCGGGTACACCGGCAAGTGTATTAATTGCAAATCTTATTGTTCTCGCTATCTTCGAACTTTCCTTAGTATATAATGTTAAATATAACGATGTGATTACCCCGAAAGGTACACCAACTACGGACATAAGTATTACCAATAAAGCAGTACCCATAATAGCCGGAAAGATGCCACCCTCTGTCAAACCTTGTTCAGGTGATTTAAATATAAAATCAAATGTCAGCTGCGATTTTGCAGAAAAGAAAATATCACCCAAAAAATAAATAACAAAAAATATTAGCAGAACTGCCGCCGCACCACTAATAATCAGAAATATATTTTCGTGCAGTTTCTTTTTTGCGGCTATGGACATCTTTTTAATAGTAAATGGAAAAACGGCAATCAATAATATTGCTACAAATATCGCATAATAGAAATTAGTCCATACTGCTGCAAGGGCAATCAAAGCCGTTGTGCCGAGCGCAATAAGTGCCGCACTAATTCGCATTTTGCTTTTGTTGTTGTTGTCAATCATTTATTTTCCTTGCATCTTACGTACTAATCTTTTCTTTACATAAAATTCGGCAAGTGCATTTAATGTAAATGTAAATACAAACAGTATTGCTCCGATTAGAAATAGAACGCCATAATGTACGCCCCGAAATTCCACTTCCGCCATTTCGGCTCCAATTGTTGCAGACAGCGTGCGTATCGGCTCGAACAAATCGCATGAAAGCAAAGCCGCATTACCGCTTGCCATCAGCACAATCATAGTTTCGCCGAATGCTCTACCGAAACCGAGAATAATTGCGGCGAAAACTCCGGGCGTTGCCGCAGGTAATATTACGCGCCATACCGTTTGCCAGCGAGTTGCTCCAAGTGATAGACTCGCTTCCTTTAAATTATGTGGGACGAAGTTCATCGCATCTTCGGCAACTGTGTATATAATCGGAATGACGGCAATGGCTATGCCGGCACCGGCAACAAATGCGTTCAGCCGATACTCTGTTCCAAACCAGTCCCGAAACAATGTTGCCAATGTCATTAGAGCAAAGAAGCCGATGACGACTGACGGAAATCCCGCAATTATCTCTATGAATGGTTTTATTATTTCTTTCTGTCTCTTGCTTGCAAAGGTTATCGTAAAAATAGCCGCAAGTATTGCCAATGGTGTTGCTATTGCCAGTCCTATGGCTGTTACTTTTAGAGAGCCGACAAACAAGGGAAGCAAATTGAATTTTGGTTTCCGGCTGACCGGTTGCCACAGAAATGCAGATTTGCCTTCAATCATACCATTGGGCATAATTAATTCACTTGCAGTAATCGGTTTGTCCTCCATATATTCCAAAGACTCGGACTCCTCAATATCGTCATCTGTATTGATGTCCTTAACAATACCACCATAACTTCCTTGTGAAAATTCATCTTCTTCATTACTATATGTTTCCGGTGAGTAGCTCTCTTGTTCTAAATTACCGTTACTACCCTTTACTGTTTCAATTGTTGTTTCATCTCTTTCGATGAAAGCATAAATGGACTCATTGAATACAAAGTAAAAGATGGCAATAATAATTAGTATTGTGGAAATCGCCGTCATCTGAATAAACCGCTCGGCAATTATTTCGGATATATATAGTTTTTTTCCGTAGTGAAGAGGCGCAGGCTTAATATACTTTTCAGTATTCTTAGTTTCGCCTTTTTTCCGTTTGTTTGTTTCAGTCATTTCATTTGTATTTAGCATATTCCAAATATAAAATATGCGGCGGTAAGAAAACCGCTCCCTACCGCCACATTAGTAAATTATCTAACAGGAAAATACCCTACTTTATTAACAATTGCCTGACCTTCGCGACTTAATGTCCAATCAATAAACTTTTTAATTGCTCCCTTTGGTTTATAAATAACATACATATACAAGTATCTTGCAATGGGATATTTGCCGCTTTTAATATTATTCTTTGTAGGTGCATAGCCATTAACTTTGGCATATTTCACACCCTTTGCATAAGCCATTCCACCATAGCCGATTGCATTCACATCTTTTGCAACGGCATTGACAACGGCGGCAGTTCCGGGCAAGTTCTGTGCCTTCGGCGAATAATCCCTGCCCTTTAAAATATGGTCTTTGAAGAACACATAAGTACCGGAATTATTTTCACGACTGTAAAGGATAATCTTTGCATTCTTGCCGCCTACTTCTTTCCAATTGCTTACTTTTCCGGTAAAAATATCTTTAAGCTGTTTTGTACTGAGATTTGTTACCGGATTCTTCTCATTGAGATAAACCGAAAGACCGTCCTTACCGCATGGAATTTCAATACCGTTTGTTCCGTATTTTTTTCTCAATTTTTTTATTTCCGATTTTTTCATCGGTCTCGAAGCATTACAAATATCTGTTGTTCCGTTGATTAATGCGGCAATACCGGTACCCGAGCCGCCGCCCGTTACTTGAATAGTGATATTCGGATGCTTACTCATAAATTTCTCCGCCCAGCGCTGCGATAGAATAACTATCGTATCCGAACCTTTAATTGTAATTTTCTGCTTTGTCGTAAATCCGTACACTGCAAGTCCGACAGCAACAATTGCAATTGCGATTAATGTTTTCTTTAACATATCTTTCTCCTCAGTTAAGAATATATAAATGGGTTAATTAAAATTTCATTTGTGCGCGGAAAGTAAGAACATTATTTACCGGCGATTCTTTGAAAACACCGTTAGTTTGTGTACTTACCATATCATACCACAATGATAACCTGAACTTAGTGAACGAATAATTATGAATGCCAAAGCCAATAGTCGAATGCGTTAAATCGTTTTTCGAACTGATATTTGCATCATTAATAGCTGTGTTCGGGTCGTAGCTGTCATATTTAACAACTGCTTGCCATTCCTTGCCTATATTTTTAATAAAATATATATAGTAACCCGCAAAATTTCTCATACGTAACGGTGCGGAGCCGTCCTTTGCCGGTTTATCTACATTGTTACCCCAAAGATATGCGGCAGCAATTTTTATTCCCGACAAGAAATCAAAATGGAGTTGTGTATTCACACCATACCAAGTTCTGCTTAGTCCGTCTCCGACTTTATATTTAAGAGTATCAATAACAGTAACATCACTTTCGGGTAGAATTACTTTTTTAGTATTAGCCGACATATTGCCGATACGCGTATGGGCGCCAAGAGTCATTTTTATATGATTACCAAATTTCATATTTTTTTTCAAACGAATCATACCATAGAAAGGATAATCGCCGAAATTCGGCAAGAACTGTTTATACATAGTCTCGTAGGTATTATTGAAAGCCGTCAAATCAAGTTGAAACAGCCCCTTTGGTTTGATTACAAATCCAAAGCCCAAATCACATTCGCCATGATAGAGAACGCCGGTTACACTTGCACGCTCCGGTGATTCGCGTTTACTTGACGAATACTCCACTTCATAAAAGGGGCGATTGAAGACGCCTGCCTTAAATGTAATAACTTTTGACCAAGGGTCGCTCAATTTAATATAGGCATCTTTGATTTTCCCACCTTTATTGGTGAAATCCGTTTGAAAAACAAAGCCCATAAGCCCCTTGATATATTTAAATTTCAATCTTGCACGCCGCAGAATAAATCTGTCTTTAACAAATTCGGCGGGATTGTATGGGTTCTCCTTGAAGCCCGTTTCTTTTGAAGTATGCTGAAACTGAGCTTGAATGTACCCGCTAATTTTCAAGGGTGAACTTTTCGTCTCTTCCGCTTTCAGTGTAGAAAATGATAGAACAATCATTGCTACCAATAATGTGATAAATGTTTTGGAAAGAAATTTCATAAAAAACCTTTAAATAAGTTTTAAAAATAAATTATTAACAATCACTGCAAAATTACATCTGAAATGTAAAGGGAAAATAAAGATTGTGTTAATTTTCTGTTAATTTTAAATAAAAAATATCTCCGTGTTCGAACTCGGGGTAAAGCAATTAAATCCGCTTTCATTTTTACACACATCACCACGCGCTAAGGCAAACGGCCGCCCCCACTCCAGCCCTCTTGATTTGTTTATCTAATTATTAAATAATTTTGCATTTCTCTGTAACTTTTCTTACATTTGGAGTGTCTATATAAAAAAAACAAATGTAAACACAATGAAAAGCCCTGTTTGTCCCCCTTTGGAGGGGGTGCCGCAAAGCGGCGGGGGAGGATGTGAAAAAACATAAGGCAAACACAATGAAAAAGTTATTTTTTATCATTGCATTATTAGCAGTGCTTATGCCGGCGGGCATAAAGGCACAGAGCTACTTCGAGGATACCGTATGGACTAAAAAAACTGACCAAATAGACGGCTTTTATATGGTCAAGTTTTCACAGACCGATTCTATTATTGTCGGACATGGACAAAAAATGGATTTGTTTTTCGATGCTTTTACAGGTGAAGAAATTATACGAATACCGGGCAATGATGAAGTATTTTTCTTCAATAACGATGAGAACTTTTTACGTATTAACAATAACAGAAAAGTATTTGAAATTTTTGATACCCATACTTTTCAGGTAATTGATACCTTGGAAAATGCAGGTATTTCAATAACCGAAAGTCCGTTTGCTGATGTTTCCGAAAATGGGCAATATTTTATATCACAGATAGACAAAGGTTTCAGTATTTGGAATTTAATGACAAAACAGATAAAGATGACAAAGCAATTTCCCGAAGAAGAAAACATGATATCTTTAACATTTTCGCAAGTAAAGTATATATGTAATGACAGTAGGATAATGGGGAAAATCGGCAAAGTATATGAAGACCCCGAGCATCCAAATAATCCTGAATTTTATAAAAGAGAATCGTATTATATAATATTTGATGCAATAACCTTGGATAGTATTGATTATTTCCCTTATGCAAGGACATATAGAATGACAAAGAATTGTCAAAAAATAGCTATAGCAACAGCATCAACAGATTACGGTGTAGAAATCTACGATTTCGCAACAAAGCAGTTATTGCGGCGACTGCCGGTGAACGGGCCTTCGCTGACCGGCATTGAGTTTTCGCCCGATGACAAGTATATCGTTACGTCAGGTCATGGTATTATTATTTGGGATGTAATGACCGGAGAACAAAAACATTTTTATCCGGGAGATTGGGATGGTATTCATGTTTCAAATAATGGTAAATATATTATATCTTGTGGTAGTGAGGATTTTTGGTTATGGTTTAGTAGATTCGGTCCAACTAATGTTCCCAATAATGAAGATGGTAACGAACCTTTGATTTATCCCAACCCAACAACGGGAGAAGTGAATATACCGATAGGTAACCGTACCCTGAAGGGTACGGTCAGGGTTTATGATGTGCTGGGTAATGTGGTTTTGTCCTCCCCCGCCTGCTCCGCAGGCACCCCCTCCGAAGGGGGACATATTCGGCTTGATGTGTCGGGTTTGGCGGCAGGTGTGTATTTTATTCGTGTGGGTGGCAAGATGTATAAGTTTGTGAAGATGTAGGATAAAACAGCCAACCTCTCTGTCGCTTCGCGACATCTCTCCTTAGCAAGGAGAGAAAAAATGTTCGTCATTCTGAGCCAAAGGCGAAGAATCTAAATGTGTATGATGTACTTGGTAATGTGGTTTTTTCCTCCCCCGCCTGCTCCGCAGGCACCCCCTCCGAAGGGGGACATATTCGGCTTGATGTGTCGGACTTAGCGGCGGGCGTGTATTTTGTCCGTGTGGGTGGTAAGATGTATAAGTTTGTGAAAATGTAGGATAAAACAGCCAACCTCTCTGTCGCTTCGCGACATCTCTCCTTAGCAAGGAGAGAAAAAATGTTCGTCATTCTGAGCCAAAGGCGAAAAATCTAAATGTGTATGATGTACTTGGTAATGTGGTTTTGTCCTCCCCCGCCTGCTCCGCAGGCACCCCCTCCGAAGGGGGACATATTCGGCTTGATGTATCGGACTTAGCGGCGGGTGTGAACAGCCGATTCGCTTCACCTCTTGGATTAAGAATGATAATTATTTCCTTATTTATT